>ERZ773009.2953-NODE-2953-length-10524-cov-4.505779_pt1 | contig 10524 bp, 10 predicted proteins | sample MGYA00580663_ERZ773009 | MGnify/ENA primary metagenome ERZ773009 (study PRJEB29015, sample SAMEA2737969) | human oral metagenome | biome: human oral; feature: human-associated habitat; material: dental | place: China | collected 2026 ... | reverse complement strand
ACACCGGTCAAACTTGTGTTCAGCGAAGTACACGGACGTACTTCGCTGAACGAGCGACGAAGTAGATGTGCCGTATATTGTTGAACCAACGCTTTTGCAAATAGCGGAGGTAGATACAAGGATGTAGGCAAAAAAGTACCGTAGGCGTATCTTCGATACGTTGAGGACACTTTTTTGCCGTGCGACGCAGTAGATGCCCCGCTATTTGCAAACGATCAATTGATTTTTTCCAAGTAGGCCTTCGTAAACACCACATCCGGTATGTCGGAGGTATCAAAATCGGAGAGTATTTGCGTGGTCTTTTCGCCCTTATTGATTTCGTTAATATAGATGGATTGAGCAGGCCAGTTGAAATTACCGATTTTGACGTATTTAGGCAGGAGCGTGGTGCGCATCAGCCGTCCGCTTGAGCCGTAGCTTTCGATTTTTAAGATAAGCGGATCAGTTTTACGCACGTAATATTTTTCCTGCGCATACCGCGCGTCAGAAAGAAGAGTCTTGAGCGTAACTGCATATACATCAAACTTACCGAGTTTTGATGCTGCTATATCGGTAATTTCGTAAGTCTTTCTAAATTCAGACCGTTTATTAACATCCGAAACACTTGCATCGGAATCCCCGATAGCGCGCTTAAGCGAAGAGTGGGTAAATTGATGCGAGGTAGGATCATACACCCAGAGGTTATTCTTTTCCTGCATATACCCCGTTCCCTTATCCGCTTCAGGCGCAAGCTGCACAAGCGTGGTTTGATCTTTTGTATCACGCCTAAACAGTTTATACTGCTGTGCAGATTTCGGTTCGTTCGGTTTTTCGATAATGAGCGAAAGCGTACAGGTTATATCTTTATCAAAGTTACCTGCTTCGTACTGCTTTTCCAAAATACCGTACATCTCTTCCGTACTCGGTATTTGTGCCGAAAGCGGCAGTACGCATAAAACCGCAGCAAAACACACCGTGGTGTATTTTTTCATCATCGTTTTGTAGTTCATCATATTCTCCTCAATTATATAAAATATATAAAAACCTTAATTCTAAGTTTCATTATTTTACTTTGTTCAGTCGCTGTATTTTAAGGAACATCCTTTCGTGCATAAACACCATTACTATCAAGATAAGCATCAAATAAAACGGCAGCAGTGATATGCCGAGATGATTTGCAACAAGTCCGAATACCGGCGGCATAAGACAGGTACCGGCATAAGCGGAGGCCATCTGAACCCCGATCATCGCCTGTGACTTATCTTCTCCAAAGTTCGCAGGCGTCGCATGGATAATCGAAGGATACACCGGCGCGCATCCCAATCCGATAAGCAGTAAGCCGACCAAGGAAGTAATTGTTCCGAACGGCAGTAAAAGCGTGATAATACCGACTGCAATCAATCCTTGTCCCAGCCGGATCATCTGCGTATCGTTCAACAACAGCGTTAAAAAACCGCTCAAAAACCGGCCTACAGTGATGCCGACAAAAAACAAACTTGCGAAACCGGCGGCAGTCTCTGCAGAGACACCTCGATGCAGAACAAGATAGCTGCTCGCCCATAAATTAGCCGTCTGCTCCACGGCGCAGTAGCAGAAAAAGGTAAGCATAATTTCTTTTGCACCGGGGATCATAACTACGTGCCACAGCGGAATCGGGGCGGCTTTTGTATCCGCAGCTCCCGTTTTACGTGCAATCTTTGTCTGTCCGCGCCACAACGGTAAACTGAAAAACAGCACTGCCGTTAAGCCGATTTGCAAAACGGCGATATAACGGTATCCGCTATTCCAACCCGCTCCACCGGTTAAGGCATATCCCATTATGTACGGCCCCAGCGAAGCGCCGATTCCCCACATACAATGCAGCCAGCTCATGTGTCTGCTTGCATAGTGAATTGCTACATAGTTATTCAAAGCGGCATCCACACTTCCGGCGCCGAGTCCGTACGGAATTGCCCAGAGGCACAGCGCAATGTACGAATGGCTTATGGAAAAGCCGAACAACGCAAGCGCCGTTGTCAGAACACTGATAGCGGTAACGGCTCCGGCACCTAATTTTTTTGTCAGCCGGTCGCTTTGCAAACTGGAGACAATCGTTCCTCCGGCAATAATCATAAAAATAATACCGGAATAAGAAACCGGAACGGAAAAGTCACGGTACATCGACGGCCATGCGGCGCCTAAAAGCGCATCCGGCAGACCTAAACTGATAAATGCCACATAAATAATCGCTAACAACACATGCGTCATAGTTTAATTTCTTTTTTCCAAATACAACGGCTCTTCACCCGTTAGCATAATGGGGCTGTCCAAAACTTCAGTTTTTGGACAGTTTCCTTAGATACGACTTCCTTTTCTGCGTCAGAAAAGCGAAACCTTGTTACTTGCTCGATCGTAATGCTTCCGCAGGAATCATGTTGGCTGCACGGATTGCGGGACCGAGCGCTGCAAGAATTGCCAAGAAAGCTGTCAGCAGGAATTTTAAGCAGATAACGGTCGGCGACAGTATCCACAAGAAATGCCCGTTTGTGGTGAGCATACTGAGTACCGAGTCAATCGATATGGGGATAAGGCTGATAATCAGCATAACGAGCAGCGCAAGCACAAAGCCCGCTGCGGCACCGATAACCGAAAGAAAGCCTGCCTCCGCAAGAAATAAAAGGCTCACCTTTCCCCTGCTGACACCGCAAGAACGCATCGTACCGATTTCGCCCTTCCGCTCATGCACAACCATCCTGAATGTATTGGAAATACCGATCATCGTAACGAGCAGCAATACCAACAGCACACCGAGACTGACCCACTGTATCGTCTGAGACAGCGTTACCATCTGCGGCGCAAAATCGTAGAAGGTCATAACGGCGTATTTTGTTCCGTCCCACTTTCCTTCATTCAACTGCCGCAGCAGTTCCTGCCCGGGAGAGGTTGGGTTAAACTGCGCCGCCAGTTCACGGCTGGTAACGGGACCGTATTCGGCAAGGCGCTTTTCAAAAATGGACGCAACAGCATCTTGCTGGTTTTCATCTTTTAAGAAAATACCGAACAGAGCAACACACCCTTCGGGAATTTCGGCAATTTTATTGAGATAATCGAAGTTCGCATAAAACTGTATTTGATCAAACTGGCTTTGATCCTGATAGATACCAGCTATTTGAAATTCCGCAACCGTTGCCTGTCCGCTCAATGTTGTCGTTTCGTAGAGGATAACATCATTCAAAGCGACATTCAGCGCTTCGGCGGTTTTTTGAGGGATAAAAAGAGCGTTTTCTATGGTTACGTTCTCCCATCCGCCTTCTTTAAACGCAAAACTATTGCGTAAGGCTTCTTCCTCATCGAATTTGCAGCCTGCAACTTTAGCAGTCAACTGATTCCCTGCAAAAATCAGCGTGCCGTAACGCTGTGCACGCACGGTTGTATACAATGCATCAATTTTTTCTTCTTTGATGATTCTATGCACAAGCTCAACACTTTCGGGAGGAAGGTATTCATTCGCCTTATCATCTTCTGTCTTGTCCGCTGCCTTCTCTGCCCCGGTTACATAGACATGCCCACCGATAATCTTTGCAATCTGATATTCCAAACTCTTACGCGCACCTGCCGATAGTCCGTCGATCAATGTTACAATAAGAAATGCAAATACAATTGCAATAACCAACAACATACTGCGCCGCTTTTGCCTATTTAAATTCCTAAATGCAATCTTTAATATATTCATAATCTTTCCTTAAAATGCCTTCATTAATAATGCCTTATTTGTTGATGGCTTCCAATGGGCTGATCTTTAATGCAAGTCCAACCGGATACCAATTTGCAATTACTCCGGCGGCAAGCATAGCGGCAAGTGTACTCAATACTGCAACCGACGATATAGCTGTCTGGATTTTATAACCGCCGAACATAACAGCCATCGTTTCATTCGGAAGTCTGATTCCCAACGCATTAAAGATAAGCCCTGCGATAATCGCAAGAGCAATCCCGCACAGAGCCCCAACGCACGAAAGTAAAAACGACTCCGTATAAAAGAGCCGCCTGACAAAGGAACGCTTTGCTCCGATGGCACGCATCGTACCGATTTCTGCCGTCCGCTCCATCACAGAAACGACAAGCGTATTCATAATGACGATGAGCACCACAACGGCAAGCAATACCAGCACCGCAATCATCAGCGTCCGTGTCATCTTAATCGCAGCAGCATACTGCACCACTGCTTTATCCCACGGAAGCGCTTGTGCTATAAGACCTTCTTCTGCAAACCATTTATTCAAATCTGCAATCACCCGGGATGTTTTTGAAGGATCCTTCAGCTTAACCGTTACAAAGTGCCATGCATCGGTGTCCGCCATATTGAGCTGATTGCGCAGCTCCGTACTGCCTAAAATATTTTCCAACTCTTCCGCAGTCGCTTTTTTTTCAGTGATGCTTTCCGCCTCTTCGGTAACACCGACTGCATCATCGGAGAACAAGTCGTCTTCGCTTTTCTCTGCAAGGCTTAAATCGATTGACTTAGGAATTTCCGTAACGGTACGGGCGCCCATTGTTACACCGGCAAGCATACGCGCGCTGTTGATGTCCGTATACAGTACCGCCTGAATTGCCGTATCGGGATGCGCAAAGGTAAAAAAGCCGCTCACTCTTATTTTGCGCAGCTTTGCTTTTTCTCCGAAGCTCATCACCACAACTTCATCTCCAACATGCAATTCCCGTTCATAATATTTCTCGTACTTTTCTTTTACCTTTTGCGGCAGCAGGATAAATTCCGCACCGTCGGAATCGGGAAATTCACCTTCATACACTTTGATTGTCTCGAATGTTTTTTTGTAAGAAGAAGGCTCAATACCGAGTGTCGTGGCATACGGCATATACGAAAAGTTTTCACCCTTAGGCTCCCACGTGTCGGAAAGGTCAGCCGGACGCAGCATACCATACCCGACAACCATTCCCCGCGTAAACACCGAAGCTTCCGGCATGTCATGTAACTTTGCCTCAATTTTTTCTATCTTTGATAGATACGGCATCGAAGGCAATTTCCCCGTATTGACATTTTTATATGCACCGGCAATTGTTACATTCACGTCTTTATCAGCAGGTTTTCCGGTAATAAAAATATCCCCACAGAAATCGCTCTCGCATACATTCTTTGTTTGCTTTTCGGCGAAATTCAGCACACCGAGTCCCAACACCACCAAAAAGCTGCCGAGCCCGATCAAAATCATAATAATCAGCGTCTTTGTCTTATGCGAAAAAAGATTTTTCAACGCCAACTTAAAAATCGTTTTATTCATTATATCCTCTTCAATTTAATTCATAATTAAGGATGATGCCGCTACTCCGTACATAGAACACTTTCAGCATACAACGCTTCCGGTGCTATATCCAGTTCATCATTCCATACGACCGTGCCCCGTTCTATACGGGCACGAGCAAAGAACGCTTTGTTTTTCAGCTGAGTGAATATTCCTTGCGTTATATCATCCTGCCCATCATAAACCCTTTTTTCTCCGTTCGAAAACGTAATCAACAATTCATAATCATGTAAATACTGCACTTCCGTCGGATAAATCATAGATATACCTCTACTTTAAAGGATCAATTTTGAATAGACCTTGCTTGTCTTTTGCAAGCTGCCAGTTTGCATATAACTCATCTTGATGCAAAACAATCCACGCTTCTATTAGTTTACGTTGCTTGCTAGGAAGTTCTCCCTCAAGTATATCACCATTAAAGTCCACAATCGCCTTATATTCTGCATATTGAATATGAATATGCGGCGGATTATGATCTTTATAGAACATGCTGATAATGATCCCATAAAACATTGACAATACCGGCATCTTATAGCTCCTTACGTGTCATCTTTTACATACTCCCAAACCGTTTGAAGACCTGCTTCACGCATTTTCTGAAAAGCATCTGCTTCGCAAAATTGTTCCCCTTGCGCAGCTTTCTCAGTTAAATAATTGAGATAGTTCACAAGCGCCTCATAGTAATCCTGCGGTAAAGCTCTTATTTTCTGTTCAAGCATTTCATACGGCATCTTTTCTATTCCTCTTCACGTTTTCCTAATAACCCATTACCCATTACTAATTACCCATTGACCTTCGTGTCTTCGACAACGTTTCCGTCTAAAATCTTGATGCGGTGATCGGTCATGTTGACGATTTTTGCATCGTGCGTGGAGAAAATAAAGGTGGTGTTAAATTCGCGGCTCATATCCTTCATCAGTGCAAGAATCTGATCGCCGGTTTTGGAATCGAGGTTTGCAGTGGGTTCGTCGGCAAGCACCAATGCAGGTTTTGTAACCAAGGCACGGGCAATAGCAACGCGCTGCCGCTGACCGCCTGAAAGCTCGTTCGATTTATGGTGTGTCCATTCGCTTAAGCCCACTTTTTCAATCAGATATCCAATCCACTCTTTGTTTTTTTCCTTAGGTTCCTTAGTCTTGCCGAACAGCAGCGGAAATTCGATGTTTTCGTATACGTCCAGAACGGGAATTAAGTTGAAGGACTGAAAGATAAAGCCCAGATACTCATGGCGCAGCTGCGTCATCCGTCTATCGAGTTTGCCGGGAATCTTCATATTTTTATGTTTTCTGCTTGCGAGGGAGACAAAGTCTTTTTCCTGATAAATTGTTTCTCCATTGATGATAAGCTCGCCGGCTGTCGGCGTGTCGATAAGTCCGATCATATTCAGTGTGGTTGATTTCCCTGAGCCGGACGGTCCGGAAATGGAAACAAATTCTCCGCTATCGATGGAAAAATTAATTCCTTTTACCGCTTCTACCAATACCTTCCCTAATGGATAGGTCTTACGCAAATTCTTAACTTGTACGATGGTCATATATAATCTCCTATAAACATTAAGCTATCCGGCAGTGTGAGTAACCGGCAGCCGAATATGATAAACCTCATTTTTTAAGGTATTCAGAATAACGAGTTTGTAATACGAGGTCAAGCATAATAGCTTCAGGATACAAAAGAAAGAATGGAAGAAAAATACTCTAATTTTTGTGCTTTTAGGTGCTGATTTGTTCAGTGTTCACGCTCACTCATGTATTGTCTTACTTCAGCAGGAGTCAATCTACGTATTTGTGTATGCGGATACTCTTTATATTCTCCAATGGTAAAAAGAGGTATAGTGTGCTTACATTGCTTGTTTTTGTTTTTCTTTAAAAACAACAGCACATCATTGTATGAAGGAAAGATTTTATAGGATTTTTTCCCATTGCTGCTTTCTATTTCGTAAATACCGCAAGCCTGTTTTTCCGTATAATCTGCTGTCCTTAAATAGAGCTTCGCAATTTCCAATGACTTAAACGGAAAATTCCATCTTTGCAATCCTCGTTTAGGATCACGGTCAATACAAATACACCGTCCGCATGTCCCGCAAATATATTGCGTATGATGTTCCAAACAATCTACAGGATTAAGCAACGGTGTAATTCTGTTTTCGTTTACGTAACACTCTTGACACATGGTAGTCTCTCCTTTTAAGCCTAAGCCTTAGTTCTGCCCTTTGACCTTACATACGGAACACCGATAGACAAATCAAGCTGAATTGAATTATACCTAAAAGGACGTTTTTAGACTATGTCTCGCATTTTTGATAAAAGCCCACATACCATAGAAATTCGACCGATTAACGGCAATCGGAACAGATACATTTACCCTGATTTATTTCTTCGATAGACTTTTTTTCTCTTTTTCGCTATTTTTAATGTATGGGGATGTTCAAACTTTACATCGATTATTTTAAAAGCAAGATTAAAAATCTGCGGAAGCCGAAAGAAGAAATTCCGATTGATTACGAAGAAATTGTTGAAGAACAGTGGCAGGCCGATTTTTCCAAGCCTGAAAACTGCCGCTTCGCTGCCGAAACGGGTGACGGATATACGGCTGCCTTTACGCCGCCTGTGCCTGCCGGAAACAATACGGGCGGCATCACGCTCGAAGCGCAGCGGAAGCATCTCTATGCGTGGACGGTCAATCCGGTATTCCGCTATAAGGATGTAATTATCGAAGCGGATATCCGTTTGCCGGAACCCGTAAAAAAGCCGGACGGCTCGGATACACCGACCGATAAGGCGGGAGGGTTTGCCGCAGGTATCCTATTCCGTTATATCAGTCAGAGTACCTTTTACGCACTGATGATCTCCGATGCGGGATGGGTACGGCTCGATGCAGTCGTCAACAGCACTCCGATGCCCCTCCTAGGCTGGGTAAAAATCCCCGGTTCCGCTCATTCCGATGTCGATCATCATAGTTCAGATCACCCTGATTCAGATCAGTCCTATTCAGACCATTCAAATCATAAAGAAGAGACGGATACACAAGGCGCATACTCAATAAAACTGATCGCGAATAATACGACCATCACCATTTTGATAAACGGCCATTGGGTTGCCTGCTGCGAGGATGACACCATTCAGGCAGCGGGAAAAATTGCCTTTGCAATTCAAAACTGGGAAAGCTACCCGCAGGTTACCGCGCAGCTGTCCCGCTTTTCGTTAAACTCCATCCCGATGACGGTAGAAACGGCATACACGGAAGCGAACGAATTTTCTGCTGTGCCGCCGGATGCCCGCATCAGCCTTGCAAAAACGCTCTATGCGATGGGGCGGTATGTCCCTGCCCTGCTCCAGCTCCGGGCTGCAGCGCGGTTAAAGGAGCCGGAAGAAGCGGATCGGATACTGGCAGGCCGCATTTATTTTGCGCAGCGGATGCTTGACGAAGCCGAGCGGGAATTTCAATCGGTCTTGGAAGCGAATCCCTCCAACGAGGAAGCTTTTGCGGAGCTCGGCGGCATTTACTATCGGGCTGAACGGTATGAAGATTTACAGCGTTTACTGCAAAAAGTTCCGAAGCCGATGATGGCGCAATCCTCATTCCTCTCAAACCTTGAAGGACATTTATTCCATGCCTTGGGAAAGCATGAAGAAGCGGCCGAAGCATACCGGCGAGCTTTCACAATCAGTCCCGATCAGGGGCTTTTTGCCTTCCATCAGGCGAATGAACTCTACGATTGCGGAAAAAAGCCGGAAGCGGTAGATGCATATATGCAGGCTGCGCGCGCGTTTTTACAGCAGGAAGCCTACGATGACCTTGCGGAAGTTATTACGATATTGGAACGCATAGCACCGAATGATCCCCGAACGCTTTCGATTGCCGGAAAATATGCTTACGCAGTGGGCAGATACGATGATGCCTTGCTGAAATTCAAAACGGCGTGCAAAAAAGGTTCGGAAGATTCCGCAGACTGGTACCTGTACGGACTTTTGCTCAAAACCGATGAACCGAAAGAGGCGGTCAAAGCATTTAAAAAAGCATGTACCCTTGAACCGGAGTACGGATTATATCAGTTCCGATTAGCGGAAGCGCTCTATTTAAGTAACGGAAAATATCAACCGGCATTGGAAAAAGCGCTCACTACCGATCCGCACAACGGTTGGGTGCATAATTTACGTGCATTAGCAGCATTGAGCGAAAACGATATTGAACAAGCGGAAGCGGCAGTCGCGGAAGCGCGCAGACTGCTACCCGATGAAGTATCCTTGTTGGTAAACTACCTTGAAGTACAACGCAGGAAGGGACAGCTTGCAAAGTGCCTGCCACTCTTCGATATTGAAAACGGAATTGCCGACCTTGCGGTAGAACGGAATCGGGCAGCTGCATTCTATGCCCTTGCGAATGCGTTTGCCGACGACGATGCCCGCGAAGAAGCGCAGCAGTGGTATTATAAGGCATTAAAACTCGATCCGAAAAATCCTGAGCTTCTCACCGATAAGGCTGAAAACGACTATGCGCTCTTCCTCCTCAACGAGGCCGATGACGGTTTGGTTAAGGCGCTTGATATTCAGCCGTCCGTACGGATATATCAGCTGATTGCATCCATATCCGTTCAAAAAGGCGACTATGCCCGTGCGGAGGTAACATTGCGGACAGGGCTTGAAGCCTTTGCCGACAGTCCCGACCTGCACTACGACCTTGCCTGTGTGTACCGCAACACAAAACGGTTCGAGCAGGCGCAAGCACAGGTTGTACAGCTTAAACGGTACGAAACGTCGGAACGTGTCGATGCGCTTGAACAAGCCCTCATGCAGGATACCGGCGCAACCGCTCAGCCCGCCTCAGAGCAAGAAGCTGAACAAAAACCCAAGAAGACATCCTCGGCAAAAAAAACAAGCAGAGCTTCCAAATCCGCCGCGGATGTAGAGGGACCTGTTAGCAGCACCAAGACAAAAAAAAGGGCAAGCGCTAAGTCTGCTACAGACGAAGCAGGAGCAGACGCAACAAAACCCGCTACAAGCACCAAGGCAAAAAAAGCTGCATCTGCTAAGTCTGCTGCGGAAACAAAGGCTCCTCCAAGGGCCAAGTCCGCTGTAAGCAAAAAAAGAACGGCAGTGACTGAGCCTACCGTAGAAGAAAAGACCGATACAAAAACCGAAAAAGCGGCGGTAAAAAAGCCCCGAACAAAAAAAACAACTGGGAACCTCTAAAAACTGCAAGCCTATCGGCTTGTCCTGTAAGGAAATTCATTAACTTGTCCGCTTTG
>ERZ773009.2951-NODE-2951-length-10529-cov-8.862517_pt1 | contig 10529 bp, 10 predicted proteins | sample MGYA00580663_ERZ773009 | MGnify/ENA primary metagenome ERZ773009 (study PRJEB29015, sample SAMEA2737969) | human oral metagenome | biome: human oral; feature: human-associated habitat; material: dental | place: China | collected 2026 ... | reverse complement strand
AGGCCGTAGCCGATGTAGGCGAATGCTGCGGTTCCCATAGTGGTTTCCTTCTGTTTGTAACGCCGAGTGGCGTTGGGGTCAGTGGTGTTCGATGGACAGCTTGATGTAGACGGTCGACAGGATCGTGAAGATGTAGGCCTGCAGGAAGGCCACGAAGACCTCGAAGCCCGTCATGACGAACATGGCGGCACCCGTCAGGGCAGAGGCGGCGGAGAGCACGGAGAGCTCGTGGAGCAGGATCGCCGTGCCGAAGTAGGTCATGCCCAGCAGGAGGTGGCCGGAGATCATGTTGCACAGGAGTCGCAGCGTCAGCGTGACAGGGCGAACGATGAAGTTGGAGAGGAACTCGATCGGTGTGATCAGCAGGTACATGGGCACGGGCAGGCCGGGCGGGAAGAGCTGGGAGGTCAGGAAGCCTCCCACGCCCTGCTTGGCGACGCCGGCGCCGATAAAGGTCACGTAGGTGATGATCGCGAAGACCATCGGCACTGCAACGACGGAGGAGGCGGCGATGTTGATGCCCGGGATGATTCCGGCGATGTTCATCGCGAGCACCCCGAAGAACAGGAAGCCGATGAAGCCTGAGAACTTCCGGCCCGTCGTGGGACCGAGCATGTCGAGGGCGACGTTGTCGCGGATGTATCCTGCGATGGCTTCCACGGCCATCTGTGAGCGCGTGGGAACCAGCTTCGGCTTGCGAGCCACCGCCACGAGGACGACGCACACGAGGAACCCCATGATGACCCGCGCCAGGGTGAGCCGGTTGAACTCGAAGAAGGTTCCTTCGCCGAAGATCACGGAGGGAAAGAAGTCCTTCAGGGAGGGCTGGTGCGCCTCCTGCGTAAACGCGGCGGGGGCCGTCGCGACGAGGACGATCAGGAGGATCGCCAGACTCACCCAGTACCAGCGTGGCTTGGACGCTGTCGAGCGAGCGGGCGCGTTAGTGGACACCGAGTGTGCCTCCTTCATCGGGACTCCAAGGGCAGCGTCACTGCGCGGTTAACTCACTCATTCTATACGCCAAGGCGTGGGGCAGCACGCGCAGGGGCTACTCGCCCTCGGGTCGGGGATCGACGTTCATCGTGCGGCGGCGCATCATGAGGACCATCTCCACGCTGGAGGAGACGATAATGGCCGCGATCGTGGCGATGGCGGCGACGCGAACATTGACGCCGAGCGAACTCGGAACGTACAGCCCCAGCGCGAGCAGCGCGATCTTGGCGGCGTATCCGCCGCTGACCCACGCGATGAAGTGGGAGGGAGAGCGCAGCGCGCGCGAGGTGAAGAACCACTGCGCCGCGAGGATGAGAACGACCATGGCGAGTGCGAGAACGTAGGTCATGCGGGGGTCTCCTCTCCCGTGTCTTCCTTCGGGAACTCTCGCGTGGTGACGGCGACGCCGACGGCGGACGCACTGATCGCAACGAGGGCGACGAGCCACCAGTCGTAGACGAGCAGTCCGACGGCGGAGACGCAGACGATCATGGTCCACATCCACAGGATCGCGACGACCCCGCGGTGGGAGTGGCCGGCCACAAGCAGCCGGTCGTGGAAGTGAGAGCGGTCTGCGACGAAGGGGCTCTTACCCCGTTTCATGCGCCGAATCGAGGTGACGACGAGGTCGGCGACGGGCATGAAGATAACGGACATCGGGAGGATGAGGGGCAGCCCCGAGACGATCATCTGCTGGCGCCCCAGCAGCGATGGATCGATCTTCCCCGTGACGATGATGCCCGCTGCGGCCAGCACCAGCCCCATGGTTTCGGCTCCTCCGCCCATCATGATCGAGGAGGGGTGGAAGTTGAACCAGAGGAATCCCGCGCATACACCAAGCAGGGTGATGACGACGAGGCTCGCCGTCGTCGCGTAGGAGGCGGCCCCCATGAGGCGGGTGATGATGTAGGAGTAGATGAAGAAGGCCCCCGCGCCGATGGCGATCATGCCGGAGGCCAGGCCATCGAGCCCGTCAATAAAGTTGACGGCGTTCATGATGCCGACGATGAAGAAGACTGAGACGAAGAGCCACAGGCGTGAGGATCCCAACGTGATGCCGAAGATCGGGAAGGACGCGAGCTGGACTCCCCCGAAGGCCATGCCTCCGGCGATGAGGACCTGGCCGCCGAGTTTGGCCATCCAATCGAGTTCGATGATGTCGTCGATGATGCCCAGGACGCACATTGCCCCCGCTCCGGCCATGACCGCCCACGGGATCGTGGTGGTAAACAGCGGGGCCATGTAGGGAATGCGCGAGGCAAGCACCATGGTGGCGATGAGAGCAATCGTCATGGCGACGCCGCCCAGGCGCGGGATGGGCGTCTTTTGCAGGTCGCGTCCGCGCAGGGGCGGCACGATGCCGAAGCGAAGGCACGTCCAGCGGACCATGGGGGTGAGCAGAATCGTCAGGGCCATCGCGATGGAGGCCAGCAGCACATAGACCTTCACGCGCGCCCCACCTCCACGGGCGCGATGGACACGCCCGCCCTGGAGCTCAGTTCTTCCAGGCTGATAGCCCCCAGGCGGATGGCGCGTGGTTCGCCGTGGGCACAGTCGATGATGGACGAGGCCGTGGAGCCCCGGGTGGGACCACCGTCCAGGTAGGCCCCGACGCGCGCGCCGAAGGAGGCGACCGCCTGCTCAACCGTCGTGGCGGGAGGCTGGCCCGTCAGGTTCGCTGACGTGACGGCCATCGGGCCGAACTCTTTGAGGAGCCGCAGCAGCGCGTCTTGGTTGGGCATGCGCACGCCGATCGTCCCTGCGGTCTGTCCCAGATCCCACCCGAGGTCGGGGCGGGCACGCAGAATCAGGGTGAGTGCGCCGGGCCAGAACGCCCGCGCGAGGGCGCGCGCCGCGTCGGGGACATCAACGCACAGCGTGTCGATCGCGTCCACGGAGGCGACGAGGACGGGCGGAGGCATCTGTCTCCCACGCCCCTTGGCGGCCAGGACCTCCGCCACGGCCTCGTGGTTGGCGGCATCGCACCCGATGCCGTACACCGTGTCGGTGGGGACCACGAGGATCCCCCCGTTGCTCAGCACGGCGGCCGCGCGCGCGAGGTCCTCGTCACGCACGGTCGGCGCGATGGTCAGGATCGTCTCGGTGCTCATCGGCTTCATTGTGTCACGGAAGCGCCCGCCGACGTCGATTGAGGCAATCGGGCGCGCAGGAAACGTGCGCGTCCGGCGAGGTCGGGAGCCGTCGACACGTCGCACAGGCCGACCGCCCGGGCGCGCTCGCGCAGGCACTCGGCTTGACTTGGCGAGTGCTCCATGAGGAGCACTCCGCCCGGGCGCAAGAGAGTCAGGCACCGGCCAATGATACGCACGGGGATGTCGGTCCCATCGGAGCTTCCACCGTAGAGGGCGGAATGGGGATCCGCCGCGGCTTCGGGCTGGGTCGGCATCTCATCGGCAGGCACGTAGGGCGGGTTCGTGACGACGACGTCGACCATCGCGTCCAGGTGCGCAAGAGTCGCCGGATCCGTCGCATCACCGCGTTCGAGGTGGACACCGCGCACTCCCACAAGGTCGCGGTTGCGGCAGGCCAACGCGAAAGGATCGGGTTCCTTCTCGACCGCCCAGACCTCGGTGTGCTCAGCCTCCGTCGCGACCGAAAACGCGATGGCGCCCGATCCGGTGCACAGGTCCACGACGCGGGCTTCACCGCGCGCTCGCACGACGGCTGCGGCCTCGTCAATGGCCAGGCCGGCGAGCACCTCGGTCTCGGGGCGAACGACGAAGACACCGGGGATCGATTGCAGGGTGAGGGAGCGGAAGTACATGCGCCCGGTGACGTGCTGAAGCGGGATGCGCAGGGCCCGCTCCCCCACCCCGGATCGCAGCTTCTCCGCCTGCTCCGCCGACAGCGTGGTGGGAACAGACCACGGCGAGGACACCCCGCACGCCCACTGGAGCAGCTCGCGCACGTCGGCATCGACCGAGTCGACCCCGGCCGCGCCGAGGCGTGTGCGCGCCCAGGATCGCGCCTCGGTCAGCTCCCACCCGCCGTTCACGTTCACGCTCACGATCGCGCGGCCGCTGCCAGGCGTTCGGCCTCGTCGGCCTCGCGCAGCGAGGAGATAACGGCGTCGAGCGCGCCCGATAGGACAGCATCAAGGTTGTGGGCCTTGAAGCCGGTGCGGTGATCCGCGATGCGGTTCTCCGGGAAGTTGTAGGTGCGGATGCGTTCGGAGCGGTCCACGGTACGTACCTGCGAGAGACGCTGAGCCGAGGCCTCGGCCTCCCTCTTGGCTCGCGCCTCGGCCGCCAGTCGCGAGGCAAGCACACGCAGGGCAGCCTCCTTGTTCTGCAGCTGTGACTTCTCGTTCTGCATCGACACGACGATGCCGGAGGGTAGGTGCGTGATGCGCACGGCGGAGTCGGTCGTGTTGACCGACTGTCCCCCCGGGCCGCTCGAACGGTAGACGTCGATGCGCAGGTCGGCCGGGTCGATGACGATTTCGTCGTCATCCTCGATCTCGGGCATGACGAAGACCCCGACGGCGCTCGTGTGGATGCGGCCCTGGGATTCCGTGATGGGTACGCGCTGAACCCGGTGGACGCCACCCTCGTATTTCAGGTGTGCCCACACGCCCTCGTCGGGCGCGGGCGTGCCCTTGGCTCGGATCGCGAGTGTCACGTCCTTGAATCCGCCGAGCTCTGTGTGGGTCGCGCTCAACTCGGTAACGCTCCAGCCGTGCGCCTCCGCGTAGCGCCCGTACATGCGTGCCAGGTCGGAGGCGAATAGCGCGGATTCCTCGCCGCCCTCACCGGCCTTGATCTCCAAGATGACGTCCATTGCGTCCTCGGGATCGCGCGGGGCCAAGATCTTCACCAGCGCTTCGTGTGCGGCTGCTTCCTCTTCTTCGAGGGCGGGGATCTCGTCTGCGAAGGAACGATCTTCGACGGCCAGCTCTCGCGCGGCCTGTAGGTCTCCGGCCGCCGCGCTCAGGCGGTCGGCCGCTGCCTTGACGCGGCCAAGTTCGGCGTAGCGGCGCCCCACGCGGCGCATCAGCTGCGGGTCGGCCAGGGTGCGCGGATCCGCCATCTGCGCTTCGACCTGCTCGTATTCGGCTAGCAGGGGTTCCAGGGCGCCGAGCTCATCCGTCGCGGCCACGATTCACCACATCCTTTGCTTCGTAGGGTTGAAAAAGCGGCGGCGCCGTCGGTCGTCAGGCCGACGACACCGCCGTTGAGCTAGCTGCCCACCCTCACTTGGAGGGACGCACGCGCTTGCCGTAGCGAGCCTCGAACTTGGCGACGCGGCCGCCGGTGTCGAGGATCTTCTGCTTGCCCGTGTAGAACGGGTGGCAGGCCGAGCACACGTCCACGCGCATCTCACCGGAGGTGATGGTGGAACGGGTGTGGAACGAGTTGCCGCACGTGCAGGTCACGACGGTGTCCACGTACTCGGGGTGAATACCCTTCTTCATGGAGTTTCTCCTGGATCGTTTGATGCTCCGGGTCCGGACATGCAGCGTCCCTCGCATCTGGCGGGGGCTCGCCCTCCAGCGCGCGGCAGCGCCTGGGGCATGCCGGTGAACCGGTCAGCCGACACGACATTATGGCACACGCTCCCCCACGCCTTCAACGACGAGGCGCCCGAGCAGACGTGAGATCGGCTATGGGCGAAGCATCGCAGGCCGAGAGCGGGCGGGGCGATCAGTCGGTGGGCGTCGTCTTCTGAATGAGCATGAGGAACTCCGCGTTCGACTGGGTCTCCTTGAGCTTATCGAGAACGAGTTCGAGGCCCTGCTGCTGGTCGAGGGTTCCCAGGACTCGGCGCAGCCTCCACATGATGCGCAGCTCCTCGGGCTTGAAGAGCAGCTCCTCACGGCGGGTGCCCGACGCATTGAGGTCAATCGCGGGGAAGATCCGACGCTCGGCGAGCTGGCGCGACAGGCGCAGCTCCATGTTGCCGGTGCCCTTGAACTCCTCGAAGATGACCTCGTCCATCTTCGATCCGGTCTCCACCAGCGCGGAGGCGATGATCGTGAGCGAGCCACCCTCGGAGATGTTGCGCGCCGCCCCGAAGAACTTCTTCGGCGGGTACAGGGCGGAGGCGTCAACACCGCCGGAGAGAATGCGCCCCGATGCGGGTGCGGCCAGGTTGTACGCGCGCGACAGGCGGGTGAGCGAATCGAGGAGAACCACGACATCCTGACCGAGTTCAACGAGGCGCTTGGCGCGCTCGATCGCCAGCTCGGCGACAGTCGTGTGGTCGGAGGCCGGACGGTCGAAGGTCGAGGCAATGACCTCACCGTTGACGATCGAGCGCATGTCGGTAACCTCTTCGGGACGCTCGTCCACCAGGACGACCATGAGGTGTACCTCGGGGTTGTTCAGCTCGATAGCCTTGGCCATCTGCTGGATAACCATCGTCTTGCCCGCCTTTGGAGGCGAAACAATGAGGCCGCGCTGCCCCTTGCCCACCGGAGCAACCAGGTCGATGACGCGCGGGGTGTAGGCCTTCGGCGAGGATTCCATGCGCAGCTGCTCGGAGGGATAGACGGGAGTGAGCTTGCCAAACTCGCGACGGGCCTGCGCCTGTTCAATCGTCATGCCGTTGACGGAGTCGACGCGCACGAGGGCGTTGTACTTTTGGCGCTGACGTTCGCCCTCGCGGGGCAGGCGCACGGCGCCGGCGACAGCGTCTCCGCCACGGAGCCCCCAGCGCCTCACGTTACCCAGGGTGACGTACACGTCGTTGGGGCCCGGAAGGTATCCGGAGGTCCTCACGAAGGCGTGGTTCTCCTGGATGTCGAGAATGCCCGCGATCGGAGCGAGGTTGTCCTCTCCGCCGCGACCAGAACGGTTTTCGCGCCCCTCACGATTGTCACGTCCCTCGCGGCCTTCTCGGTCGCGGCGGCCGCGTCGGCCGCGTTCGCGGCGAGGACGACGCCCCTCGGTATCATCGCCGTCGGGCAGCTCAATGTTGAGGACCGTCTCGACGACGGTTCCATCCTGCTCCGCGGCCGCTTCGGTGCGCTCACCGGCCGGAAGCGGCAGATCGAGAGTCACGTGCGCGGGTTCGACGGCGCCCTGGGAGACGGCACGACGACGGCGGGAACGGCGGGGGGCGTCGGGGGACGAGGAAGCGTCGGAGGCCGTCTCCTGCTTCTCTTCCCGGGGAGCCTTCGCAGGAGCGGGGGCCTGCGCGGCGGGCTTGTCCGCGACCGACGTGGCCTCACGCGGGGTCGAAGCGTTGGCGCCGTTGCTCAAGAGCTCGATCAACTGGGATTTGCGAAGCTGAGAAATGCCCTTGAGGCCACGGGAGGCGGCCAGCGCCTTGAGCTCGGGCAGCTTCATCGCCGACAGCGACGCAGTCGTCATCTCGGCGGGAGATTCGTTGCTCACAAAGTGATCCTTACTGGAATGCGCCCGTAACGGGCGAGGTGAATGCTCAAGCACGAGAAATAGCTTGAGAGGAAGATGCGCAAGAGGGGCGCACCGCAAAGGTCGGGGTCGAGCTTTCGACTCGGACCTAGTCAAAATATAGCAAGACCGCCAGCCACCTGCCGATCAGACAGGATGACTGGCGGTGGTTGCGCACAAACTCACAGGCTCCGATCGCCTAGAAGCCCGTCGCCGCAAGGCCTCCTCGGGTGATCTGCACGCCCGATTCCGGCACACCCAATGGAACCACGCGCCATCCGGCGGCGGCCGCGTCGCGGCGAACGTCCGCACCGACCGATTCGAGGGAGAGAACAGTGGGTCCCGCCCCGGAGACGACCGCCGCGTAGCCCGTAGCGCGCAGCCAATCGACGAGCGAGAGCGATGCTTCCATCGCTCGTCGACGAGGCTCTTGGTGCAGGCGGTCGCGGGTCGCCTCCATGAGGAGGGAATGCAGGTCCGTCTCGGCGCCCGGCTCGCCTCCCGCCAGGAGCGCGGACAGGAGGGCGGCGCGTGCGGTGTTGAAGCGCGCATCCTCGTGGGGAACGTGCGCGGGAAGGGCCTGCCGGGCAGCGGCGGTGCGCAGCTCGAAATCGGGGATGAAGGCCACCGGCGCAATGGCGCTGGGCGGGCTCAGCCGAACGGCACCGGAGTGCCCCGTCTCTTCATTCGTCCAGGCCACGGTTGCTCCACCAAAGACCGCCGGGGCGACGTTGTCCGGGTGGCCTTCCATCTGCGTTCCGATCTGGAGGATCTCGTGGCGCCCCAGCACCTCGGCCTCGCCAATGAGCGCGCGAGCCAGGGTCGCACCGGCGACGATTGCCCCCGCCGACGATCCCAGTCCACGCGAGTGGGGAATGCGATTCGTGCAATGCATGCGCAGCCCGACCTGCGGCGCCCCCACCCGGTCGAGCGCCATCCGAAGCGCCCGGACCACGAGGTTGTCCTCTCCCTGCTCGACGTTGCCAGCGCCTTCCCCATCGACGACGACGGAGGTCGGGCCGGTCGTCGCGTGGACAGTGACGTCGTCCCACAGGTCCAGGGCAATGCCCATGCAGTCGAAACCGGGTCCGAGATTTGCGCTCGTCGCGGGAACCCTGACGGCCACGCAGTCATCACGCAGGCGCACGTCACTCCCCCTCAACGCGGATGGTCGACGTGACCTCGCGCACCGCGTCCGACACCGCCAGCGCCCGCGCGACGGCGCGCAGATCCGCTTCGCGGGCCTTGTGGCTGGTCACGACGATGACGCAGGCGCCGGGGACCTCGTCATCACGCTGGTGAACCGATTGGATGGACACGCCGTGGCGAGCAAAGATGCCGGCCACGTCGGAGAGAACTCCCAGGCGATCCTCGACCTGCAGGCGGATCTGGTAGCGGGTGTAGGTCGAACCCGGATCGAGGATCGGCAGGTGGGCATAGACGGATTCGCGCGGCGCATGGCCACCGAACGCGCGGTGATGGGCCGCCGCAACAAGGTCCGACAGGACAGCCGAAGCGGTCGGGGCGCCACCAGCTCCCTGCCCGTAGAACATGAGGCGTCCGGCCGCCTCACCCTCGACGAGGATCGCGTTGAAGGCGCCATCGACGGAGGCGAGGGGGTGGTCGGAGGGGATCTGAGCGGGGTGAACGCGCATCGCGACACCCTCTCGCCCGTCCTCACCAATGCGACGCTCGGCGATGGCAAGAAGCTTGATCGTGTGTCCGACTCTCGCCGCTTCCTCCATGTCTGCAGCCGTCACGGACGTGATGCCTTCGACTGCGACGTCGTCGATACCCACGCGCGTGTGGAAGGCTAGGGAGGCCAGGATCGAGCACTTGGCGGCCGCGTCGAGCCCATCCACGTCGGCGCTCGGGTCGGCCTCGGCGAATCCGAGTTCCTGCGCCTGGGCGAGGGCCTCCTCGTAGCTGAGCCCCTTGGAATTCATCGCGTCCAGGATGAAGTTCGTCGTCCCGTTGACGATTCCCATCACCGTGGTGATGCGGTCGCCCGCGAGTGACTCGCGCAGGCCGTAGACGACGGGCACGGCTCCCGCGACCGCCGCCTCGTAGTAGAGGTCGGCACCATTGTTCGCCGCGGCCTCGTAAAGCTCCGGGCCGTGGGCGGCGAGGAGCGCCTTGTTGCCGGTCACCACCGAGATCCCCTGGGAGAGGGCGCGCAAGACGAAGGTGCGTGCCGGTTCGATGCCGCCGATGAGCTCAACGACGATGTCCATGGAGTCAATTGCCTCGGCGGGCTCCGTCGTCAGCAGCTCCCGAGCGATCGGCGCGTCGCGAGGCGCGTCCACATTGCGGACAAGCACCCGACGAACCTCCATCTCCGCTCCCGAGCGCGCGGCGAAATCCTCGCGACTCGACTGCAGGATGCGAATGACCTGGCTACCGACGGTTCCGGCGCCGAGGACGCCAACTTTGAGGACTGGACGGGGTGCGGACATAGGGTTTACTCCTTGGTCGGATGGGCACTGAGACAAGTGTATGTGCTTGTTCAGTGACCCTAGCGAGATCAAGGACCTTGGTCCCATAATTTTGCCCGGACTAACACGGGACTCATATCGTGAGACGGAGAACATAGCGAAGCGGGCGGTAGGGGTTGTCTGCTCACCGCCCACCGTAGGACAATGGGCCTAAGCGTCGGGATCCGACGCACTCACGGAGCTGAGCTCCCGCCCACCGCACCCACACGGATGTGGAGATTCGAGAAGAGGAAGAATGACGACAGCAGACCAGAAAGCCTGGGAAGGTTTCGTTAAAGGTAACTGGTGTGATGAGATCGACGTACGCGACTTCATCCAGCTGAACTACACCCCCTACGAGGGAGATGCATCGTTCCTGGCCGGGCCCACTGAGAAGACCCTGCGCGTGTGGAACACCCTTGAAGAGAAGTACCTCTCCGAAGAGCGCAAGGTACGCATTCTCGACGTTGACACCGACACTCCGGCCGACATTGACGCCTTCAAGCCCGGCTACATCTGCGAGGACGACAACGTGATCGTCGGCCTCCAGACCGACGCGCCCCTCAAGCGCGCGATGATGCCCAACGGCGGCTGGCGCATGGTTGAAACCGCCATCCACGAGGCTGGCAAGGAGTACAACCCCGAGGTGAAGAAGATCTTCACCAAGTACCGCAAGACCCACAAC
>ERZ773009.2948-NODE-2948-length-10536-cov-3.364374_pt1 | contig 10536 bp, 12 predicted proteins | sample MGYA00580663_ERZ773009 | MGnify/ENA primary metagenome ERZ773009 (study PRJEB29015, sample SAMEA2737969) | human oral metagenome | biome: human oral; feature: human-associated habitat; material: dental | place: China | collected 2026 ... | reverse complement strand
AAAATATATTTAAGGTTAATCAAAGGTTGTTTTTATAAAATATAATTACAAAATATATATAAGAATTTAATTGTATTGAAATAGTATTAAGGAGGACATATGAAGGCTAATAAATTGGTAGTTGAATTATTCAGTTTAGCTATATTGTCCGGTTGTTTGATAGCTTGTAGCAAACCTACAAAGGAAGCCAATACACAGTCTATGCAAAACATGAAGGTAAATAGAACAAATTCAAATGCTAAGTCGAATATTTTTGCAGATGATGATTATGATGCAATGATTGATGAGAAAAATAGTACAGTTTTGAATTTAAGTGATATTTCTAAATTAAAGGCAAAAAATGTGAGCGTATCGGGAAATGTTATAACTATCTCTTCAGGAGGTACTTACATTTTAACCGGTAAACTTGACGATGGGCGAATAGTAGTTAATGTAAAAAGTGATGATAAAGTTAGACTTGTTTTAAAAGGAGTTGAAATTTCTTCGACTAGAGGGAATCCTATTTTAGTTGAGAATGCTAAAAAAACGATTATTACTCTTGCATCAGACACTAAGAATAAATTAGAGCTGAAAGGAGAATTTAATAAAGAGGAAAATAAGGATTCAGTTATTTTTTCAAAGAGTGATTTAAGTTTTAACGGTACAGGAATTTTAAATCTTTTTTCACCTTATGGTAGAGGGATTGTATCTCAAGATAAAGTAGTCTTTGTAGACGGTAAGTATGCAATGGATACTGCGGGAAATACTGTAAGTGCTAAAAATTCTGTAGCAATAGCCGACGGTAAGTATGATATTAAGTCGGGAGAAAAAGGCTCAGGATTAAAAACTACCGGAAGTGATAATAAGGGCAGTGTGTATATTGCAAATGGAAATTTTAATATTTCTGCCGGAAAAGACGGAATAAATTCAAATTCGAAAGTTACAATTAACAATGGAAATATAAAGATAAAAAGTGGAGATAATGGTATCGAAAGTGAAAATATAGACATAAGAGGCGGAAACACACAGGTTGTTTCGAAAGATGATGGCATATTTGCAAGTGGCAAAAAAGATACTAAGCCGGATTCTCTGCATATACAAATAAGTGGAGGAAAGGTTAATATTTATTCTGAAAAGAATGGATTAAATTCTAAGGGTGATATTTCCGTAACCGGAGGAGAGACAGTTGTCGAAAGTTCAAATAATACTGAAAATTTGACAATGAATTATAGAGGTTCTGCAAAAATAACCGGTGGAACATTCGTCGGAGTGGGAAATGATTCAATGGTTAAAAGTTTTGGAGATTCTTCAACTCAGGGAAGTATGCTTATGAAATTTGATAAAAAGACTAAAGAAGATTTGAAAGTTTTAGATGAATCAGGAAAAACTTTAGCAGAATATAAACCGAAGTCGGAATATCAAACGGTTATAGTAAGTACAAAAGATATTAGGGAAAATAAAAAATATAAATTAGTGGCAGGAGATCAAACTTTGGACGTTTTCTTAGATAAAATAAATTATAAATCTGCCGAACTTGTTGAAAAATAATTGAAATAGATAGAAAAAGTAACTGAAGATTATAAAAAGCTGTGAAAAAATTCACAGCTTTTTTAATGAAATTTTTAAACTATCTAATATATGAAATTGTATCTTTTTCTTCGATTTTTACCATCTCTACAGATTTGTAAAATTCATTATCTCTAACATCGTGAATATCTGTAAAAAGGCAAAAAGTTCTAATGTCTTTATATTTATCTGAAACATACTTAAATAGTTTTGTTCCAATTCCTTGTCTATAGTAATCAGCATCTACAATCAAGTCTTGAATAAGTAGTATATGTTCACCATCTCCAACACAACGAATAAAAGCTATTAATTTATCATTCTCGAAAGCACCTAAAAGATAAAGTGAATTTTCAAAAGCTCTTTTTAGTTTTTCGTCATCTTTTAGATATGCTGACCAGTTTGCAGACTTAAAGATTCTCTTTATATCTTCAAAGTATTCATTAAAATCAAATTCTTTTAATTCCATATATCCTCCTAAATTTCTAAAAATAATTTTACTCCCTCTTTTAGTTTTTCCTCACTAAGTGTTGCAAAACCTAATAAAATAGAAGGAATTTCTCTTTTTGTTCCATAAGAGCTAAGTCCATAGACTTTTATCTTTTTTTCTTTCGCTTTTTTTACAATATATTCTTCCGAGTAGTTTTTCGGATATTCTAAAACTACATGAAGTCCTGCGTCTGCTCCTCTTATTGTTATATCTTTTCTTTCACTTAACATATCAATTAATAATTGTCTTTTTTTAGAATAAATTTTTCTCATTCTGTTTAAATGTTTTTCAAATTCTCCGGTCTCTATAAAAGTTGTAAGCATTTTTTGTACCATAATTGAAACCGGACAGATGAAAAATTTAAAAATTTTATTATATTTTTCAACCAAATCGAAGGGTAGAACCATAAAACTAACTCTAAAACTTGGTGAGATTGACTTTGAAAAAGAACCGATGTAAATTACTTTATCATTCACATCAATTGATTTTAATGCAGGAACAGGTCTTTTTGAATATTTAAATTCACTGTCGTAGTCATCTTCAATTACATATTTTATCTTTTTCATATTCAAAAGCTCAACACGTCTTTGCATATTCATAATAACACCGGTTGGAAATTGATGAGCTGGAGTAATAACACAAAAATCTGACTTTGATTTTTTTAATTTTGTTAAATCCATTCCATTTTCATCTACTGATATAAATTCATAGTTTATATCATTTGTATCCATGATATTGGAAAGCATATTGTAACCGGGGTCTTCAATTCCAAATTTTCCTGAAATCAATTTAAAAATAATTTGGAATAGATATTCTGAACCACTTGAAATTACAATTTGTGAAGGGTCAGCCTTAAAACCTCTTGATTTATCAAGATATTCTGAAATTTGTGTTCTAAGTGGAAGATAACCTTGATAATCAACTTTCTCTAAAATATCCTTATTGTCGAAAATATTTGAAGATATTTTTTTGAATATCTTATAAGGAAATTCTTCACTTACACCGCTGTATGAGAAGTCATATTCGATATTTTCTTCTTCTTTTGTTATGTGGATTGGCTTGCTATCTAGGACATAAAGCTCTCCAACATCAGAAACGAAAAAACCCTGTCTCTCTTTTGAGTAAATAAAGCCTTCTTCCAAAAGTTTTGAATAGGCGTTATCCACAGTATTTAAAGAGATATTATACTCTTTTGCAAGATTTCTCTTGCTTGGAAGTTTTGTATTTGCCTTGTAAGTTCCATTTATTATTTCGTTTTTGAAATATTCGTAAATTTGCATATAAAGTATGCCGTTATTTAATACTAACATTCTGACACCATAAAAAAATATTATTTTGATACTACAAAGAGTATCAATAGATATATTATACTATATTCGGTCATAATTAACAAAGGGGTGTTTGTATGGAAAGTAAATTAAACATAAAAAAAATAACATTAATAGGAGTAATGGCAGCGGTAGTTTTTGTAGCATCACAAATTCAAATTCAAATACCATTAGGTGCGAGTGCAACCAGAGTACATATCGGAAACGGATTTTGTTTGTTATGCGGACTTTTGTTAGGACCTATTGCAGGCGGACTTTCAGCAGGTTTAGGATCAGCAATTTTTGACCTAATAAATCCGATTTATCTACCTTCTGCACCATTTACATTTACATTTAAGTTTTTAATGGCTTTTATCTGCGGAAAAATCGCTTATTCAAATGGAGCAAAAGCTGAAAACTTTAAGAAAAATTTAATTGGTTCAATTATAGGAGCTGTTGCTTATGTAATTTTGTACCTATCTAAAAGTTATATATCTGATATTTATGTTAAAGGATTACCTCAAGCAGGAGCAATTGCAAAAGGATTACAAAGATTATGGGCTTCATCAATTAATGCAGTTGTTGGAGTTTTAATTGCTGTTATATTGGTAAAGGCTTTAAAGCCAATTTTGAAAAAGAGTATAAGATAGATGAAAATTTTGGTTTTTAATGACTACTGTATTATTGGAAATATTGCAATGAAGGCTAATATTTCTGTATTATCACAAAACGGACATGAAGTTTTTGGAGTTCCGACAAAGATATTTTCATCGAATATGAGTTATAAGGATTATATCAGTTTTTATATGCCGAATTTTTCAGAAATTGTTAAAAAAATATTTGAAATTCAAAAAATTGATGCTATCTATATCGGATTTATTGACGATGAAGAAATTTTTGAAATAATAAAAGATATTTTACAAAAATTTAAAGGAAAAGTAATTTTAGATCCGATACTTGGAGATAATGGAGTAAAATACTCCGGAACAACAGGAAAACAAATAGATTTTTATAGAGAACTTTTGAAATTTGCAGATGTTGTAACTCCAAATTTAACAGAAGCAATGTTGCTTACCAATTATAACAAAAATTTCTCCGAAATCGAAAGAGAAGATGTGGAAAAGATAGCAAGTAATCTTCTTGAAATGGGAGCAAAACAAATTATAATCAAAAGTTTTGAGGAAAAAAATAAACTTAACACTTTGTATTTTTCTGAAAACTCAATAAAATGGTTTGAAAGTGAAAAAATAGATATAAAAATATGTGGAACGGGAGATGTATTTTCTTCACTTGTAACATCTGAGTTAGTAAAGGGAGAAAAATTAGAAAATTCTATCCAAAAAATTCAAACTCTATTATTTGAGAATATCGAAAAACAGGAAAAATATGAAGGCTTAAATGAAATACAATTAGAAAACTTTAAAATAGGCGAATAGCCTATTTTTTGTTGTGAAAAATCACAAAGGTTTAATTAAATATTGGATTTTTGTAGTTTATGTATCTACGATACATTTACTTTTGTTTGCTTGCAAACAAAAGTATGAGATCTCTCAACTTCATTCGTTTTACTCATTTTAGTCGAGATGACGTGTTGGGAAGATTTTCTTTGCCAAGTGCTATGACGTGAATATTTTTATATTACTTACAATTTTAAAATTTATTTATTTTTAACGTCTAGCAATCAATCGAAGATATTTTCTTATACGTCATCTCGACCGTAAGGAAGCGGAGCTGAGTGCAGTGGAGAGATCTCCTGAGGCTTCGTGCTATCAAACAAAAGTAGGTCTGACGGAGTCATTGTAGCATTGATACAATATTTCCTAAAGCTCTCTGCTTTCATATAATCAAATAAAATTTCTACAGTCAGGTGTACTAAATTTAAAGAAATTAGAAATTTATTTATCATTCTTCTTTTTGATTATGATTATTTGTTTTTATTGCAGGGTATATTTTTATCAAAATTTATAAGGAGAGAGAAATATGAAAAAGAAAATTATAGCGCTGGGATCAGTGTTAATATTAGTTTTTGGGATTTTTATTTTTAAAAACTTTTATATGAATGATAAAAATGTTAAAAATGAAAATTCCGGAAGTAACAGTGTTACTGAAAAAAAGTCTTCAAACAATGATTCCAAAAAAGACTCAAATTCAAAAGAATCTGATTCAAAAAAATCAAATTCAGATGAAAAACTCACTTTAGAAAACTTAAAAAGTCAAAAGAAAGTTATGGTTTTAGACTTCAGTCAAAATGGCTGACACGCTTGTGCTGTTCAGCACCCAGTTTTGGAAAAACTGAGAGAAGAATATAAGGATAGAGTAATCATAAAAACTATTGACATCAGAAAACAAAGAGAATTTGCTTCACAATTTCCTATAAAAGCAACGCCTACATTATTTTACTTTAATGCAGACGGAACGCCTTTTAAAGCATCAGATGAATTGGCAAAGAAAATAAGTTATGTTGCTTATGAAGATAAAAAATCAGGTGAATTAAAATTTGGTGGTTCAGAAGGCGTTGTTAAATATGAAGAATTAAAGCAAGTTATTGAGGAGATGTTAAAAAATGTTAAATAACTTAGAGAGTATTATCGGAGAAGGCTTGAAATCATTTAGTATTTTTGCACCGATTCTCGCATTGCTTGGAGGGATACTAACTTCAATTTCACCTTGTTCACTTGCATCAATTCCTTTGATTATCGGCTTTATGACTGGAACTAAAGAAGATGATACAAAGAGAGCATTTAAAACTTCCGTTGTATTTGCTATCGGAATGGCAATAACTTATACAACACTCGGAGTTTTAGCTGCACTGCTTAGTAAAATTTTTAATCAATCCGGACCATTTTGGAATATATTTTTAGGAATTGTTATGATTTTAATGGCATTACAAACTTGGGAGGTAATAAATGTAGTTCCAAGTAAAATTTTGACAAACAAAAGCAAAAAGACAGGATATGTAGGTGCTTTAATTGTTGGAATAATGGCAGGGCTGTTTTCAAGTCCATGTTCAACACCTATTTTAGTTGCATTACTTGCGATTGTTGCTTCAAAAGGAAGTTTACTTTGGGGAGTATTACTATTCTTACTTTATTCAATAGGTAACAGTATTTTAGTTGTTGTTGCAGGAACAAGCGCAGGATTTGTCGGTAAAGTTATGTCAAATAAATCTTATGGAAAAATTTCAGATATTGTAAAAATTATTTTTGGAATAATTTTACTAATAGGAATATATTTCCTATATCTTGGATTTTAAAAATACACTTTTATAAAAAAGTAAAAAATTAGAACTTAGTAGAAAAAACTGCTAGGTTCTTTTTTTATAGGACAATAAAAACTAATGTCACAATACTTTTAAAAGAAAGACTCCCAACATGTCATCCCAAATAGTAGTGAGCTTGTTAAAATTATGCTTGAAAAACAATATCAAATTATAGTAAAATATACTAAAGAATAATAATATAAAAGGAGGTATGAGTATGGAAAATTTATTAAGTGGTGTAGAAGATACATTATATATTCCTCTCGTAGCAAGAATATATGTGTCTGAAAAATTCCCAAAATTTTTTTATGATGAAAAAGCACTGTTTTTAAAGCAATATATTCCTAAGAATCTTATAGAAAAAAATGCTAATGAATATTTTCATATGGCAAGTGTGTGCAGACAAGATGTAATAGATAAAATGATAATAAAATTTCTTGAAGAAAACGAGCAAAGTAATGTTGTATTTTTAGGAGCCGGCTTAGAAACATCTTATAATCGTATTAATAATAAGACAGCTAAATTTTATCAAGTAGATTTACCTGATGTTATAGATATTAGAAAAAGAGTGCTTGGAAACTCAGAAAATGAAAAACTGATATTCGGAGATATGTTTGCTCTTGAATGGATAAAAGAAATAGATACTCAACTACCGACAATAATTGTTGTTTCAGGAGTATATCAATATTTTGATAAAGATAAAATTGTAGATATGATAAAAAAAATGAAGTCTATTTTTCCTAAAGGAGAATTGGTGTTTGATGCAACAAATTCCAAAGGGCTGGAAGTTGCGAATAAATATGTTAAAAAAACCGGAAATGTTAATGCTCAAATGTATTTTAGTATAGATAATCCTAATGAATTTGTAAAACTTACAGATACAAGACTGGTTGAATTTCAAGGTTTTTTTGAACGAGCATTAAAATCTTGTTCCGGTTTGAAAATAAAAACTAAAATATTTATGTATTTTGCAGATAAACTCCATAGGACATTTGTTGTTCATTTGAAGTTAAATTAGTATTAATTTTTTGCTTTAAAAATGAGATTATATCAAATAGGAGGATAATGTGAAATATTATGTTTATGGTATGGATTTTCGAGATTTTTTTCGAAAGATCTTTTTGCCTTGGATATTAAGTTTTATTATTGTTTTTTGCTTTGAAACTTTGCTACTTTTTCGTTTTTTTGAATATTTTAAATCAAAGCAGCTTATTATTGGAATTGCTTTTTTGGTTATTGCACTACTGTTTGGAATTTTTTTGACTTTAGAGGGAATAGCAATTTTATCTTTTTTTCAGTATTTTAATAAACATAGAATTAAATTATTTTGCTTAGGAGTATTTGAAAAAAAGGTCGTAATTGAGAGTAATGGTGCAAAACAGGTTATTTTATTTGATGATATTTTAGAGGTTAAATATCATTCAGGTAGATATGCAGAAATACGAGGACTAAGAATAAAAGCTAATGAAATTAATATTGGAATTTCATGTCTAGGAGATAGACTTAATCTAAGTGAAAAAGAAGATGATGTTGAACAATTTGACCAATTTTTTAATACTTTTGAAGAGAAAACTGAACTTTTTCTTGAAGAGAACGGAAGTGAATATGGCAGAAATAATGAGTGTATTCGCTTGAAAAAAATTAAAAAATGAAATAAATAAATTGTAATCATGGAGGTAATATGAACAAAATTTTATTCCTAGGTATATTAATTTTATTTGGATTAGTATTTTTATATTTAATGTTTAATCCACCAAGAGCAAAAAAATATAATTTAAAAAGGTTAAACTTAAATGATGATAATAACTTAAATTCTGAAATTCTTGGAAAAGAGCTGTTTGTAGCAAAAAGTAGTAGAAAATTTATATTACCGACAGAATTTGATTTATGGACTGAAATTGTTCTTTTTGAACATTGCATTGTATTTAAAAGAAATAATAAGGAAAAGAAGTTATATTTTTCTGAAATATATGAAATAGAGCCAATGCTTATTAATTCATTTTTTGTAAAGGGTAAATATTTTGGTTATGTTTTTAAATGTAAAGACAATAGCAAAATTATTGTAAAAAGTAATGATATAGAAGACTTAGAATTATTTATGGAAAAACTTTTTAATCTTTTTCCAAAAGAAATGGTAAGAGAAATTTAAAAAATTGTCGATGTGAGTTTTAAACTTTATAGGAAACTGTCAAGTATTACAAAGTTGATATGGAAATATATCTTAAAAATGGTATAATATAAGACAAAAAAGAGATAAAATAAAAAGTTTGTGAAGGAAACTAAAATGAATCAATACTTGAAAGAAACTAAAATGCTGGATTTTTCAAATCCGAGTATTCAAAAGTTAATAGAGATGAAATGTTGGAAAGAAAAAAATAAGTTTGACTGTATTAAAGCTATTTATAATTTCGTAAGAGATGATATAGTATTTGGGTACAATGTGGATGACAACATTCCTGCTTCTAAAGTTCTTAAGGATGGATATGGTCAATGCAATACAAAAGGAACTCTTTTTATGGCATTGCTTCGTGCCTGCAAAATTCCTTGCAGAATACATGGATTTACCATAGATAAACAACTACAAAAAGGTGCAATGAGTGGATTTGTTTATAAAAATGCACCAAAGAATATATTTCACAGTTGGGTTGAAGTGTATTTTGAAGATAAATGGTATGAACTGGAGGCTTTTATACTGGATAAAAAATATTTATACAAGTTGCAGAAACGATTTGCAAACTGCACAGGATTTTTTTGTGGATATGGTGTTGCTGTAAAGGATTTTCAGCATCCAATAATTGATTTTGACAGAAATAACACATACATACAAAGCGAGGGAATAACTAAGGATTTTGGAGTATATGATTCTCCAGATGAATTATTGAAAAATCATCATCAGGAGTTATCAGGCATCAAGACTTTTTTATACAGACATTTGGGAAGACATTTGATGAATTGGAATGTAAAGAACATAAGAAATTCCTAAATCCCGGTTGTCACAACAATAACTAAATATAACTAATATAGGGGCAGTAAACCAAAAAAGTTTACTGTTTTTTTGTCTTTGAAATTTTATAATATGACAAAAAATGTCAGGTTGTGATATAATAGACATAGGTGATGTTAAGAAATGAGAGATAGTAGATTATTTAGAATATTATATTATGTTTTGGAAAAGGGAAAAGTTACAGCAAATGAACTTTCTGAAAAATTTGAAGTATCAGTGAGGACAATATATCGAGATATTGATGTGATTAGCTCTGCTGGAATCCCGATTTATGCCATACAGGGAAAAGGTGGAGGAATAGAGATAGCAGATGATTTTGTATTAAAAAAATCTTTGCTTTCTGAAAAAGAGCAGGAACAGATTTTAGTTGCATTAAAAGGTTTAGAGGGAATAAATAAACAATATGAAAATGAGCTTTTAACAAAATTGTCGGCCTTTTTCAAAATTAAAAATACAAATTGGATTGAAGTTGATTTTACAAATTGGCAAAGAGGTAATGAATATGACGAGTTGTTCAATGATATAAAATCAGCAATTATAAATAAAAATATTATTAGCTTTAAATATTTTTCAAGCAATGAAAAAGAGACAAGTAGAGAAGTAAAGCCAATTAGACTCTTATTTAAGGGGTGGGATTGGTATGTCTATGCATTTTGTTTACTTCGGAACGAATTTCGATATTTTAAATTGTCAAGGATTAGGGATTTAAAAATTCTTGATGAAAATTTTGAAGATAGTTATGAAGATGTTGTGCTAATAAAAGAAATGGAGTATAAGGATACTGTCCGTGTTAAGTTAAAATTTGACAGGAAAGTAGCTTTTAGAGTTTATGATGAAATGGGAGATATTAAAGAAGATGAAAAAGGTAATTTATATGCAGAAATAGAGCTACCAAATGATTATAATCTTTATAATTATATTTTCTCTTTTGGAG
>ERZ773009.2947-NODE-2947-length-10540-cov-2.465331_pt1 | contig 10540 bp, 6 predicted proteins | sample MGYA00580663_ERZ773009 | MGnify/ENA primary metagenome ERZ773009 (study PRJEB29015, sample SAMEA2737969) | human oral metagenome | biome: human oral; feature: human-associated habitat; material: dental | place: China | collected 2026 ... | reverse complement strand
GGCTACTAGCTGCGTATCAGAGCCGATAAAGACGTTTTTGCCGATGATTGTTTTATGTTTGGCTTTGCCGTCGTAGTTGCACGTGATCGTGCCGCAGCCGACGTTTGTGCCGCTACCGATCTCGCAGTCGCCCAGATAGCTCAGGTGGCCTGCTTTGACGCCGTTTAGCTTCGCCGCCTTTAGCTCGACGAAATTTCCGATGTGGGTGTTTTTGATCTCGCATTTTGGGCGTATGTGCGCGAGCGGGCCGACGTCGGAGTCTTCGATGACGGAGTTTTCTACGACCGAGCCGCTTTTGATGACGGAGTTTTTGATGACGCACTCTCCGATGACGCTTACGTTTTCTTCGATGACGCACTCGCCTTCAAATTTGACTCTAGAGTCGATATATACGCTATTTGGTAGCCGCATTAGCACGCCGCTTTTCATCAAATTTTTCTTGATTTCGTCCTGCATCAAATTTTGGGCGATACTGAGCTGAAATTTATCGTTTATGCCCATGAAATTTTGCTCTTCGACGCTGATGGCCCAGCACTTTAGACCGCGCTCGTTTGCGATTTTTATCGCGTCGGTTAGGTAGAATTCTTTTTGCGAGTTTTCGTTGCCGATGAGAGGTAAAATCTCGCGCAAAACTTCGCTTTTAAAGCAGTAGCAGCCGGCGTTTGCGCTTTTTATCATTTTTTGCGTTTCGGTCGCGTCTTTTTGCTCGACGATGGCCTCGACTTTGCCGTTATTTATGATGACGCGGCCGTATCCGTAGGGGTCTGCGGCCTCAAAAACGCTTAACGCTATGTCCGCGTTGCCAGCGCTTAGGCGGATTAGGTCGTTGGTTTTTATAAGCGGCATATCTCCGCACAAAATCAGCGTTTTTTCGCTATTTAGCGGGATGTTTTTTAGCGCGCCCGCAGTGCCGGGGAACTCTTTTAAATTTTGCTCGTAAATTTTAGTTTGAGGGAAAATTTCTTTGATTTTGGCTTCGACGAGCTCTTTTTGATAGCTCAAAACCACGCTCACGTCGCTACTGATCTCATAAGCCTTGCGCAAAATATGGATAATCATCGGCTCTCCGCAAAGCTCGAAAAGCACCTTTGGTTTGGTTGATTTCATCCTCGTGCCAAGCCCCGCGGCAAGCACCACTACGCCGATATCGCTCATCTTTTTTCCTTATTTAAATTTGAGCGATTTTATCTCAAATTTGCTAAATGCGGGATTAATGCTTTTTGGACTTAACAATTTCTTAAGTATTAATCAATATAATCACGAGTTTTAAAAATAATCAAAATCAAAATTTAAAGGATGCGGCTTGCTTTCGTTTGTTAGAAAACTCTTAAGAAGAAATCAATTTTTGTTTAATCTCCACCTTATTTTATCGATTATTTTTGCTATTCCGCTACTCGTTATCGGCGTTACGGGAGCGATTTTATCGTATCAGCACGAGCTTGAGGATCTTATAAATTTAAACGCCGCCAAGGTCGAAAAAACGGGCGAAATGCTAAGCGCGGAGCAAATCTTGCAAAGCTTTAGCGAGCAAACGGGCGTTAAGCAACCCGCAAGGCTCGTGCTACCAAAAAACGAAAACGAAGCGATCAAAATTTATGCTAGTAATAGCGATGCTTATCTGGTCGATCCATATACTGCGCAGATCATCGGCAAGGACTATGGAGTTGCTTTTGTGCGCGTAGCGATGTCGCTGCACCGAAATTTGGGCCTTGCGCTAGCGGGCAACAAAACCGCGGGCGAAGTGGGCAAGCAGATCGTGGGCGCTAGTACGGTCGCGATGATAGTGCTCGTGATAAGCGGCGTTTGGCTACATTTCCCGAGACTAAAACGTAAATTTGCCGAGGCGATAAAGCCAAATTTTAAGCTCAAAAAATACGCCCTTTTTCACAACCTGCACACGAGTTTAGGCGCCTTAAGCGCGGTGATTTATCTCGTCATCTGTCTAACCGGACTCATGTGGTCGTACCGCTGGTATAACGGCGCTGTGACGGAGCTTTTCGTTAGCGCGCAAAATTTGCCCAAAGAGACCGCGCAAAAAGACGGAGCGCCCGCAAAAGCAGAAGGCAAAAAGAACGCCGAGTATAAATTTAGCGACGCGCAGAGGGCTTATGAGATATTCAGATCAAGCGGCATAGAGTATAAGGAATTTAGCCTGATGCTTGCGGCCGGAGATAAGATAAACGTCAGATACTACGAGCCGGACGCGCCAAACACCGCTCGTCCGAAAATGACCGCCGTGAACGTAAAAGATGGCAAGATGGCCGAGCAAAAGCAGACCGAGGGCATAACCGTAGGCATGGTAAAGAGCACGAACTATCAGCTACATACGGGATATTTTTTCGGGCTTGCGGGTAAAATTTTGTGGTCGGTCGTTTCGCTTTTGATGGCGCTTTTTATCTTTAGCGGCTTTTATATGACGGCAAAAAGGGCGTTTAAGCCAAAAAAGCTTGGTTAAATTTGTCTTTTACGAGTGCGAGCGATAAATTTGCCAAATTTGCCCTTGCCGCAAGACGCTGCCTTTTGTTTTTGTTTAAAATTTAGCTTCGCTTTTTAAATCAAATTTTTAGAAAAAATTAGTATATAAATTTGGTCAAGAAAAGTGCCAAAAAAACGAAATATGACCAAAAATGCAAAATTTAAAAAATTTTACATCGATTTGGAACGCCTTTTGCAAAAAGCTAATCTAAGTTTAACTGTTTTTTCAACTAAAAAAAACTAAAATACAAACTAAAATTTTTAAATAGAAAGTTGCAAGATGGATTTAGGTAGCCTCGTCGGTTGGATAGTTATTATGGTGCTTTTGCTAGGTTCCATGCAAATGGGCGTCGGAATCGGAGCTTACATCGATATTCCCTCTGTTTTAATCGTTTTCGGCGGTACGATTTGCGCGCTGATGATCGGCTTTAAGATGGAGCAGATAAAAAAGCTAGGCACGTTTTACGGCATCGCGGTAAAACCAAAAACCTACAACCTCCCAGAAATCGTAAAAAAAATGGTCGAGTACTCCACAAAAGCCCGCCGCGACGGTATCCTGGCGCTTGAGAGCGATGCAAATAACGAAACCGATCCGTTTCTAAAAAAGGGTCTATCTATGGCGGTTGACGGCAACGAACCAGACGCCATCAGAACGCTGCTTGAGATAGATATGGAGCAGGCCAGCTCAAGACACGGCGATAATATCAAAATTTTCGAACAAATCGCGGGCTTCGCGGGCTCTATGGGTATGATCGGTACGCTCATCGGCCTGGTTGCGATGCTCATGAACATGTCCGATCCCTCAGCTATCGGTCCATCGATGGCGGTCGCGCTCATCACGACGCTTTACGGCGCGATGATAGGAAACATCCTTGGCTCGCCCGTGGCAAACATCCTAAGTATCCGCGACAAAGACGAAGGCACGGCAAAAGTGCTGATGCTAGAGGGCATAATGGCGATACAAGCCGGCGACAACCCTAGGACGCTCGAGATGAAGCTACTATCGTTTTTACCGCCTAAAGACCGCGTCAGTCAGTTTGATAAGTAGAAAAAATGGCTAAAAAGTTAATCGATCCGGGCGACTGCCCCAAATGCTTACCCGAGTGGCTCGCGGCGTTTGGCGACTTGATGTCGCTGTTGCTTTGCTTTTTCGTACTGCTTCTTTCTATGAGTACGATGGACGCAAAGAAGCTAGAAGCTGCGATCGGCTCGCTAAGCGGGGCTTTGGGCGTGCTTGAGGGCGGCGCGAAACCTGACGTCAGCGCCGAGCAAAACCAAGACGATCACGCCACCTCAAACAAAGAGCGCACGGGCGTAAAGTCAAATTTCGAGCAAACACTTCGCTCTATTAACGAGCTTTTGCATGCTAGCGGCTCGCCCGAGGTTACGTTTGAGGAGAGCGAGAGCGGATTTGTGATTAGGTTGCCGGCAAATTTACTCTTTGCAAAAGATAGCGCCCAGCTGCAAAACGACGACGCGCTGCTGTTTTTAAAACGTATCGCGATGGTGATAGCAAAGCTGCCGCCAGACGTCGTAGCAAACGTGATCGGACATACCGATAGCGAGCAGCCGGCGTCTGCCGAGTTTAAAGACAACTGGCAGCTATCGTCGGCTAGAGCTATTAGCGTAGTTAGCGAACTTATAAAAGACGGCGTCGATCCTAAAAAGCTAACCGCATCAGCAAAGGCCGAATTTGAGCCGTTCGCGACGAATTTTACCGAGCAGGGCAGGGAGAAAAACCGCAGGGTTGAGATTCACTTCGTTTCGTTAAATTTAGACGACAAAGCCAAAACGCAAAAAAGCATACTGGACGCGCAGGAGTAAATTTGAAAAAACTGACGTTTTTGCTGTTTTTTATATTTGCGGCGGTCGCGATCGGCGAGGATAATGTAACGATCCCGACCGTAAATCTCAGCCTAAGCGCGCCCACTACGCCTACACAGCTAGTTAGCTCGCTAAACGTCCTACTGGTCCTCACAGTTCTCACGCTCGCTCCTTCGCTAGTGTTTATGATGACTAGCTTTTTGCGGCTCATTATCGTTTTTTCGTTTTTGCGTCAGGCGATGGGTACACAGCAGATGCCGCCGTCTACGGTGCTTATTAGCCTTGCGATGGTGCTTACGTTTTTTATCATGGAGCCTGTGGGCAAGCAAGCCTACGAAGCGGGTGTGAAGCCCTATCTAAGCGAGCAAATCGGCTATCAAGAGGCATTTGAGCGCGGCGTAAAGCCGTTTCGCGAGTTTATGATAAAAAATACACGCGAGAAGGACCTGGCGCTATTTTTACGCATCAGAAACATGCCAAACCCGCAAAGCTTCGACGATATCCCGCTCACGGTCGTGATGAGCGCGTTTATGATTAGCGAGATGAAAACGGCGTTTGAGATAGCCTTTTTGCTCTATCTGCCGTTTTTGGTCATCGATATGGTCGTTAGCTCCGTGCTCATGGCGATGGGTATGATGATGCTGCCGCCGACGATGATTTCACTGCCTTTTAAGCTACTTATTTTCGTGCTCGTCGACGGGTGGAATTTGCTCGTCATGAACCTCGTTAAAAGCTTTCATTAGGTTTTTTATCGCTATAATCTTAAAAATGCTCCGCGCGCCGCTTAAATTTTCATTTTATTTTACTTACGGCGCCAGACTTCAGACGGCGCAAACCTGCTCAAATTTAGCCCGCGCCGCCCAGAGCTAATAGGGAAGGGTTTAGATGAAAAAAATTTATATATTTTTGAGTTTTTGCGTTTTTTTAGGCGGCTCGGAGGTTAAATTTGAAGGAAATTTGCACGAGCTGATTTTAGCCGCGCAGAGCTCAAATTTAGCTCAAATTTCAAACTACGAACCGCAAAAAGCGCAGCTGCAAAAAGATGCCGTAAAGAGTGCGTATATGCCAAGCCTCAGGGTTGAGGGCGGATACAGCTTCTTAAGCGGCGACATCAACGTCCTACGCCCGCAAAGAGCCGCCACGGCAAGGGCGATTTTGGAGCTTGCGGTTTATGACGGCGGCAAAAGAGAAGCTCTGCTGAGCTCGCTTTCGCACCTTAGCGCGGCTGAAATTTTAAAAAACGAGGAGTATCAAAACCTGCTTGCGTTTAACGCGACCAAGCTTTATTTTGGCTTTTTGTCGCTGAGCGAGCTCGCGACCGCAAAAGAGGGCGAGATAAACTACCTAAAAAACGCGCTAAATAGGCTGGAAAAATACTACCGCGCGGGGCTTAGCGACGAGAGCGAGTATGAAGCGGTAAACGCTAGATACGCCATGGCGCTCGCCGAACGCCTCGAAATCACGCAAAATCAAAACGAGATAAAAAATCAAATTTACGCGCTAACGGGCAGAGATATCGAGCCTGTGGCTGGCTCTAGGATCGCGTTTGCAGACGACTCCACGCCGCAAAAAAGCGAAAAGCCTGAGCTTGAGGCGCTTAGGCTAAATTTCGCCGCGGCCTTGGAGGATGAAAAGATAACCGCGTCCGAGACGAACCCGCAAATTTTCATCAAAAACACCTACACCTTTATGCGCACGCATTACGATAGAAATTTGCTGCCGGCGCAGTATAGAAGCGCGCTGGAGCCCTATTTCGACGACTTTTTTAAGCCAAATTTAAATACAAACGAGCTGATTTTGGGCTTTAGCTGGAAGGCGTTTGATTTTGGCGCGAACAAAAAGCGGCGCGAGATAAAGCGCATAAGCGCGCTGCAAGCGAAGCTAAATTTAGATCAAAAGCGCCTGCAAAACGAGCTAAATTTAGTAAATATCAAAAACGACCTAAAGACGCTTGAGCAAAAGATAGCCGCGGGCGAAAGTGCGCTAAACTCGGCGCAAACCTCGCTAAATGCCGTTAGCAAAAAGTACGAGGCGGGGCTGCTCGGATACGTCGAGTTTTTAAACGCGACCGCGCAGAGCTTTAGCGCAGGTAGCGCGCTGGAGCTAAGCAAGAGTAAATTTGAGATCAAAAAGGCGGAGTATCTATATGAGCGCGGCGGCAAAATCGCTGAAAATATCGAAAAAATGGAGCGCAAATGAATAAAATTTTACTTTTTTTACTGAGCGCGGCGGTTGCGCTTTGCGCGCAGGATAAAATTTACGCGAGCTTTGACGTCGCGGCCGCAAAAGACGCGCAGCTCGCGCTAAAGGCCGTCGGTATCGTAAAGGCCGTAAACGTAGAAATAGGCTCTGCGGTAAAGCGCGGCGACGTGCTACTCGAGCTTGAAAACGAGAGCGAAAAGCTAGCCGTAAAGCTCGCTCAAAACGACCTAGAGAGCGCGCAGACGGCAAAAGCCCACGCAAAAAGCGTGCTGGATAAATTTAAGCTCGTTCAAAGCGTGAGCTCGAAGCAGGCTTTTGAAAATGCGGAATTTGATTTTAAAAACGCCGCGCTAGCCGAAAACAGAGCACGGTTGGCGCTAAATTTGGCGCAAAAGAGGCTTGAGGATACGAGGCTACTCGCGCCTTTTGACGGGACGATATCTGGCAAGAGCATCGAGGTCGGCGAGGGCGTGGGCGGCGTAGCGCAAAAGCTGATGTCGATTTTTTCGTATCCGGACGTCAAGCTCAAGCTTAGCTTTGACGAGAAATTCAAAGACCGCGTGAAAATCGGCAGCGAATTTGTCTATAAACTAGACGGCCAAAGTGAGGAAAGGCGCGGTAAAATCAGCCTCATCTACCCGACTATCGACACGAAAAACGGCAAAATTTACGCCGAAGTGCAGGCGCGAAATTTGATGCCGGGGCTTTTTGGCGAGGGATATATCGTCTCAGATTCGCAGGTTGAAACGGATGCCGAGCCTAAAAAAGAGGACGCAAATAAAACGTCTGGGCTTAAATTTGACGGCTTTAAAAACGGCGAGTTTGCGTGCGCGAAATTTGACGCAGAAAAAACTAGCCTTGGCGTAGCTTGGTTTTTAAATTTGACGTTGCAAACGAAAGGCAAGGTAAATTTGAGTTCAAATTTGGTAAGCGGAGTCAAATTTGCCGACGCCACGAAAAATGCAAATTTGATGAGCGTATCAAATTTGTCGCATAAACAAAGCGGCACAAATTTAAACGCCGAATTTGACGCGGTGCAAATTTTACTAGCCGCTAATTGCCAAACGGTTTTTGCAAAGCGGGACGGACGGGCAGATTTGACGCAAAAGGCAGTTTTGGCGAAGGCGCAAAATGTATAAACTAGCCATAAATCGCCCGATTACGACGCTGATGTTTTTCATCGCGCTCGTATTTTTCGGCGCGATGTCGCTTCTTAGGATGCCGGTAAATCTCTTCCCTGAGGTCGTCATCCCGCTGGTTAAGATCACGACCTACGCGCCGGGCGATATGAGCCTCATCGAGAGCAGGGTCACTAAAAAGATCGAGGACGAGGTCTCGACGATAGACGGTATCAAAAAGATCAGGTCGTATACATTTAACAACCTTAGCATCGTCATGGTCGAGTTTAATCTCAAGAAAAACATCGACGTCGCCGCAAACGACGTGCGCGACAAGGTCGCAAAGGCAAAGCTCGACGCGCAGCCCGAGATAGAGAAAATCAACAGCGATAGCGGCAAGGTGGCGAGCTTTTTCGTTAGCCGCAAGGACGGAAATTTAACCGCGCTTATGCAAGCGATAAAAGACGAAGCAAAGCCGTTTTTGCAGCGCGTAAAAGGCGTTGGTAAGGTCGATGATAAGGGCTTTTTGGAGCCTGAGATTAAAATTTACCTAGATCCGTTTAAACTCGATAAATACGCCCTAACCGCGGCCTCGGTCATAAATATAATCAAATCGCAAAATTTAAAAGCTCCGCTTGGCAAGCTCGAAAACAGCGAGTTTGAGATATTTTTAAAGAGCGAATTCGACGCTAAAAGCGTGCGCGAGCTAGAGGAGATCCGTCTGCAAAAGGACGTATTTTTAAAAGACGTCGCGCGCATTGAGCTATCTCATCACGACACCGACGCCGTAGCGATGTATAACGGCAAGCGCGGAGTGCTGCTCGACGCTATAAAAGTAAGCGGCGCAAACACGATCGAGACGATAGACGCGCTTAAGGCTAAAACTGGCGAACTAGCGGCAAAACTGGGTGCAAACTACGAAGTAGAGCGGGTTTACGAAAAGAGCGAAAGCATCCTAAAGCACATAAATCAGGTCAAATTTGACATGATGCTGGGCGTCGCGCTCACGGTCGTCATCGTCTTTTTCTTTTTGCGAAGCTTTAGCGCGACTATCATCGCTGCGCTTGCGATCCCGGCTAGTATCGTGGGGACGTTTTTTATCATCGACGTTTTGGGCTTTGATCTAAATCGCCTCACGCTGCTGGCTTTGACGCTTGGTATCGGTATATTTATCGACGATGCGATCGTGGTCGTAGAAAATATCTCCAAAAAGATGCAAGAAGGCGAGAGCAATCCGCTAAAAGCAAGCTTTGAGGGCGTGCGCGAGATAGCCTTTAGCGTGCTTAGCATTAGCGCGGTGCTGCTTTGCGTGTTTGTGCCGATTGCCTTTATGGAGGGCATCGTCGGGCAGTATTTTAACTCCTTTGGTATGAGCGTGAGCGGCGGTATCGTGGTGTCGTTTTTGGTTTGCATTATGCTGATACCTAGCCTGGCGGCGAGATTTTTGAGCGAGGGCGAGAGTAAATTTTACCGCGTGACGGAGCCCGTATTTGAGGCTCTGGAGAGCAGTTATGAGCGACTTTTGAAGCTTATTTTGAGGTTTAAAACCGTGTTTGTTATCCTTACTTTGGGCGTGCTGGCTCTTTGCATGAGCCTAGCCGGCAAGGTCGGTATGGACTTTTTGCCCGTCGAGGACGAGGGGCAGTTTGAGATATTTTTAAAGGCAAACCCGGGCATCTCGGTTGAGGCTATGAGCGCTAGAGCCGGCGAGGTCGTGCGCGCCGTAGATAGCGATCCGCGCGTCGAGTACTCCTATATGATCGCTGGTTACACGGACTCAAAGGACGCGTATAAGGCTAAAATTTACGTCCGCCTAAAGGGCTTTGAGTCGCGAAAAGAGCGCCAAACGCAGATAATGGACGAGTATAGAAAAAAGCTTAAATTTGAAGGCCTCAGCGTCAAAGTCCTGCAGATACCATACGTCGATACGGGCAGCGACAGCGAGCCCGTGCAGCTAACGATCACGGGAGATAGCCTAGAAAAGCTAGACGAAATCCTGCCAAAAGCCATCGCCATGGTGCGCGCTATCGAGGGCACGACGGATGTGGGCAGCGATAACGAAGACAAGATAAACGAGCTGCAAATCAGCGTAAATAAAGACAAAGCCAAACGCCTAAACGTCGATCCTAGCGCGGTGGCGCAGGTGATATATGCCTCCTTTGGTCAAAACAGGCTTGGTAGCTTTGATAACGGCGACGCGCAGTACGATATGATACTGAGGTTTGACGACGAGTACCGCAAGGATGCGCAGGCGCTGCAAAAACTAAAGATCAAAAACGCGCACGGCGAGAGTATAAGCCTAAGCGCGGTGGCGGAGTTTAAAACGAGCAAGACCTTTTCCGTGATAAACCGCTTTAACAAACAGCGTCAGATCAGGATCGTCGCAAACGTAGATAACGTCCCGCTAGGCGCCGTGCAAAAGGGTATCGACGAAAATATCGGTCAAATTTTACCCGCGGGCTACGACTACGTGATGACGGGCTTTATCGAGATGATGAACGACACGAACGCGGCCTTTGTCTTTACGATCAGCCTTAGCGTCGTGCTCATCTATATGATCCTAGCCGCTCTTTATGAGAGTTTTATTTTGCCGCTCATCATCATGATATCTATGCCGCTGGCATTTGGCGGCGTGGCGGTCGGGCTGTATCTTAGCGGCAACTCCTTTAGCTTGTTCGTCATGGTCGGTGCGATCTTGCTTTTTGGTATGGTGGGTAAAAATGCGATTTTGGTCGTGGACTTTGCTAACCGCTACGCAAACGAGGGTGTGGAGCTAAACGAGGCTATCGTTCGCGCTGGCGTCAAAAGACTGCGAGCGATACTGATGACTACTTTTGCGATGATATTTGCGATGTTGCCGCTTGCGCTTAGCAGGGGTGCTGGATACGAGGGCAACTCCCCGATGGCGATCTCGGTGATCT
>ERZ773009.2943-NODE-2943-length-10559-cov-2.880712_pt1 | contig 10559 bp, 11 predicted proteins | sample MGYA00580663_ERZ773009 | MGnify/ENA primary metagenome ERZ773009 (study PRJEB29015, sample SAMEA2737969) | human oral metagenome | biome: human oral; feature: human-associated habitat; material: dental | place: China | collected 2026 ... | reverse complement strand
CGTCCTCCACGTAGGGGTTGAAGACCGGCGGCATCGCTCCGTCGTTCCAGCCCGTCCCGCTCTTCGCCTCTCCGCCCCCGGCGCCGCAGGGCAGAAAGGCCGACCACATCAACAGACCCGCGATCAAGACGCAACGCACTCTCCTCGTCATCGGCGCACCTCCTTGGAAACAAAACGACCCAAGCCTCCGCTCCAATCCCCGCACCCTGTCCACACCAGACCCCCTCATCGAGGCCATGGGCCCCGCTGCACCGCAAAACGCAGCGGCAGGGCATGAGTTTTGCCGGGCAGGTCCGGCGTGCGGCGGCACGTCCCCTGAAAGGTGCTACAATGCGCCCGCCTGGCGCCTTCGAAGCTCGTAGACGTCGGGACGCCGGTTTCGGAGCGAGGGGATCCTGGCCCGAACCTCCTCCTGGAAGTCGAGATCAATCTCCGCGAGGGTCACGCCCGGCGTCTCGCGGGCCCGCGCGATCACCGTCCCCCAGGGATCGATCACCATGCTGCCGCCGTAGGCGACGAAGCGCGGCTTCCGACCGATCTGCGCCGCCGCGACGACGTAACAGCCGTTCTCGATCGCGCGGGCTCGCAACAGGGGCTCCCAATGGTCCTTTCCCGTGGGGAGCGTGAAGTTCGCCGGGGTGAAGAGCACCTGCGCGCCCTCCAGGGCCAGCAGCCGAAAGAGCTCGGGGAAACGAATGTCGTAGCAGACGGCGAACCCCAGCCGCCCCAGCTCCGTCTCGGCCGTCACGATTTCGTCCCCCGGGTGCACGCGGGCGGACTCCCTGCACACCGTGCCGTCCGGCAGCGTTACGTCGAAGGTGTGGAGCTTGCGGTAGCGCGCCACGATGGCCCCGTGCGCGTCGATCATCACGGTGGTGTTGAAAGGACGCCCTCCCTCCGGGTTGAGCTCGGCGAAGCTCCCGCCGTGGATGTGGACCCTGTGCCGCCTGGCTTTTTCCATCAGGAGCTCCGCGGTCGGGCCCGGTATGGGCTCCGGCTCCTCTCCATCGCCGGACTTTCCGATGAAGTTCATGACCTCGGGCAGGGAGATCAGACGGGCTCCCCTCTCCACCGCCTCGTCGATGTACCGGGAAACCCGCTCCAGGTTGCCCGCCTTGTCGCTGCCGGTGTCCAGCTGGACGACCGCGACGCCATACCTCCTCGAGTTCGAAGAAAACTCCAGGCTCAAACGAAACACCTCCCAGAATCGATGCGGACCGTCGATGCGGACCATCGGTCCGCTTCTCGTTGCGGGCCCCGGCCGCTTCGCGGCCTGCCCCATGCTCTCCGTCCATTATCCCTCAAACCGGGACGCACGCCGTCCTCCCTTGGCGAAGAACCGCAGAGACCTCCGGGGCAGGAGAAACGAACGGGCGGCCCAAAAGGGCCGCCCGTGAGAAAAATCCGGCAAAGACGCTGCCGTCCCTACTTTCTGCGCCTGCTCCGGAGCGGGAGCAGCGCCAAAAGAGCAACGATGCCCGGAAGTCCCGCATCGCATCCGCCGCCGCCGCTGCGCGACTTCCGGTTCGGGTCGGGCAGGAGCGGATCACCGGGGTTCGGTCTGGGGAGGGGACCAGGCTGCCCCGGCCTCGGGTTCGGGTTTGGGTTCGGGTTGGGAGTCCCCCCGGAGCCCTTCTTCACGATGGTGTAAGTCATGTCGGCACTGGCCGTCGCCGTCGAGGCCCGGAACCCCAGCGGAATATCCCCGCTGACAGTGGCGTCCGGCGTACCGGAGAGGGCGACCGTCACATCGCTCGAGGCCCCGCCCTTCGGCGTCACAACGTATCCCAGCCACGCCGGAAGGGAACTGCCGGGAATGGTCGTCACTGTCAGATCCTGCCCTGCGGAAGACGTGACCTCGAAGGAGGCGGCAAAGGGGACCCCCGGCTCATACTCCCTGCTGGCCAGGCTGTCCGTGGACGGGGTGAAGACGACGGCGTCGGCCGAGGCGACGGCCCGCGTCCCAATCATCACGCTCCGCCGGTCCCCGCTGCGCTGGATTTCGTACTTGGCAGCACTCGCAGGATCCAGGCTGATCTTCGCCACCGCCGGGATGGGCGAATCACAGTCGATCACCCGCAAGACACCCCCCGGGGCCAGGGCCGCCGGGACATTGATCAACTTCAACATCACGTCGCCGGTCAACGCTTTGAGCTTCAGCGCCGGTACGGCCGAAGTGGCATCGGCCACGTCCAAGCTGGCAATCGAGCTGCCCGCGGCGAAATCGAAACCGGCATCGGCATCGGCCCCCTTCACGAACTGCACTTCTTTGCCGGCCGCGACCTTGACGGTCATGTTGCCGGAAAAGGCATCGTTCTTTTTGACGTGGAGCAGACCGCCATTCACATGCCAAACGGTTCCCCCTGCAGCTGCGGTGACGGTTCCCGTCAGCTGCACGATCCCGCCGCTTTGATGCACCGCCGCCGGAGCGCTCATCTTGCCCAGCTTCAGCCTAGCACTCGAGGGAACGTTCAGATTCAGGCGATTAACGGCATCAAAAGCCAGCGCCGACGCCCCTACGGTCCGGATTTCGGCATTGCCCTTCAGCTCGATGTTAACCGCGGCATCCCCGCTTCCCAGCGTCAATTTATGACCGGCTCTGATATCGAGGGAAACGTCCGGGCTCAGCAGGAGCCCCCCCGCGAAGGCTGCATTAGTGATCCCCACTATGGTCTTGGACCTGCCGATCACCACGTGGTCCACCGAAGCCGGCACCCCGGCGGGGACCCAGTTGGCGCCGTCGCTCCACACGCTGTCCGGGACACTATTACTCCACACCTTTTCCACAGCCCCGGCGCCGGAGGGGAACAGAAAAGCCACAAGCGCAACTGCCAACAAGAAGCCTTTTCTCACATCGACATCCTCCTTTTCTAACTTGCCCTGCGCCGCCGCGGCACGGGGCACGACGCGTTCAACGCGCCTCCGTTTTCATTGCCTCGCTCTTGATTATACACCGTACGGCACGTCAGGCAGCCCCGGAGACAAACGGGGGGCAGGGAAACGCCAGGAACCGGCCCCCGGCGCTCCGTCTTTTTCCGGCTTGACGGCCCGGACAACTCCTATATAATTTACATTGCGGTAGTTTGAAGAAAGTCGCAACCCTGAAAGAAGGATATGAGAGAGACCCATGCGGGGAGGGACTCCCGGCGGGGCGCCGAAGGGGCAAGTGCTCGAGACACGGAAACTCTCAGGCCAAAGGATCGTATCCGGACAGGACTCTGAAGCTGTACGTTTCCTTGAAATTCATGAAGGGGAGACCGGCGACAGAATGCAGAAGGTCCGGAGGGGTAGTCGATGCAGAACAACACCGTGCTCATCACCAACAACGAAGAGCTCTCGCGGATCGTCCGAAACGGGCGTTTCGTAAAGGGGTCGTCTTTGGATGTTCTCGTGTCCGTCCGAAGCTCCGTACACCTTGGCGGGCGCCTTCTCACCCATCCGCTCTGCGGCAACCTCAGACCCTACCAGCAGCCTTTTCGCTCCGTCCTCATCCAGGAATTCCCGGGAGCGCTCGTGGACCTGGAGTCCCTGTCTCTCATCGAAAATGCGGTGGCCGTATACAAGAGCTGCGAGGATCGCATGCTCCTTCCCGAGAACCTGGACGAACCGACCCGTGCGGATTACGCCTTCATCGACAGTGAGTTGATGAGGGAAAGTCTGGAGCGGTACGGCATGTTGTCGCGTCATTCGGCACTGCCGCCCGCCGTATTGCTTACCCATAGTTCAAATTAAAGGAGGTGAATGCACAATGCCTGTCGAGTTGACGAAGGAGAACTGCGACGCCGAGGTGAAGCAGGCCAGCGGTGTGGTTGTCATGGACTTCTGGGGTCCCGCATGCGGACCCTGCATGGCCCTGATGCCCAAGTACATGGAAATCGCCGAGAAGTACGAGGGCAAGGCCAAGTTCTGCAAGGTGGATACGTCCACGAACAAGCGCGTGGCCATCAACTTCAAGGTCATGAGCCTGCCGACGATCCTGTTCTACAAGGACGGCGCGGAGGTGGCCCGCCTTGGCGGCACCGACGCCACGGCCGAGAACATCGAGGCCAAGGTCAAGGAGCTGATCGGGTAACGGAAGGCGGCCGGAGGAGAGCGCCCGATTCTCTGCGGCCTTTTGCCCGTGCCTGACTCCAAGGGCCGGAGCACGGGCGGGGCGCTCCGGCTTTTCAGGGCGGGACGGGCCCGCGGCGCCCGCGCGGTCGGCGAAAGAGCGTTATGCGACGCTTCGAGCTGTCGAGGCGGGAATCCCCATGAGGGGGATGTCATCTCTATACGCATCATGAAGAAAAGGAGGAAAGAGAATGAAGCTGGAACTTCACAGAGTTTTTGTCAAGAAGCTGAAGTTCGGGGATAAGACCGGCTATGCGGACGGGACGCTGACCGTCAACAAAAAGGAGCTGCTCGACCTGATAGCCGAGGATCCTCTCCTGGGCAAGAACCTGGATGTCGACCTGGCCATGCCGGGGGAAAAGACCCGCATCATTCCGGTTAAGGACGTGCTTGAGCCCCGTTGGAAGATCGAGGGCAAGGGGCAGGTCTTCCCGGGCATCCTGAGCGATGTCGAGACCGTTGGCGAGGGCAAGACCCTCGTGCTGACGGGAGCGGCCGTCCTGACGGCGGGCAAGCTGGTGCGCTTCCAGGAGGGCATTATCGACATGTCCGGCCCCGGTGCGGAGTACACGCCCTACTCCAAGACCTGCAACGTCGTCCTCGTGCTGGAGCCGTCCGATCCCGAGATGGACAAGCACGACTACGAGCAGGCCTGCCGCGTCGCGGGGCAGAAGGCCGCGGCCTACCTGGCCCGCTGCTGCGCCGAGGCCGGGGTCAAGGCCGAGAAGGTGGACGTCCACGAGTTCGCGAACTTCCGCGACGGCATGGCCGCTCACCCCGGGCTGCCCAAGGTGGGGTACATCTACATGCTCCAGACGCAGGGCCTGCTGCACGACACCTATCTCTACGGCGTGGACGTCAAGAAGATCCTGCCGACGGTCATCTCGCCGCTCGAGGTCATGGACGGCGCCATCACGTCGGGCAACTGCGTCTCCGCCTGCGACAAGAACAGCACCTACGTCCACCAGAACAACCCCGTCATCGCGGACATGCTGAGGCGCCACGGCAAGGACTTCAACTTCGTGGCCTGCATCGTCACCAACGAGAACGTCACCCTGGCCGACAAGCGCCGCAGCTCCACCTACGCCACCAAGCTGGCCTCCATGTTCGGGCTTGACGGCGTGGTCATCACGGAGGAGGGCTTCGGCAACCCCGACGCCGACCTGGTGATGAACTGCTGGAAGGCGGAGCGCCTGGGTATCAAGACCGCGCTGCTGACGGACGAGTACGCCGGACAGGACGGCGCGAGCCAGTCCCTGGCCGACTCCTGCCCCGAGGGCGACGCCTGCGTCACGGCGGGCAACGCCAACGAGGTCATCGTCCTGCCCCCGATGGACAAGGTCATCGGCTTCCCCGAGATGGCCCACGTCATCGCGGGCGGCTGGCAGGGTTCCCTGGCCGACGACGGCACCATCACGGTGGAGCTTCAGGCCATCACCGGCGCCACCAGCGAGCTGGGCTACACGAAGCTGGGCGCCTACACGATCTGAGCGAGAGCTCAGGAACCGATTTTGCAACGGAAACAGGCGTCGTAATCTGTACCGGATCCAAACGAAACGGAATCGGGAACAGGGTTCCTGAAAAATTCAAGTCAAGAAAAATCAAGAAAGGAAGGTGTCAAACATGGGCAAACTGGCAGGCAAGAAGCTGCTGCTTCTCGGTGAGCGCGACGGCGTTCCCGGCCCCGCCATGGAGGCATGTTTGAAGGACAGCGGTGCCGAGATCATCTTCTCGGCGACCGAGTGTTTTGTCTGAACCGCCGCAGGGGCGATGGACCTGCAGAACCAGCAGCGCGTCAAGGATGCTGCTGATAAGTACGGAACCGATTGCATCGTCATTCTTGGCTCCTCCGACGCCGAGGGCGCGGAGATCTATGCCGAGACCGTCAGCAACGGCGATCCGACTTATGCAGGCCCGCTCGCCGGAGTCTCGTTGGGACTCCCCGTATATCATATTTTCGACCCCGTCATTCGCGCAGAGTGCGATCCCGCCGCTTGGGAAGAGCAGATCAGCATGATGGAGATGGTGCTCGATCCGGATGGGTTGGCTGCAGCGGTCAAGGGTATTCGCGATCAGTTCAGCAAGGACGTTGTGGATTGACCCTTTTGAGGCTGTAAATCCAAAATACGGAAAGGTGGGATATCAATGGCGTTTCGGGTCGTTCATTATATAAACCAATTCTACGCAAATATAGGCGGCGAGGAAAAGGCCGACTATAAGCCCGAGATTCGAGAGGGCGTCGTCGGTCCCGGTATGGCCTTTAAGGGGGCTCTGGGAGCCGACGCCGAAATTGTGGCAACAGTCGTCTGCGGTGATTCCTACTTCGCGACCAATATGGAGAAGGCCAGCGCTGAGATCATCGAGATGATCAAAAAATACAAGCCGGACGCCTTCGTGGCGGGGCCTGCGTTCAACGCCGGCCGTTACGGGACCGCGTGCGGCGCCATGTGCGAGGCCGTCTCCAAGCAGCTGGGAATTCCCGTTGTCAGCGGCATGTACCCGGAGAACCCCGGCGTCGAGATGTACAAGAAGGCCGCCTACATCGTGGAGACCCCGGACAGCGCGGTAGGCATGAAAAAGGCCATCCCGGCCATGGCCAAGCTGGTCCTGAAGCTCCTGAAGAAGGAGAAACTGGGCAAGCCCGCCGAGGAAGGGTACATCGAGCGCGGCGTCCGCAAGAACATGTTCTACGACAAGCTGGCGGCCGACCGCTGCGTCGAGATGTTCGTCGCCAAGCTGAAGGGCGAGCCGTTCGAGACCGAGTACAAGATGCCGGTCTTCGACCGCGTGCCGCCTCAGCCCGCCGTCAAGGACATGAAGAATGCCGTCATCGCTCTGGTGACCTCGGGCGGCATCTGCCCGAAGGGGAACCCCGACCACATCGAGGCGTCCAGCGCCAGCAAGTACGGCGAGTACGACATCACCGGCGTGAACGACCTGACCTCCGACAAGTACTGCACGGCCCACGGCGGCTACGACGCCACCTACGCCGATCAGGACGCTGACCGGGTCATTCCCGTCGACGTCCTGCGCGACATGGAGAAAGAGGGCGTCATCAAGAAGCTGCACAACAAGTTCTACACCACCGTCGGAAACGGCACGGCCGTCGCCAGCGCCAAGCGGTTCGGCGCGGAGATCGCCGACAAGCTGGTGGCCGACGGCGTGACCGCGGTCATCCTCACCTCGACCTGAGGCACCTGCACTCGTTGCGGTGCAACGATGGTGAAGGAAATCGAGCGCAAGCTGCCCGTGGTACACATGTGCACGATCGTCCCCATCTCCCTGACGGTCGGCGCAAACCGGATTGTCCCGACGATCGCCATCCCCCATCCTCTCGGCGACCCGACCCGTACGCCCGAGGAGGAGAAGGCTCTGCGCCGTCGTCTCGTCGAGAGGGCACTGAAGGCCCTCCAGACGGACATCACCGAGCAGACCGTCTTCACGGAGTAGGAGATCGTCAGCGTTTTGTTTCTCCGAGGCCCAGGGTCGCACCTGGGCCTTCGATATATTGTTTTGCCGATGTTGGCGGGCGGCCGCCTCGATGGAAAAATCGGGGTGCGGACTCTCGCGGCCGGATCATTCGAGTTTCACGTTGTCTTAAGGAGGACTATGGATGTCCACGGTAGGAATCAAGAGCTATGCTTATTGTCTGAACCACGCGCCCGAGACGGGGAGCTTCTACGGCGGCACCCCCTACGAAGCCCGCCACAGCGGCAAGGAGAAGGAGTACGTCGACGCTCTGCCCAAGCATCTCCAGACTTATGAAGAGGCCCTGCACTACGCCCCCAACCAGACCTACATCGGCGGCCTGAGCTACGAGGAGTTCGAGGCGGCCAAGGCCCCCTGGACCGAGAATCGTCTGAGCGATGCGCAGCGCTACGGCAAGTTCGGCGAGATCATGCCGGAGGACGAGTTCCTTGGGCTGATCTCCGCGTGCGACGAGTTCGAGCTCGTCTGGCTGGAGAAGGGTTTTGCGGAGTCCGTCAGCGCCAAGCTGGCGAAGGACCCCGTCATCACGGAGGCGATCGTCAAGCGCGTGGTGCGGCCCAAGAACATGAAGGACCTGGCCGAAATCGAGGCGGAGGCCAAGGAACGTGAGGCCCTGCCCCTGCACTTCGGCGGCAAGGTCGTTGGCTGCATCCGCAGCGGGCACCCGACGGACGCCTGCCTGACGGCCCACGTCCTGATGGAGAACCTGGCGGGCAAGGCGTCGGGCGTCCTCGCCCTGCTGCACCTGCTGAAGAACAGCGGCATGGCCCCGACGGACCTCGACTTCGTCATCGAGTGCTCCGAGGAGGGCGCGGGCGACGTGGGACAGCGCGCGGGCAACAACTTCGCCAAGGCCATCGCCGAGGTTGCGGGCTGCGTCAACGCCTCCGGGTGCGACGTGCGCGGCTTCTGCGCCGGGCCCGTCAACGCGATGATCGCGGCGGCCTCCCAGGTGGCCTCCGGCGCGCGCAAAAACATCGCCGTCGTCGCCGGCGGGTCCATCCCCAAGCTCTACATGAACAGCCGCGACCACGTGAAGAAGGGCCTCAAGGCCCTCGAGGACTGCGTGGGCAGCTTCGCCGTTTTGCTGGTCCCCGACGACGGCACAAACCCGATCCTGCGCCTCGACGTCCTGGGCAAGCACACCGTCGGCGCGGGCGGCGCTCCTCAGGCCGTTACCTCCGCCCTGACCTTCGAGCCCCTTCAGGCCGCGGGTTTGACCTTTACGGACGTGGACCGCTTCGCCCCGGAGCTCCAGAACCCCGAGATCACGGCGCCGGCCGGAGCGGGCGACGTGCCCCTGGCCAACATCAAGATGATCGCGGCCCTCGCCGTCATGAAGAAGGCCATCGAGAAGGCCGACATGGACTCCTTCATCAAGGAGCACGGGACGGTGGGCTACGCCCCCACGCAGGGACACATCCCGGCGGGAGCGCCCTTCATCGGCCCGGCCTGCGAGGGCATCCGGGCGGGTAAGATGAAGCGCGTCATGATCATCGGAAAGGGAAGCCTTTTCCTGGCGCGCCTGACCAACCTGGCCGACGGCGCCTCCTTCCTCATCGAGGCCCCGACCGGCGGCGCGTCCGCGGGCGCAGTCAGCAAGGAGGACGTGAAGTCCCTGATCCTGGAGGCGCTCTCCGAAATCGCCGGGAAGCTGAACTGAGGGGGCGGAGCTCATGTCTGACGCAATCAGGAAGGTAGTCGGGTCCGCCCTGGCCGAGATCATCGAGTCGGCCAGAAGCGGCGGCCCCAAGGTGAAGGTCGGCCTGATGGCCGCCGGAAGCGAGCTGGGGCCAGAGGAGCTGGCCCGCGGGGCGCGGCTGGCGCGGGAGACCTACGGAAACGTCACGCCCGTCATGATAGGTCCGCGCACTCCCGGATTCGAGGAGCTGGAGTGGATCGAGACCCCGGACTGCGAGGCGGACGTTGCCTCGACCCTGGAGGCGGCGCTCAAGGACGGCAGAATCGCCGGCGCCGTGGCCCTGCACTTCCCCTTCCCGCTGGGCGTGACCACCATCGGGCGCGTTATGACGCCCGGCAGGGGCAAGGCGATGATCCTGGCCTCCACCACCGGCACCTCCGCGACGGTTCGGGGCGAGGCCATGTTGCGCAACGCGCTCTACGGTATCGCGACGGCGAAGGCCATGGGGATCAAGGACCCGACGGTCGGGATTCTCAACGTGGACACGGCGCAGCCCGTGTTCCGGGCGCTCACCCATCTGAAGGAGAGGGGATACCCCATCACCTTCGGTGCGTCCGTCCGCAAGGACGGCGGCGCGGTGCTGCGCGGCAACGATATCCTGGCCGGGGCGGTGGACGTGTGCGTGACGGACACGCTGTCGGGCAACGTCCTGATGAAGATGTTCTCGTCCTTCACGACGGGCGGGTCCTACGAGGCCACGGGTTGGGGCTACGGCCCCTCCTGCGGCGAGGGTTGGCGGAGCGTCGTCTCCATCATCTCGCGCGCCTCGGGCGCGCCGGTCATCGCGAACGCGCTTGCCTACAACGCATCGGTCATCGCCGGCGGCCTGCCGGACAAGGTGGCCGCCGAGCTGAAGGCCGCCAGGAGGGCGGGGCTGGACGACGAGATCGCGGCCCTGACGCCCAAGGCGGAGGCTGTGGAGGAGGTCAAGGCTCCTCCCGCGGAACCCACGGACGACGAGCTGTACGGCATCGACGTCCTGGAGATAGAGAACGCGGTGAAGTCGCTCTGGAAGGCCGGCATCTACGCCGAGTCCGCCATGGGCTGCACCGGTCCCGTCATCAAGATGCCGGCGAAGCACGTGGAGAAGGCCAAGGTCATCCTGAAGGAGAACGGATATCTGTAGCAGACGACCAGCTCCCCGCGGGCTTCCCGCCCGCGGGTGCTGTGTCGGTCGCTATCTGTCAAGCGCGATACGGATTTCGCGCTTGACAGGCGCGGACGACCGGTCTTTCAAGACCGTCAGGGCTTGAATGTC
>ERZ773009.2942-NODE-2942-length-10566-cov-20.153744_pt1 | contig 10566 bp, 10 predicted proteins | sample MGYA00580663_ERZ773009 | MGnify/ENA primary metagenome ERZ773009 (study PRJEB29015, sample SAMEA2737969) | human oral metagenome | biome: human oral; feature: human-associated habitat; material: dental | place: China | collected 2026 ... | reverse complement strand
CCTCGACATCACCGACACCCGCGCCAAACTGGGTATCTACTCGCAAAGCGGTTTGCTGTCGCTGGGCGAAGGATCGGTATTGCCGCAGTTGGGTAATAAGAAATAAAGCAACCCTGCCATTTGGGACCGTTTCAAACGGGAAAGGTCGTCTGAAATTTAGTTTTCAGACGACCTTTCTATTTTTCCTCAGATTAGATGGATATTTTATGTTTAATTTTGTAAATCAACATCTTAGGTGAAGGAAACCTCGCACCGACCTCCGCCATGGATCAAGTACAAAACTTTGTACTCGGCGGCATCATCAGCGACGTGATTTACAGCGACAGCATCGGCCTGTTGCAATTTTTCCTCGTACTGATTTTGTGGACGCTATTGGTATTGAGCCTGAAATTCATCAAAAACCACAACCGCTGGGTTAAATCCGTGATTGACGGCAAATCCGTTTGGATCATCGTCAACGGCAAAGTACAAGCAGAAGAATGTATGAAAAACGGCATTAGCGCACATGACCTCATGTTCAAACTCCGCGCCGCCGGCATCTATGAAATCTCTTCGGTCAAACGCGCCGTCATGGAGCAAAACGGCCAGTTCACCGTCATTCAGTACGGCGACGAAAGCCTACGCTATCCGCTGATTACAGACGGCCAAGTCGACCCCGACATCCTCGAAATCATTAAGCGTGATGAAGAGTGGCTGCAACAAGAGCTTGACCGCCTCCACCTTGAAGCCTCGCAAGTCTATATCGGCGAATATATAGACGGAAAATTGGTGGCACACCGTTATCCTTCTTGATTTGAAAATAGCAGGCCGTCTGAAACCCTGATTTCAGACGGCCTTTTTGCATTCAGCCCAAACACTGATTTTTTAATCGCGATATTCAAACGTTGTGCCCAAAAATTGAGCCAGCGCAGAGACGTGGGAGTGTCGCGGGTCTTTGACGGCGGTCAGCAACAGGATATTGCCGTGTTGCCGCTCCAAATCCAGCAGCTGCTTGATGGCGGCTTGCTCCGTATCGCCATGCAGCTCTTCATGATAACGGCTGACAAAACCGTCGAAATTTTGAGTCGGATTTTCGTGATACCAGCGGCGCAGGTTTGCACTGGGCGTAATGTCTTTCAGCCAAATAGCAGTGGCGAAGACCTCTTTGCGGACGCCGCGCGGATAGAGGCGGTCGATAAAGACGGCGGTCTGCTCGGGATTCGGTTGATAAGCGTAAATGCGTTGTACGGTAAACATTATGTCTGCCTTCAAATCGATTCAGGCCGTCTGAAAATTCAGACAGCCTGATGTTTTTAGGGTTTAAAACAGTTTTTTGACTTCAGCTTCGATATCGTCGGCTCGCATAAAGGTTTCGCCGATCAGGAAAGTATGCACGCCGTGGCTGCGCATGAAATCGACGTCTTCTTTGTTGCGGATGCCGCTTTCGGTTACAACGGTCTTGCCGTTCAATTCAGGCAAGAGGTCGAGGGTTTGTTGCAGGGTCACTTCAAACGTACGCAGGTTGCGGTTGTTGACGCCCCACAACGGCGTGGTCATGTTGCGGCATTTTTCCAGCTCGGACGCATCGTGCAACTCCAACAATACAGTCATGCCCAATTCGTGGGCAACGGCTTCAAAACGCTCAAGTTGCCCGGCTTCCAAGGCGGCGGCAATCAGAAGAACCGCATCCGCACCCCACGCGCGCGCCTGATAGATTTGGTATTCGTCGATGATGAAATCTTTACGCAAGACCGGCAGCGCCACGGCCGCACGCGCCTGTTTCAAATACTCGGGTGAGCCTTGGAAATAAGGTTCGTCCGTCAACACGGACAAACAGGCCGCGCCGGCTTTTTCATAGGCAACGGCGATTTCGGCAGGATGAAAATCAGGACGGATCAGGCCTTTGCTCGGGCTGGCTTTTTTGACTTCGGCAATAATGGCAGGCAGATTCTGCGCGTGTTTTTCACGGATCGAGCCGATAAAGCTGCGAACCGACGCAGCAGCCTGCGCTTGGGCTTTGATGTCTTCCAAGGAAACGGCGGCTTTTTGGGCGGCCACTTCTTCTGCTTTGGTGGCAAGGATTTTGTTGAGAATATCGGTCATGGCGTTTTTCTATTGGGGCTGATTTTCGGGTTTGAATCGTGCAATATGCTGCCGCAGATTAGATTTCAGACGGCCTGAATGCCGCTATTTTAATGGTTTGAAAAAAGGCGGGCAAGAATGCCCGCCTTTGTGTCTGCTTCAATTTAGTGATGAATGCCCAAAACGGTCGCGTTGTGGCTGATGATTTCGTCCGCCAAAGTCGGATTGTCGTTCAGCTTGATACCGTAGCCAGGCACCAATTCTTTCAGACGGCCTGACCATGACTCGATACGACCTGGGAAGCATTGGTTGACCAGCTTAATCATCAAAGGCACGGCGGTTGATGCGCCTGGGGACGCACCCAGCAATGCGGCCAGCGAGCCGTCGGCATGGGCGACGATTTCGGTACCGAATTGGAGTACGCCGCCTTTTTTCGGGTCTTTTTTGATGATTTGTACGCGTTGACCGGCGGTAATCAGTTCCCAATTGTCAGGATTGGCTTCCGGATAATACTCTAAGAGCGAATTAAAGCGTTCTTCTTTGGTTTTACGCAATTCGCCCAAGAGATATTTGGTCAGCGGCATATTAGCCCAACCGGCGCGGAGCATAGGATAGAGGTTGTCCATTTGGATGGACATCGGCAGATCCATGAGCGAGCCTTGTTTGAGGAAGTTGGGGCGGAAGCCTGCATATGGGCCGAACATCAGATGACGTTCACCGTTCACGTTGCGGGTATCCAAGTGTGGAACGGACATAGGAGGCGCGCCAACGGAAGCTTGACCGTACACTTTGGCATTGTGTTGGGCAACGGTTTCAGGGTTGCTGTTGCGGAAGAACAGGCCGGAAACAGGGAAGCCGCCGTAGCCTTTGCCTTCCGGAATACCGGATTTTTGCAGCAGGGTCAGTGCGCCGCCGCCTGCGCCGAGGAACACGAAACGGCTGCGGAGGGTCAAATGGTCTTCATGGTTTTCAGTGTTGCAGGTTTTGAGTACCCACGCGCCGTCAGATTCGCGTTTGATGTCTTCAACATGGCGGTTGAATTCCATTTTCACGCCTTTTTCGCGCAGATATTGCACCATTTGACGGGTCAAGTTACCGAAATCAACGTCCGTACCTTCGGCGGAGTAGTTGGCGGCAATGGGTTGGCTTTCATCACGACCGTTGACAACCAGCGGCGCCCATTCGGCGATTTTGGCGCGGTCGGTAGAAAACTCCATTTTTTCAAAGAGTTTTTGGGTTTTGAACACGTCGAAACGTTTTTGCAGATAACTGCAATGGTCGGCGTTCATCACCAGCGACATATGGGGGACGGAATTGATGAAAGAACGGTCGGTCAGTTTGCCTTCTTCGACCAAAGTCGCCCAAAATTGGCGGCTGATATGGAATTGTTCGGCAATATTGAGGGCGCGGGTCGGATCGATCGTGCCGTCGGCAGTCAGAGGCGCATAGTTCAATTCGCACAGCGCAGAGTGTCCCGTACCGGCATTGTTCCATGCATTTGATGATTCCAACGCTACATCTTCCAAGCGTTCGATCAGGGTGATTTCCCAAGATGGTTCGAGTTCTTTGAGCAATACGCCCAAAGTGGCGCTCATAATGCCGCCGCCTACTAATACGACATCGGTTGCTTCAGCCATGGTTTTACTCCTACTAAAGTCAGGCATGGTTTGCCTTGTGGTTATCTATCATTATAAACAACTGATTTCAGAGGAATTATTTTTTGGTTTTGTTGTGTGTGAAACTTTTTGCCTGCTGAGTTTCCGAGCGTAAATGGCGGAAGGCAGTTTCGGTTTGGGTTCCAGATTTCAGGTCTTTATAATATGTTATTAAGAATTTAGTAGATTTTACGGAGAAATGCAAAGATTTTCTGTTCGGTTCATATAAAAATAATAGATTAGGCCGTCTGAAAACGTTTTCTTACCCTTTATCTGCCAATGTTTGCCAAGAAAAAAGAATTTTTCATTTCTTTTTTAATTGACTGTTTTTGTCAGCAATTTCAGCAGCAGACTAACGTGAATCAACCGCCGATCTGCTATCATTTCAACTTATTTCCCCAAGGCAAGCCGCCATGTACCTGACTCAAGAAAAGCCCTACCGCCCCCTATTGGTCGCACTGATGTTCCTCACCCTGCCACTGGCGATGATATTGCACAATATCGTGCAAATTGCCTTTTCAGACGGCCAAGGGCTGTTGGTCACGGTCAAAGACGGCGCGTGGGTATGGCAAAGCGGTTGGCAGGATTCCGTCGCATGGTTTGTCTGCGGCATGTTTGCCTTCCTCAACCTACCAATTGCCGGCGGACTGACTAAGCTGGCGTATAAAAAAATGATGCGCCGGCATTCGCGTTACGCCATCTTCCTTGCCGGTGTTGCAGCGTGTGCCTCGGCGGCGGCAGGTTTGATTTTTGAAGCCATCTTAGGCAATGCCGCATTGGCCGGTATGCGCGGACAAGGCGTGTTCTACTACACCCTTTCCGTGTGGATCATCGCCATGCTGACCCTGCCCAAACAGCTCACGCGCGCGCCGGAGCAGCCCATCGTCTTTCACAAGATGAAACGTTGATTCAACAGGCACAAACATTTTCAGACGGCATGCTTTCCGTTACCATTACATCCAACGCGTTTTAACCAATAAGGAATAACAAATGAATCAGGCGCAACAGCTCCGCGACGGCATACAGGCACTGGGTTTGGACATCGACGAAGCCAAACAGGCCAAACTGCTAGACTATGCCGCCCTGCTGCAAAAGTGGAACAAAACCTACAACCTGACCGCCCTGCGCGATCCCGCCCAAACCGTCAGCCACCACCTGCTCGACAGCCTGACCCTCCTGCCCTATATCGAACACGCACAAACCATGCTCGACGTCGGCTCCGGCGGCGGACAGCCCGGCATACCCACCGCCATCTGCCGCCCCGACCTTAACATCACCCTCCTCGATGCCAACACCAAAAAAACCGCCTTTCTGCAACAAGCCGTCATCGAACTCGGCCTTAAAAACGTCCGCGTCATCAGCGGCCGCGTAGAAGCCGCCGCCGACTGCCGCGCCGACGTCATCACCAGCCGCGCCTTTGCCGAACTCGCCGACTTCGTCAACTGGACAGAGCACCTCCTCAAAGACGGAGGCTACTGGGCGGCCATGAAAGGCGTATACCCGCAAGAAGAAATCAACAAACTGCCCGAAAGCGTCGCCGTCGAAAAAGTCGAAGCATTGCACGTCCCCCAACTCAATGCCGAACGCCATATCGTCATCATCCGCAAAAAGGCCGTCTGAAAACAACCCAAGCATACCGAATAACGGTACAATCCAGCCATCCACACTTAACACGACAGCAAAGCACATGAGCGCACAAATCCTCGCCGTCGCCAACCAAAAAGGCGGAGTCGGCAAAACCACCACCACCGTCAACCTCGCCGCCTCCCTGGCCTCCAAAGGCCGCCGCGTCCTCGTCGTCGACCTCGACCCCCAAGGCAACGCCACCACAGGCAGCGGCATCAACAAAGCCACCATCGAAAACGGCGTTTACCAAGTTGTCCTCGGCGAAACCGACATCCCCAACGCCGTCGTCCGCAGCAAAGAAGGCGGCTACGACGTATTGGGTGCCAACCGCACACTGGCCGGCGCAGAAGTCGAACTCGTCCAAGAAATCGCACGCGAAATCCGCCTCAAAAACGCTCTACAGCTCGTTGCCGACGACTACGACTACGTCCTCATCGACTGCCCCCCGTCCCTGACCCTGCTCACCCTCAACGGCCTGGTCGCCGCCAACGGCGTCATCGTCCCCATGCTTTGCGAATACTACGCCCTCGAAGGCATTTCCGACCTCGTGGCCACCGTCCGCAAAATCCGCCAAGCCATCAACCCCGACCTCGACGTAACTGGCATCGTCCGCACCATGTACGACAGCCGCAGCCGCCTCGTCGTCGAAGTCAGCGAACAGCTCAAACAACACTTCGGCAACCTGCTCTTCGATACCGTCATCCCCCGCAACATCCGCCTAGCCGAAGCCCCCAGCCACGGCCTCCCCGCCCTCGCCTACGACGCCCACGCCAAAGGCACCCAGGCTTATCTCGACTTGGCCGATGAACTGATTGCGCGTTTGGAAAAATAAACAGAAATATAAATATAAAAAGGCCGTCTGAAAGGTAGAAAGTACTTTCAGACGGCCTTTGGTTTGATTGGAAAGAATATTTCTTAAAGACCGCGTGCGTGCGTACCGCACACACCCTACGCATAAATTTCAAATTCTTTGTGATTCATAGGTAGGGTGTGCGCCCGAAGGCACGCACGCGGTTTGATGCAGGCTACAGCTTGCTATTTAGAAAGATCTATTACTCTATTACAAGGTATAGATGAACAGCTTTCTCCTAAAACCCCGCCCGATCCAATTCTTCCAACAGCGCAGGCCGGCGCGGTTTTTCGCTATATCGTTCCCTGATCTCGTCGGCAAAGTCTTCCATCGCCTGCCGTTGAGCGGAATATTGGCGACGGAGGGTCTTTAATTGGTTCAAGAGCTGGCGGTATTGCTTACGGTTGCTTGCCTTATTGATTTCAGCCGCAAAGATTTTCAGGTAACAAGCTACGATTCGGTCGTGATACGGCTCGGGAAAAGACGGGGCAAAACGTTCCATCATGTACAACGAAAGATGTTGCTGCAATAGGGCGAGCAACAGGTCGAATTCCTGTTCATGCTCCAATATTTCAGCTTTCAGCGAATATTGACCCGACAAACGCGCAAGCAGGCGGTTGAATTCATGCGGCCATTCAGCGGCGGAAAACGTGGCTTTCCACGCCTCGTAATGCGGCAATGAAAGGCTGGTGGAAAACGCCAAATCCGCTGCGATTTCGCGTACATTTTTACCGGTTTCCTTCAATACATCGAAAAGTTGCAGCTTCCATTTGTGCGCTGTGCCGAGTGTTCCTTCGTCTTCGGCAATGCTGATGCCTTCGCGCAAGAGGCGTTCCGCTTCCGCCCAATCTTGCTGCCCGACTGCTTGTTCTACCGCAATTTGTCTGAATTTCGGCAGGCGCAGATGTCGTCTGAAAAAACCCTGCGCGGCAGCAGTATCGCCTTTCGCCTGCAAAACCTGCCAACCCTCGAATGCCCAAAATTCATGTTCCCAACCCGACTTGGTAGCAGCCAAACGTTTAGCCACATAATCTTGCCACGCCTGCCATTCGCCGCGCAGCCGCCAGATTCGGGCGCGGATTTGGTAGATTTTATTGCCTGCCTCGGAGAAATCAAAATAGCGGCTGTCGTCCAAGCATTTGTCCAAAAAATTGATCAAACGCTTCGGGACGTTTTCCATGACCGCCTCTTCCAGCAGGTCGATTGCCATATACATAGCATCGCCCAACATACCGTCCGAATCATCCGCCTTTTCAAAAGCATCCTGCAAACGCGGTATCAACAGAGGCAAAGCCTGCTGCAACGCCGCCGTCCCCTCCTGCGCCACATCTTCTAACCAGTTTTGCAGCCTGAAGCCCAAATCAGCGGCTTCGTAGTAATCATAATATCGGGTTCGGGAAAAGATTCGGGAGAGCTGCTGCCGATACGGATTACCGCCCTTTTTAGGCTGCTGCGCTTCAGATTCGTCAGGCAGCCCCTCCGGCGTTTGAGCGCGCACCGCATACCACAACGCCGCCATATGCTTGCACGCCCAGCCATAAGGACAATCGCAGCCCCCGTCCTTAATGTACAAATCACTATCCAGCTTCAGCCATACCGAATAGTTTTCCGAACCGCACACCTCCGCCCGATAACGTCCTGCGGAGGTTTTTTGGACATCGCGAACCTTGCCCTGCTGAAAATACAGCAGTCCGCGTTCGGCGATATGGGGCGGGAACAGGTGGAGCGGGTGGATACGGGGCATGGTTTGCTTCCAAGAAGTTGTTGAAATATGGGGAGTTTACTGGTTCGGGCGACGTTTGGGGAGAGGGTAGTGGGGATTCTTGTTTGGTAAAGTGGTAAAAGGTCGTCTGAAAATGGGTTTCAGACGACCTTTGGTTTGGGTGGAAAGGGAAGTGATCTAGAAAGACAGTGTGTGTGCATACTACCACACGACAAACAGAATTTTCAGCTTGCATGATTTATAGGTATAGGTGCGTCGAAAGGTACGTATGTGGCAGGTATGCGGATTACAGTTTGCAAACAGTAGCATTAGTAGGTAGTATAAAGAAATTTTACATTTCGGTGTGATTTCGTTCTTCTTAAGATAAATTCTTCTTAAGATAAATAGGCAATAGTGAGGTTTTAAAATGGCTAATGAAAAAATTAAAATCCATAATTTTGGAGGTATTACCAACTTAGAGGCAGAGTTTAACCAAATAAATATATTTATTGGACCTCAAGCTTCGGGGAAAAGTATCACTGTTAAGTTAATTTTTTTCTTTAAAAATATTTTTTCTGATATGCTTCAATCAGTATTAAATGAGGAAGATAAAAGAAAATTTAAAAATAAGCAGATAGATAAATTCAACAACTTCTTCCCTAAAGAATCTAGAGGTAGTTCCTCTTTTTCAGTTAAATATGAATTAGATAATGAAATAGGCATTGAGATTATTAGGAAGGATCAAGAAGGAAATATAAAATTAGAATTTACAAAAGGTCTAGATACAATATTTACCAATTTAGAAAAACTATACCGAAATTTAAAAGGAGAGATACGTCCAAATGATGATAGGCCTAATTTTATTAGGATATATGAACTTGAAAAAGAGTTAGAAAAACATTTATATAAATATTTTGATAAAAAAGAAAGAATCTTTGGGCGTCAAATTTTTATTCCAGCAGGTAGAAATTTTTTTTCAATCCTTGAAAAAAATATTTTTTCATTTCTAGTAAAAGAACAGAGATTAGATCCTTTTCTAATGGAGTTTGGATCAATATATGAGCTATTTAAAGATATTTACTTTAATAATCTTGAGGTTACACCAGCAAAAGATAAAAAAGATTTTGATGGATCGGAAAAACTGGTAAAAGAAGTTCTTTGTGCATATTATGTAAGAGAATTTGGTATAGATTATTTAGTTCATGACGATAACAGAAAGGTCAGAGTATCTCATAGTTCTTCTGGTCAGCAAGAAACTCTACCTTTGCTTATTATTTTGGAAGTATTAATTAATAATGCTTTAATTTTTAGTAACTCATCTCTATATATTGAGGAACCTGAAGCTCATTTATTTCCCAGTGCTCAAAACACAATTGTTAAGCTATTAGCTAGATTGTGTAATTCTAAAAATAAAAATTTTCAGATATTTCTTACTACACATAGTCCTTATGTTTTGACGTCATTTAATAATTTATTTTTAGCAGGACAAATCATCGATGAAAATCAAAAGAAGAGAGAACAAGTAGAAAGCTATATCCATTCTCAAGAAATTCTTTCTATACGTAATGCATCTGCTTACGCTTTAGAAAAAGGAAGTTGTCATACAATGCTTGATAAGGAAACTGGTTTAATTGATGCCGAAATGCTTGATAGGATATCAGAAAAAATTAATTTAGAATTTGATAATCTTTTGAATGTTCAGTATGGTGATCAAGATGAATTCTAATAATTGCTCACAGAATTTTTCCAACCCTATCATTACATTTAAAGATAGGGGCAACTCTCAACAGTTGACTATTCATAATCCAAATTCATATGCAGTAATAAAAACTCGAGTAGATGGTTGCGAGATTGTTAAAGGTCTTCGTTGTGATTTTATGATGGAAATAGTCGAAAGCAATTATGATGGGATCCGAGAATATTATATAGAATTAAAAGGAACTGATTTAACCAAAGCATTAGAACAAATTTTAGCTACAGAAAAAATCTTGGCTAGACAGAGGGGGTGCTTAAAGAAAGGTTTTATTATTTGCAATAGGAGTCCTGAAAGTTCAACAGAGAATCAAAGGTTAAAATTTAGAGCAAGAGCGCAAAATATCGATTTAACTATAAAATCCAAGAAGCTAGATTATAAAATATAGTCATTAGATTTTTAACAAAACCATCTGAAATTCCAGATGGTTTTTACATCTTATCTGTTATTTAAAAATTCCCACTCCTTCAACAACCTCTTCACCGACACCGGATACGGCGTCTTCAATTCCTGCGCAAACAGCGACACCCTCAATTCCTCAATCATCCATTTAAACGCGGCGAGGTCGTCTGAAACAGGTAGTCCTTGCTTTACCAAGCTGTCGGTTTTTTCCTGCCACATTTGTTCCAATTCCTGTATGTCGGCTTCGCGGGCTGCGTCGCGTGATGGGTTGCCGCTGTATTTTTCGAGGCGCAGGGTCATGGCTTTGAGGTAGATGGGGAGGCGCGGCCATTGTGTCCACGGGGTGCGGGTGGCGAAGCCGGCGGCGAGCAGGGTTTGCAGGCGTTGGCGCATGAGGTGGGTGAGCGGGTGTTTGCCGAGTTTGCTGTTGAGTTCGGCGTATGCGGCGGCAGTTTCCTGCAGGTAGCGGCTGAGGGCTTCTTTGACGGCGGGCAGGCGGCTGCGGGCGCGTTTGATT
>ERZ773009.2939-NODE-2939-length-10575-cov-11.597433_pt1 | contig 10575 bp, 12 predicted proteins | sample MGYA00580663_ERZ773009 | MGnify/ENA primary metagenome ERZ773009 (study PRJEB29015, sample SAMEA2737969) | human oral metagenome | biome: human oral; feature: human-associated habitat; material: dental | place: China | collected 2026 ... | reverse complement strand
AATCAAGAAAAAGAAGGAGCCATCTCATGAAAAGCGTAAAACGTACTTACAAGGACTCACTCTTTCGCGATATCTTTCGTCATAAGGCTCGCTTAGCTGAGATTTACGATGGGCTGTTCGATGAACCTGTGGAAGCGCGAAAGACATTGAGCTTGCCACTTTAGACTGGACGTTTTTTACGGGCGTCAGGAACGATGTCAGCTTTCTCGTGCGTCAGCAGCATATCGTTGCGTCCGTACTTAGTGAAAACAACCTTCGCAAATCTCATGAAAGAACAGGTGACCGACCATGAGTCTTGATGGCTTCTCCACACAGCCGCTCGTCAAGGAGCTGCGCGCCGCCCTCGTGGGCGGACGCATCGACAAGATCACACAGCCGCATAAGGCTTCCGTCTTTTTGAGCATCCGTCAACCCGGCAGGAACCACCTGCTGCACATCGCGGCAAGCCCACAGGCAAGTGCCGTCTTCCTCGCAGAAAAGCAGCCGGAAAATCCCGCCGAGCCGCCGCTCTTCTGCATGGTTCTGCGCAAGCAGCTCGAAGGCAGCCGCATCGCCGACATCCGCCAGCACGCGCTCGACCGCATCATCATTCTCGACTTCGATGCCCTCGCCGCCGGCGGCAAGATCGTCACGAAGTCGCTCATCATCGAGCTCATCGGCAAATACAGCAACATCATCCTCGTGCAGGACGGCATCGTCATCGACGCACTGCGAAAGGTCGGCTCGGCGAACAGCCGCACGCGCCTCATCCTGCCCGCGCGCGAATACGCGCCGCCGCCCGCGCAGGAAAAGCTCGACCCTCGCACCGCGACGCCTATCGCCATCGTCGAGCGCCTCGCCCAGGATCCTGCGGCGACGCTCTACAAAGGGCTCCTCGGCGCCTGTCTGGGCTTTGGTCCAGCGAGTGCACGCGAGGTCATATTTTCTGCCGGACTGCCCGAAAAAATGCTCTGCGCAGATCTCGACGAAAAGGATAAGGAAGCAATTTCGCAAGCTCTCAGCGAAATTTTCCACGCCTGCATGGAAGAAGAGGCTGCACCATGCCTCATCTCGAACACGAACAACAAGGTGCTAGCGACCTCACCTTTCCCCCTGCACTATTTCCCCACCGAAAGCATCGCACTCACCTTTTCGAGCATCAGCGAAATGCTCGAAAGAGCCACATTCCTCGCAGGCGTCTACACGCCGCCCGAAAAGGAGCGCCTGAAGAAATTCGTCAAGACGGAACTCGCACGTGCCGAAAACAAGCTCGGTATCCTGCAGGAGGAACTTCGCCAGGCAGAAAACGCCGAGGACTACAAGATTCGCGGCGACAACCTCATGACGTATGCGCACCTCTACGAGAACCATGCCGATGCCTCGCTGACCGTCGCCGACATCTACAGCGAAGCGGGCGAGACGATCACGCTGCCGCTCGACCAAAGGCTGACACTGAGTCAGAATATGCAGGCGTTTTACCACAAGTACGACAAGCTCAAGCGTGCCCAGAAGCTCCTCGACGAGCAGATCGCCCTTTGCAGTGAAAACATCCGCTACCTCGCCAGTGTCGAAAGCTCCCTCACAGCCTCCTCCACTTTGCCCGAGATCGAAGAGATCAAGGATGAGCTCATGCAGAGCGGCTTCCTCAAGGAAGGCACGAAAAAAAAGCGGCAGGACAAGCCCTCCGCTCCCTTCCGCTTCGTGACCGAGGACGGCAAAAGCATCCTCGTCGGCAAGAACAACTACCAGAACGACCGCCTGACCTTTCACACGGCGGCGCCCGATGACCTTTGGCTGCACGCCAAGGACATCCCCGGCTCGCACGTCATCCTGCGCCTCGACGGCGAAGCGCCGAGTGAGGAGAGCCTGCACCATGCCGCCCTGCTCGCCGCCCACTTCAGCAAGGCGCAGGATTCATCGAACGTGCCCGTCGACTATACCTATCGGCGCTATGTGAAGAAGCCCTCAGGCTCACGTCCGGGCTTCGTCATCTTTACGCACCAAAAGACGCTCTATGTGACCCCGACGGCAGAGGAAACGGCAAAGCTGCTGCAAAGAGAGCAGCGCTGAACGAGTCGCCTCAAAGTCCGCCCGTCGAGCCGAAACCGCCCGTGCGCGCCTCACCCCTGCCCGCTTCGTCATCATCGGCCGTCAGATACTTGTAGAAGATGCCCTGCGCGATGCGCATGCCCTTTTCCACAGGAAAGTCCGCCTGCCCGAGGTTCAGGATCGCCACCATGATGTGCCCCTCGTTCTCCTCGTTGCCGTAATAGTCCGCGTCGATGATGCCCTGCGCGTTGACGAGCATGAGCTGGGATTTGAGCGAGATGCCCGAACGGATGTGCAGCCCGAGGTACTCATCCTTCTGCATGTACGCCTTGAGCCCCGTCGGCACGAGCGTCACCTTGCCGCGCGGCAGGAGGCAGTCCTCCGCTGCCGCGAGGTCGTAGCCCGCGCTCGCCGCCGTCTTGCGCTGCGGCAAAGAGAGCCCTGCCGCTTTATATGCCCCAATGATTTCAAAGCCACGTTTTCGCAAAATATTGTCTCCCTTCACAAAAAAGCCTCTCCCCGCTGCGAGGGCTGCATTTTATAGCCGGCTCTTTTTGTATAACCTTCATAAAAAGAAAGCCTTCTCCCCTTTTGCGAGAGAAGGCCTTTTTCGTACCGCACTCACTTTTCCAGACCGTTGGCGGGCGCGAGCTTCGTCGCGGCGATCGTCGATATGGCGTGCTTGTAAACGAGATTCTGCTTGCCTGCCACTTCCAAGATCACGGTGAAATTGTCAAACCCTTTGACATATCCCTTCATCTGGAAGCCGTTGAGCAGATGGATGCTGACTGCTCGGTTCTCCTTGCGCATCTGATTGAGAAAATTATCCTGTAGGTTCAGCGGTTTTACCGGCATGGAAAGACCTCCTTATATCCGTACAAATTTTTTCCAGCAGCAGCTCTTCCCCCTGCGACGCCGCATACCAATGTACATACGGCATCTTGCGAAACCATGTGAGCTGGCGCTTCGCGAAATGGCGCGTCGCCTTCTTGATTTCCTCTGCGGCAAGCGGCAAGTCCATGCTTCCCGCAAGATAGGCAAGCATCTCGCGATAGCCGATGCCCTTCATCGCCGGACAGTCACGAGGCACGCCCTCCGCCAAGAGGGAGCGCACCTCGTCGGCAAAGCCTGCCTCCAACATCGCATCGACACGTTCCTCGATACGTGCATAGAGCGCCTGCCGCTCGCGCCGCAGTCCGATGACATAGGCGTCGTAGGCAAGCTCCCCGCCTGCCGCCTCGCGCTGCTCGGAGATATGCTCGTTTCCCAAGGAAGCGACCTCCAAGGCACGCACGACGCGGCGGAAATCGTTGACATGCAGACGAGCCGCCGCCTCCGGATCGGCTTCCTGCAAAAGGCCGTGGACAAACGCCTTGCCCTTTTCCTGTGCCAGCCTCTCAAGCTTTTCACGATAGGCGCGATCGCCCGAAGTCTCGTTGAAGACGTACCCTTCCAGGAGCGACTTGATGTAAAGCCCCGTGCCGCCGACGACGAGCGGCAGCTTGCCGCGCGCGGCGATGCGTCCGATCTCCTCCCGCGCGAGGCGCTGAAAGTCCATGACGTTGAACGAAGCCGCAGGCGCGAGAATGTCGATGAAGTGATGCGGCACGGCACTCAACTCTTCTTTCGTCGGCTTCGCCGTGCCGATGTCAAAGCCCCGATAAAAGAGCATCGAATCGCCCGAGATGATTTCCGCATCAAGCCGTCGGGCAAGCGCGAGGGAAAGCGCGGTCTTGCCGACCGCCGTCGGCCCTATGAGGACGACGAGCCGCGCCTTCTTCATGCAAGCTCCAACGTACCGCCCGGCTCTACGATATGCACGGCGGCACGCGTCATGCCCTCCGTCACTTCCTTGTACCGCCCCGCTTCCTGCGCGATGACGGGCCAAGTGTTGTAGTGGATCGGTATGACGTTCTTCGTGTTGAGCCACTGTGCGGCAAGAGCCGCATCCTCAAGTCCCATCGTATAATTGTCGCCGATGGGAAGAACCGCGTAGTCGAGCGGATCCTTCTGTCCGATGAGCTTCATGTCGCTGAAAAGCGCCGTATCGCCGGCAAAGTAGACGTTGATGCCGCCGATCTGGATGACGTAGCCGCAGGCGATGCCGCCCGCGACGCCCGAGCTGTGCAGCGCCATCGTCATGCGCACCTTGCCGAAGGGCAGCTTGACCGAGCCGCCGATGTTCATGCCGTGCGTCTTGATGTCGCTCTCCGCCTGCAAACAGACGTCGAGAACCTCCGGAATACCCAAGACCATCGCGCCCGTGCGCTTGGCGATGGCAGGTGCGTCGCCGAGATGATCGCCGTGCGCATGCGTCAACAAGATGTAGTCGCACTCCACCTCATCCGCCTGGATCGCAGCGAGCGGATTTCCCGTGAGGAACGGGTCGGTCAGAACCTTCGACGTGCCGTCGTCGAGCAGGAACGAAGCGTGCCCGTAATACGTATACTTGATCATCGCATTTGACTCCTCTCATTTTAGTCGAGCACAAAAAAGCTATATATTGTATAATTAAACAAAAAAATTGAAAAACCTTCCTACAAACAGAAATGGAGGAGGAAAAACATGCGCTCTCATGAATTTTCCCTGCCGCAGGGCACGATCGCGTTCTCTCGTGCGCTTCCCGCACACATTTGCACCTTGGTCACAGGAGGCCGTCCGCCCGCCGCCGACTGGCTGCAAAGGGCGCGGCGCGGCAAGCTCTGGGCGATCGATCACGGCGTCGATCTCTGCCACGCGATGAAATGCGTACCCGACTTCCTGCTCGGCGACGCAGACAGCGCCTCGCCCGCCGCCTGGTCTTGGGCGCTCGCCGAAGGCGTCCCCTGCGAGCGCTTCGAGATTAAAAAGGATCTCACGGACACGCAGCTCGCACTTGCCAAAATCAAGGAGAAAGCCCCCGACACGTTTCTCCTGCTCACAGGGGCTTTCGGCGGCCGCTTCGATCACGCCATGAGCACGCTCTTTTCCTGCGCCTTCAGCGGCATCCCGATGATTCTGGCGGACGAGCAGGAAGCGTGCTTCTTCCTGCACGAAGAAGACAGCCTTTCCTTCACCGCAAAGCAAACGCCCAAGGCCATCTCTCTCCTCGCCTTGGGCGGCGAATGTCGCGGCATCTCTCTAGCGGGAACACAATGGCCGCTCGAAGACGCCGTCCTGCGCCAGGAAGAACCGTACGCCGTGAGCAACGAACTGGCGGAAGGAAGCTCCTCCTTCCGCGTCAGCCTGCAAGCGGGCACGCTCGCCGTCTATCTCTACTGGCAATGACGCCGAAAGCCGCGGCGCACGCCCGCCGCCTCGTAGAGCACAAGGGCGGCGGCGGTCGCCACGTTGAGCGATTCCGCCTTGCCGAACATCGGAATGAAGAGCTTTGCCTCGGCCATACGACGAACCTCATCCGACACGCCGTTGCCCTCGTTGCCGAAGGCGAGCGCGATTCGGCCACTGTAATCCGCCGCATAGTACGGCTGCGCCGCCTCGTCGAGATCGGCAGCCAAGAGCCGCACGCGTCCCTGCTGCAGGAACTCGCACAGCGCCGTGCGAGACACGTTCCGCACGACGGGCACATGAAAGACCGATCCCATGCTTGCGCGAACCGCCTTGGCAGAAAACACGTCGATCGTATCCTCCAGACAGACGACGGCATCCGCGCCCGCCGCATCCGCCGTGCGCACGATTGTTCCCGCATTGCCCGGATCCTGCACGCCATCGAGCACGACGACGTGCATTTCCTGCCGCATCGCAAGAGCCGCAAGACTCGCTCCTCGCTCTTCCAGTACAAGCAAAATGCCCTGCGGCGCGTCGGTGTCGCTCGCCTTCTTATAGACCTCGGGCGTCACCTCAGCGAGCGGGCAGCCGAGGGACTCCAGCCGCGCGAGGATGCGCTCTGCGCGCTCCTCGCGCGCCGCCTCGGCTGTGACGAGGCAAAAGCGCATCGCCCAGCCCGCCTCCGCCGCCATCTCGACGAGCCGCACGCCCTCGGCGACGACGACGCCTTCTTCCCTTCGCCGCCTGGCATTCTTCAAGCTCGCAATCCACTTGATCCTCTTATTCTGTGCGCTCTCGATCTTTTCCATCGTTCCTCCGCGGAAATTGTAGATATTATACGCACGAACATCCACTTTCATGACATTGTGCGCCGCCCTTACAGAAAGTTCCCCGAGCAGTCTGCACCCTTCGAGTTTGACTTCTTGGCTTTCATAAAAAAAGAGGAGCTGTGGAAAGCTCCCCTTTCGTCATCTTCTTACTGATTTTCCTTGGCAATAGCGACGAGCTGGGCAAACGCCTTCTCATCGTGCACGGCAAGATCGGCAAACATCTTGCGGTTGACCTCGACGCCGGCCTTCGTCAAGCCGTTGATGAGACGGCTGTAGGAAATGCCGTTCATGCGTGCAGCCGCATTGATGCGGGCGATCCAGAGCTTGCGGAACTCGCCCTTCTTCGCGCGGCGATCACGACGCGCATAGTAGAGCGCCTTCATGACCGTCTCGTTTGCCTTCTTGAACTGCTTGCTCTTTGCGCCGCGATAGCCCTTGGCGAGCTTCAAAATCTTCTTATGGCGGCGATGCGCCGTAACGCCGGATTTTACTCTTGGCATATCTTATTCCTCCATTATCTTCGCTCGAATCTTACTTGTTCAACATATCGCGCACGCGCCTGTGGTCAGCGGCGGCGACAAGCGTAGCCTTGCGCAGGTTGCGCTTGCGCTTCCTCGTCTTCTTCTCAAGGATATGGCTCTTGAACGCCTTGTTCCGCTTGAACTCACCGGAACCCGTTATCGAAAAGCGCTTGGCAGCGGCCCTGCGTGTCTTTACCTTTGGCATGTTTATTTTCCTCCTTTAGTCTGCGCCTTCGGGGCGAGAATCATCGTCATATTCTTGCCCTCCAGCTTCGCATCACGCTCGATGGAAACGAGCTCCTTGAGCCGGTCGGCCACCTTGTTCAAAACCTCTCGGCCAAGCTCCGGATGCGACAATTCGCGGCCACGGAACATGATCGTGACCTTGACCTTGTTTCCTTCTTCCAGAAAGCGAAGAGCATTCTTGAGCTTCACGTCGAAATCATGCTGCTCGATGTTCGGGCGCAGCTTGACCTCCTTGATCGTGACGATCTTCTGCTTCTTCTTCGCCTCCTTCTCCCTTTTTTGCTGCTCGTAACGGTACTTGCCGAAATCCATGATGCGGCAGACAGGAGGCTTCGCTTTCGGCGCAACCTCGACGAGATCGAGATGCTGCTCCTCCGCCATGCGCAAGGCATCGCGTGTCGCCATGATGCCGAGCTGCTCGCCGGACGCGCTCGTGACGCGTACCTCGCGAATGCGGATTTCTTCGTTGATTCTTAAAGAGTCCCTGCTAATGGGAAAACACCTCCTGGTGAACGAGCAAATAAAAAGGGCGGCAGACGCCACCCCTTCCTTTGCAAAACCTGCATATAAGACCCGCTCGACGCATGTCGGCAGGTGAGAAGCGGCGGCCTCTTCTTGAATTACTTGCCTATGTTATCATAGAAAACCGTATGCGTCAAGACATTTTTTCAAAATGCAACGCAACGAGCCACGAAACCTCGTCGATGAATCGCGCGGCTTCCCAGCCTACCCTTTCGGCTCTTCCAAAAGAGCTAAGAGTTCGTCGTAATCCTTCTTCAGCTTGTAGTATTCATCGGCAAGCTGAAGGGCGGCGAGCACACCGATCTTCGTGCCCGAGAAACTGCGGGTCTTTTTAGCGACGTCGCGCATGTTGTCATCCACGAGCTTGGCAAGCTGGCGCACATAGTCGGCAGGTTCATCGCTCTTGAGCGGATACACTTCGCCGAATATCTCAACGACTACCTTCTTCTTTTCCATCGTTTCACCCGCTGTCTCTTCAGGCGCGAAGCTCAGCGCCGCATTCTTTTTGGAGCGCCGCCAAGATCTTCGCTACGGCTTCGTCAGCTTCTTCATCCTTCAAGGTCTTGTCCGCCGACTGGAAGTCGACGCTGAATGCCATGCTCTTCTTGCCCTCGGCGACCTGCTCGCCCGTGTAAACGTCGAAGAGGTGCAGATCCTTGAAGAACTTGCCCGCACTCTTTTCGATGGTGCGTGCGAGTCGCGCCGCATCCGTCTGCTCGTCGACGAGCAGTGCGAGGTCGCGCGAGATCGCGGGGAAGCGCGGCAGCGGCTCATAGCGGAAGTTCTTCGCGCGATACTTGAGCAAGGTCTCGACGTCCATCTCGAAGATGTATGCCTTCTTGTGGATGCCGAGCGCTTTCAGGACAGTGGGATGCACCTCGCCGAGCACGGCGATGACCTCCCTGCCCTTCTTGAAGAATGCCGTCTTCCCCGGATGCAGCGCGAAGTGTTCGCCGCTTTCCACCGTATAGTTGGCGATGGAAAGACGCGCGAGGAGTTCTTCCACGACGCCCTTGACGTCGTAGAAGTCGACGGCTTCATTGTCCTGATTCCAGCCGATCGGATGACGCCTGCCTGCAAGAAGCCCTGCGAGCTTCATGATTTCCTCGGGCTGCTCCGTCACGGGCAGCTCCTTCGGCACAAAGATCGGCGCGACCTCGAAGAGGCGCAGATCTTCGTTCTTGCGCGAGAAGTTGCGCTGTGCGTTTTCCAAGAGGCTGGAAAGGAGCGTCGTGCGCACGAGCGGATATTCGTCCGTCAGCGGATTCATGATGGGCACGGCGCGGCGCAGGGCGCTCGCCTGCGGCACCTGCATCTTGTCGAACATGCTCGGATGCGTGAAGCTGAAAGACACGGTTTCCGTCATGCCGAGTCCTGTGAGAATCTCCTTGATGCGGCCGATGAATGCGAGCCGCTCGCTCTGGCGTCCCTGCACGGCTTCGCCGCGCGGGCGCGTCGCGGCAATCTTGTCGTAGCCGTGGATGCGCGCGACTTCTTCAGAGATGTCCTCCATCAAGGTCACATCGCTGCGCCACGAGGGCACGCATGCGATGTACGAGCTGCTCTCCTCGCGCACGGCGAAGCCGAGTTTTTCGAGGATGCGCTTCATCTCCGCACCTTCGATCTCCGTGCCGAGACGCGCATTGACCGCCGCCGCGGTGAAAGTGACTTCCACAGGCGCCTTGGGCGTCGGATATACGTCGACGACGCCCGAGGCAACCGTGCAGGCGCCCATCTGCTGCAGGAGCTGCGCTGCACGATCGAGCGCACGCACCGTATGCGCGACGTCAACGCCGCGCTCGAAGCGCCCCGACGCCTCGGAGCGAAGGCCGAGGGCGCGGCTCGTGCGGCGGATGCTCGCGCCATTGAACGTAGCGGCCTCCAGGACGACGGTCTGCGTCGCGTCGGTGACTTCCGATTCCAGACCGCCCATGACGCCGGCAAGACCCGCGGCCTTTTCCGCATCGGCGATGACGAGTTCCGTTCCCTTGGCGCGGCGCGAGGAATCGTCGAGCGTATGAAGCTCCTCACCTTTTGCCGCAAGCCGCGCCGTGAGCTTCTTCCCCGCAATCTGCGACCAATCGTAGGCATGCATGGGCTGGCCGAGCTCCAGCATGACGAAGTTCGTGACGTCGACGACATTGTTGATGGCGCGGATGCCTGCATCTTCCAGCCGCTTCGCCATCCATGCGGGCGACGGCGCGATCTTGACGTTCTGCAGGACGCGCGCGGAGAAGCGGCTGCAAAGCTCGGGCGCCGCTATGCCGATCTCGATGAGGTCAGAAGCCTTGACGGAAGCGTCTTCTTCGACGCGAATCTCGGGGAACTTCGCCTCGCCTCCCGTGAGCACGGCGGCTTCGCGCACAAGGCCCAAGACGCTGAAGCAGTCGCCGCGGTTCGCCGTAAGCTCGAATTCCAGGACGACGCCGTCGAGTCCCAAGACCTTGCTCGCCGGAATCCCTACGGGCGTATCGGGCGGCAGGATGTAGATGCCGTTCTTTTGCTCCTCTGTCAGCTTCGATTCATCGAGCTTCAGTTCGCCGGCGGAGCAAAGCATGCCGTTCGACACGATGCCGCGCAGTTTGCCCTTCGCAATCTTCAAGCCGTTCGGCAGATGCGCGCCGACGAGCGCGACGGGAACGATGTCGCCTTCATGCACGTTGTCCGCGCCCGTCTGAATCGTGACGAGTTCCTTTTGCCCGACATTCATCTGGCAGACGAGAAGATGGTCGGAGTCGGGATTCGGTTCAAGCTTTTCGATGCGTCCCGTGACGACCTTGTCCAGTCCGCTGTCCGCACGCACGACATTCTCCACGGGCACGCCCGCCATCGTGTATTTGTCGGCGAGTTCTTCCGCCGTCTCCTTGAAATCTATATAGTCATGAAGCCATTCGATCGATACCTGCATGAAACTTTTCCTCCCCCTCAGAACTGATGCAAGAAACGCACATCGTTGTCATAGAAGAGCCGCAGATCGTCGATGCCGTAGGAAAGCATGGCGATGCGCTCGACCCCCATGCCGAAGGCGAAGCCCGCGACCTTCTCGGGATCGTAGCCGCTCATCTTGAGGACGTTCGGATGCACCATGCCCGCACCGAGGATCTCCAGCCAGCCCGTGCCCTTGCAGACGCGGCAGCCCTCGCCGTGGCACATGACGCACG
>ERZ773009.2935-NODE-2935-length-10584-cov-7.060405_pt1 | contig 10584 bp, 9 predicted proteins | sample MGYA00580663_ERZ773009 | MGnify/ENA primary metagenome ERZ773009 (study PRJEB29015, sample SAMEA2737969) | human oral metagenome | biome: human oral; feature: human-associated habitat; material: dental | place: China | collected 2026 ... | reverse complement strand
ACAGCATATCGCCTTGTCCGAGCAGGTTTTCTGCGCCCATTTGGTCAAGAATCGTGCGGCTGTCGATTTTGCTGGATACTTGGAAGGCAATGCGTGTCGGAATATTGGCTTTAATCAGGCCGGTAATGACATCCACGCTTGGGCGTTGGGTGGCAAGAATTAAATGGATGCCGGCTGCACGCGCTTTTTGGGCAAGACGGGCAATCAGTTCTTCAATTTTCTTGCCGGCAGTCATCATCAGGTCGGCAAACTCATCTACCACGACCACGATAAACGGCAGTTTCTCCAATGGCTCAGGGTTTTCAGGCGTGAGGCTGAACGGGCTGCCGATTTTTTCACCACGCGCGACGGCTTCGGCAATTTTTTGGTTGAAACCGGCAAGGTTGCGCACGCCCATAAAGCTCATCAGGCGGTAGCGTTTTTCCATTTCGTTGACGCACCAGTTCAGGGCGTTTGCTGCCAGCTTCATATCGGTCACGACAGGGGCAAGCAGGTGCGGAATGCCTTCGTAAATGCTCAGCTCCAGCATTTTCGGGTCAATCATAATCATGCGCACGTCTTCAGGCGTTGCTTTGAAGAGCATGGACAGAATCATGGCGTTCACGCCTACGGACTTACCCGAACCGGTCGTACCGGCAACCAGCAGATGCGGCGCTTTGGCCAAGTCTGTCACAACAGGCTGGCCGGTAATGTCTTGGCCGAGAGCGAGGGTCAGTTTAGATTTGGATTCGGTAAACGCAGGCGAATTGAAGATTTCGCTCAGGCGGATCATTTGGCGTTTCGGATTGGGTAATTCCAAGCCCATGCAGGTTTTGCCGGGGATGGTTTCCACCACGCGGATGGAAGCCACGCCAAGCGAGCGCGCCAAGTCTTTTTCAAGGTTCAAAACGGCACTGCCGCGCACGCCGACATCAGGCTCGATTTCGTAGCGCGTAATGACCGGGCCGGAATAGGAATCCATCACTTTGACTTTAACTTTGAACTCGGCCAGTTTTTCTTCGATGGTAATGCTGTTTTCCAACAACTGTTCTTCAGTTTGCGATGCACTTGGGTCAAACTGCGGTGGCAGAAGCAGGGCAGTGGTCGGCAGGTATGCTTCGGTAAGTGTTGCCGAAGTCGGAAGAACTACGCTTGGCGTACTCTCTTGAATGCTTGGTTTTACGGTTTGCACAGGTGTTTCAACGACTGTCTGTGTATATTCAGACGGCCTTGAGATTGTTTCAACAGATTCAACGGGTTCAATAGCTTCAACCGCTTGAATAGCTTCTGCTTCCGGTTGTACAGTTGCTTCCGGCTCACTATCGAATTCCGTTTCTTCGACGGCAGATTCGCTGATTAAATAATCGTGGATACTGCGTTCAGGCTGATTGCTGACATGCGCATTGACTTGTGCATCAAAAATCGGTACTTGGATTTTATGTTCAAAAGCAGGCGGCTCGGGGATATCAATCGGCGCAATCGAGGTTTGGAAAACGGGCGGCTCAGGAATATCGGTTTTAGCCATAGGGACAACCGGTACGGCAGGCGGCTCGACTACGGTTGCGTTTGGCGCGGCAGGTCGGGAGATATAAGGGGATTTTTTAACAGGCGCAGCCGGTTTCGGACGGGACGGCGTTGCCGGTGCGGCAGGTCGTGGTGCAACAGCTTCCGTGGCAGCTTGTTTACGCGCCCATCTTTCGGCGGCCGCTTCGGTATAGCGAACTTGACGGCGCAAGCTGGCAGGACGGCTGATTTGTCCCAAGTTGGCCAAAATTTCGTCATTTTCGATGGTGCGCGGAGAGTAGCCGCGTAATGGGGCGACGGCCTCGGCCAGTTTGTGGCGGGCGGCGGTGCGGCGGGCAAGGTTGTTGTGAATATCTTCCGCTTGGATTTCAGAAGGGAATGCCTGCATGGAAGTATAGGGGAGGATGGCTTCTTTTTCGGCAGTTCTTAAGGCCGTCTGAACGGTTTCGATATGCGGCGCATTGGCTTCTGCCACGCGGACATTATTGGCACGCGCCAAGGCACGTTCGCGTGTGCGGCGCAAGATAGGGTCGTTATAGTCGATGATTTCCATGCCGGTCATCGGCAGGGATGAAGCGCGCAATAATGGGGTTTCGACTTCGTCTTTGTAAATTGGCGCATTTTTTTCGGCCAAATGCTCGTTCCATTCTTCAACCGCTGCTTCATGCAGGGAACGTGTGGCTTCTTCTAATGTGATTTCTTCAAAATTGCTGTTTTGCACCAAAGACGGGCTGTATTCGGGCGTTTCCATCTGTGCAAACGGCGTTATTTTAGGAATACGTTCCGGTTTGGCAGATTTGCGGGTTTTAGGCGCAACTTTGATTTCTTCTTCGGTAGCTGTGATGTGTTCCAGCTCTTCGGTAAACGGTTCTGCTGCGTGCTCTTCGTTTGTTTCGGCGCGTTTCATTTTATTGTGTTCGAGCACGGAAAGCAGGCGGATGCGGGCGATTTTATGGTTGTCGGCAGTGCGCTTGTTCATGCTGAACAAACGTTTCAGACTGTCCAGTTGGTCGGAAAAACCGACCGGGCTGTCTTCTTCGTTTATTTCTTGTTCGTCGCCACTGAGTCGGGCCAATTCATGGCGCCACTTTTGCTCTTGTTTCTGGCGCCACCAGAACAAGCCGGCTATGACAGCCAGCAGAATTAAAGCCAATATTGTCCAAAGCATGCGTCCATCCCCTTAATTAAACGGCAAAGTCCGTTATTCTAACGCTTTTTTCGGGTAAACAAAACCAGCCGAAACAAGCTTTAACGGCAAAGGCAGACAGGATTGCCAAAGCTATGGCTTGAGACGCGTATAATAGGCCGTCTGAACATTTTGCGGATGAGATGATGATTTTTCAAAACGGATGGTTTCCCGTTGGTGTCGTGATGGCGGCATGGCCTGTGTTGCTGGTGATTTTTGCTTTTTGTGCAAAGCAGGCATGGGTGTCGGTATCGCAGCATCGTTCCGCATTCTTGGTGGCTGCCGTGATGTTGCCGCTGGCTTGGAGTTTGAATGCTTCCCCGGAAAGCGGACAACTGGCCGGCATGAGCTATCATCTGCTTGCTTTAAACCTGACGGCTTTAATGCTGGGTACCTCTGCCGCATTCTGCCTTGGCGTTTTACTGTTTTTTCCGTATTTGTGGCTTTGGGGCGATTGGCATATGTTCCCCATCAACGCCTTGTCCGTATTGCTTCCGCTTTTGTTGGTGAACTTGGGTTTCCGCCATTGGGTGTCGCGTTTGCCTGCCAATATCTTTATCTTTATTTTTCTGAATGGTTTTTGGGCCGCGGCGGTCGGAATGGTGTTTACCGGTGTGGTTTTGGTCGGTTTGTTGGACTGGGCGGATGTGTTTGATACGGCTGTATTGTGGAAAACCGCTTTTCCTGTTTTCTTCTTAATCGCTTGGGCAGAGGCATTTTTGAGCGGTATTTCAACAGCTATTTTTATCGCGCTCAAGCCGCAATGGATTTGTACTTTTGATGACGACAGGTATTTGAAATCCGCGCCTAAGATTTGGCAATAAGATATGAAGGCATCCTTGCTTGGTTTTCAGACGGCCTAATGACCGGATTGTCTGTTTTTTGAATTGAATGTTTAACTTATTATGTTTGCTTATATTTTTCCCATTGTTTGCGGTGCCGCTATCGGGGCTGTATTGCGTTGGCTGTTTGGCTTGGTGCTGGTGTCTTCTGCGCCTTTTTCTATCGGTACATTGGCGGCAAACTGGCTGGGCGCGCTGCTGATCGGCGTATTGGCGGAACTCTTAACCGATCCGCAATGGCGTTTGCTTTGGATTACCGGCTTTCTCGGCAGCTTAACCACATTTTCAGGTTTTTCAGTGGAGATGGTGGGTTTGATGCAGGCGCAACGTTGGGGCGTAGCTTTGATGGCAACCTGTCTGCATGTTTTCGGTTCGTTTGGTTTGACGGCGCTGGGGATTAAATTGGCGCAGATTTGGAAGTAAGCAAAAATAACAGGGTGCAATTTTGCACCCCGTTATTTTCTATAGGTATTTAATCAATGCCAATAGGCAAACAGACGGTTTCTTGACAATAGGTTTTGCCGGACTCGCTTAAGTGTGCCGGTTTGTAGGCGGCAAAGGTGTAGGTAAGGTCTGCGCGGAATGTGTCGGGATCGGCTTCGGCGGTGTCGCAGTTGAGGCCGGTGGGAATATCGAGGGCGACTTTCAGGCCGTCTGAATGATTGAGTTGGCGGCAGAGGGCGGCGATTTCGGTTGGAAGCGCGCCGCTGAAGCCTGTGCCGAATATGCCTTCGATAATGATGTCGTAACCTTTTTTCAGACGGCCTTCCAGTTCTTGGACGGATATCAATTCAATATGGTGCAAACCGTTGAGGCGTTCGCGATTGGTTTGAGCCAAGGGGGAGAGGTTTTCTCCGAGTGAAAACAGAATGTCGATGTGCCAACCTTGCGCCTGCATATATCTTGCCATGACTAGGCCGTCGCCGCCGTTGTTGCCTTTGCCGCAAACGATCAGGGCGTGTCCGGCTTGAGGATGACGCTGCATGAGGTCTCGGGCGGCAGAGCTGCCGGCGTTTTCCATCAGTTGGTCGAAGCTCGTGCCTTTGTCAACGGCTGCTTGCTCGCGTTCGCGCATCTGGGCGGCGGTATAGACTTTCATGATCGGCTTTCTTTGTAGGAAGTTATTTGTCAGCGGTATTCATCAGGCGCAAGGCTTTCAGACGGCCTATTTCTTTTTGATATTCCACCAGTCCGATAAATGTGCCGTCTCGGCTGTACACACGGATGGGCTGTTCGGCGGAAATGTCTTCGGTAAACTGGGGACGTTGGCCGTGTTTGAGCATGGTAACGGCGTAGTCGTTTAACTCAAGTTTGGGGAAATGTTGCACCAAAACATCGCAAGGCAGCAACAAGGCATCGCGTTCGGCTTCGTCCAATTCGGCCAAAGCTTCGAGCGTGTGGCTTTGGGCAATGGTAAATCCGGCGGTTTCGGTACGGCGCAGGGCGGTCAGGTGGGCGAATGTGCCGATGTGTTTGGCGATGTCTTCGCTGAGTGTGCGGATGTAAGTACCCTTGCTGCAACGTACGTCTATCACGGCTTTAGGCGCATCAAACTCAGTAATATCAATGGAGTAAATGGTAATGCCGCGCGCTTTGCGTTCGATAACGATGCCTTTGCGTGCGTATTCGTACAGCGGTTTGCCTTCGTGCTTGAGGGCGGAAAACATAGGCGGCACTTGGCGGATATCACCTGTTAAGGCTTGGCAGGCCGTCTGAAATTCGGACAATGAAATATCGGCGCGTGCGGTGGCAACGATTTCGCCTTCTGCATCGCCTGTGCTGCTGGCTTCACCCAGTTTCAGCGTGGCCGTATAGGCTTTGTCTGCATCAATCAGATATTGGGCAAACTTGGTCGCTTCGCCGAAACAAACAGGCAAAAGCCCTGTGGCCAAAGGATCGAGTACGCCGGTATGCCCGGCTTTTTCGGCACGGAATAAGCGTCGCGCTTTTTGCAGGGCTGTGTTGCTGGAAAGGCCTTCAGGTTTGTCGAGAAGAAGAACGCCGTTGACCGGGCGTTTGGTGGGTTTATTGGTCATATTAATTAGGGAATATTAATGTTCAGGCCGTCTGAAAGGGTTCAGACGGCCTGCGTGTTTTAATCAATCAGTCTTCAACCGGTTTTTCCGCCGCCACTTGGTCGATCAGGCTGGAAATGCTCATGCCGCGTTCGAGTGATTCGTCGTATTTGAAGTGCAGCTCGGGCGTTTTGAAGAGTTTGATGCGTTTGGCCAATTCGCTGCGCAAATGGCCTTTGGCGTGTTCCAAAGCTTCTTCAGTAATATCGCGTGTGCTGTCGTCGAGGACGGTATAGAACACGGTTGCGTGGCTGTAATCGCGGGTGACTTCAACTTCGTTGATGGTGATGAAACCGGCGCGCGGGTCTTTCAGGCCGGTGCGGACGAGTTCGGCAAGTTCGCGCATGATTTGTTCTTTGACACGGTCTTGGCGGGCGTAGCCGCGTTGGGGTTTTCTCATGGTTTTCCTTGATGTATGGCAGGCTGTCGTTTTCAGACGGCCTGCGGTTTGGATTTTGAAAAGCTGCCTATTATAACGGAGCGCGGTTTATTGTGCTTGAACCGAGAAAGGCATATCGATTTTTTGCCATTGCGCGCTTTCGTAGTCCAGCGCATCGGCGATGAGGGGGTGTTGCTCCAGCCATTGGGCGTTGATGCGCAAGATAAAGCTGTGGTTGTTTTCATCGACGCGAAGCTGGGTTTGCGGTGGCAAATCAAGAGGCAGGCGCGAGCGGCAGAAGAGGGCGGCCAGGCGCAGGGACAATACGGCACACCACATGATTTCGTTGTTGCCGATAATGTCCGCCATTTTCTTGAGGTCGCCGCGATGGCCGATAACCAGTTGTGCCAAAATGGTTTGCTCTTTGCGTGAGAAGCCCGGCATATCGGCGTTTTCGAGAATGTAGGCGGAGTGTTTGTGATAACCGGTATGGGCAATATCCAAGCCGATTTCATGCAAACGACCTGCGCGGCTGAGGTATTGGTTCCACAGGGCAAGCTCTTGAACGGTTACGTTTTTGGCGTGGCACAGGCTGTTCATAAAGGCTTGCGCGGTATCGGCAACGCGTTTGGCTTGGTTGAGGCTGACGTGGTAGCGTTTTTGGAACTCTGCCGTTGTCTGTTCGCGCATATCGACATTGAGGCTGCGGCCGATTAAGTCGTAGAACACGCCGTCGCGGAGGGCGGCCTCGGTAACGGTCATTTTGGTCAGCGAGAGTTCTTCAAAAGCGGCCATCATCACGGCCAACCCGCCCGCAAAAACTTCGACGCGTTCAGGTTTAAGGTTTTCAAATTTGGCTTTTTTAACCGAACCGGCTTCGATAATCCTATCGGCAAGATAACGCATGCCTTGGGCGGTAATGTCGGCTTCTTGTGGCAATTCGACCGCCAAAACGTCGCGTATGGATTTTGCCGAACCGGACGTGCCGATGGCGAAATCCCAACCGGTACGCTTCATCATTTTGCTGATGCGTTGGATTTCGATACGCGCAGCGGAAACGGCGGCTTGGAAATCTTTGGCGGTCACTTTGTTTTGGAAGAAGCGCATGCTGTACGTTACGCAGCCCAAAGGCAGGCTTTCTGTGGTCAGCGGTTGCAAATCCGAGCCGATGACAAATTCGGTCGAGCCGCCGCCAATGTCGATAACCAGCATTTTATCGCCTTTGGGCGGCAGGGTATGTACTACGCCGGTGTAAATCAGACGCGCTTCTTCACGGCCGGCGATGACTTCGATGGGAAAACCCAGCGCCGCTTCGGCACGGGGCAGGAATTGGGCGATGTTTTTGGCGACGCGGAAAGTGTTGGTGGCCACCACGCGCACGTTTTCAGGTTGGAATCCGCGCAGGCGTTCGCCAAATTTTGCCAAACATTCCAAGGCTTGTTCTTGAGAGGCTTCGCTCAGGTTTTTTTGTTCGTCCAAGCCGGCGGCAAAGCGAACCATTTGTTTGAACGAGTCGATGACTTTCAGCTGGCCGTTGTTGTTTTCACAAATTTGCAGGCGGAAACTGTTGGAACCCAAGTCGACGGAGGCTAAAACGTTGGCGGGAGTGGTGGTCATAAAAAATACCGGTTGATTAGAAAAACCTAAATGTTACTTGAGGCGGTATCACTTGACAATAAAAGGTATACAGCTCTTTGATTCTGCTCATAGATGTATTTTATAATGCTGATTTTAAGCAAGTATATCAAAGGCCGTCTGAACTTTTCAGACAGCCTAAAAAGAGAAAACACATGAAATCGGAAAACCAAGATTCCTTATTTTTATCGCGCCGCCGCCTGTTGCAAGTCGGCGGAGCCATGCTTTTGACGCCTGCGACCGCATGGGCGGGGGCGCAACGTGAAGAAACGTTGGCCGATGATGTGGCGTCCGTGATGCGCAGTTCGATTAATAGCGCCAGCCCTGCGCGGCTGGTGTTTGCCGATTCGAGGGAAGGGGAGCGTTGGTTGGCGGCGATGTCTTCCCGATTGGCACGCTTTATTCCCGATGAGGGTGAGCGCCGCCGCCTGTTGGTTAATATTCAATACGAAAGCAGTCGTGCCGGACTCAACACTCAAGTGATTCTGGGTTTGATTGAAGTGGAAAGCGCGTTTCGCCAATATGCCATCAGCGGCGTGGGCGCGCGCGGTTTGATGCAGGTGATGCCGTTTTGGAAAAACTATATCGGCAATCCGTCACACAACCTTTTCGATATACGCACCAATCTGCGCTATGGCTGCACCATTCTGCGCCATTACAACAATATCGAAAAAGGCAATATTGTCCGCGCGTTGGCAAGGTTTAACGGCAGTTTGGGCAGTAACAAATATCCGAATGCCGTGTTAGGTGCGTGGCGAAATAGATGGCAGTGGGGTTGATTCGGGATAAATGGGATAGGGCAGATCTTGCGTGACGTTGTTTTTTGTTGAAAACAAACCGTTTTATACCGATGAAGCAGGTTTGCGATAAATGGCTTGCGATTTGACCCCATGCAATTCCTTTGAATCCTGTATAATCAGAGAATCTGTTAATTCACACTTTCAGACGGCCTTTCGCAAACTTAAGGCCGTCTGAAATATTATTTATGGCAAGAGATAACCGCATTCAAATGTTTCCGCACGAGTGGCGTGCCAGTACCACACTTTCCGGCGTTTACGCACTACGTATGTTGGGGATGTTTTTGGTGTTGCCTGTCTTGGCGATGTATGCCGCTTCGTTGCCCGGTGCAGAAAACAATAAAGCACTGGTCGGTATGGCGATGGGTATTTACGGGCTGACACAAGCTTTGCTGCAACTGCCTTTGGGCATGGCTTCCGACAAGTTCGGCCGTAAAAAAGTGATTTATGCCGGCTTGATTGTGTTTGCGGCAGGTAGTTTTTTGGCCGCAGTTGCCGACAGCCTGCAGATGTTGGTCGCCGCGCGTGCCATTCAAGGCGCGGGTGCCGTCAGTGCGGCGGTAACGGCTTTGCTGGCGGATTTGACCCGTAACGAAGTGCGGACGCGTGCGATGGCGATGATCGGTCTGAGTATCGGCTTGACCTTCTCCGTCAGCCTAGTGCTGGCCCCGATGATTGCCAGCTTTATCGGCGTATCCGGCCTGTTTGCGCTGACCGGTATTCTGACTGTAATCAGTATCGGCGTGGTTGCTTGGATGACGCCTGATCCGGAAGTGTCAAAAATGCACGAAGACACGCAGGCGCAGCCTTCTCGTATGGGCGAGGTATTGAAAAACCGCCAACTGCTCAATCTCGACTTCGGTATTTTTGCCTTGCATGCGGCGCAAATGGCTTTATTTACCGCATTGCCGTTTGCCATGACGCAGTTGGGTTTGGAAAAAATCCATCACTGGCAAGTCTATCTGCCCTCAACCATTACCGGCCTGATTATTATGGTGCCGCTGATTATCGTCGGCGAAACGCGCAACAAGCTCAAACAAGTGTTTATCCTGGGTATCGTCTGCATTGCCGCGGCGCAAATCGGTCTGCTGTTTGGAATGCACTCGGTATGGTTGATTGCCGCTTATCTGATTGTTTATTTTATTGGTTTCAATGTATTGGAAGCCAGCCTGCCGTCTATGGTGTCGAAAATCGCTCCGTCCGATTTGAAAGGCACCGCGATGGGCGTGTATAACACCATGCAGTCGGTCGGCTTGTTTGTTGGCGGCGCAACCGGTGGTTTATTGTTCCAAAAATACGGTTTTGTAGGCGTATTTGCCTTTTGTAGCGTATTGATGTTGCTGTGGCTGGTATTGGCAGTCATTTCGCCGGCACCGAAACCTGTCAAAAACCTCAGCTATCCGCTTAACGCCGAATGGCAACAAAATCCGGATTTGCTCTACCAAAAATTGACCGAAATTGAAGGCGTTGAAAGCATCAGCTTTAGCGCAGACAAACAAACCATTTATATCAAGGCCTTGCAAAAAGGATTCGACCAAGAGGCCGCCGAAAAAATTATCACAGGAGTGTAAAATGTCATTGAATAAAGTTATCCTCATCGGCCGCCTCGGCCGTGACCCAGAAGTCCGCTATATGCCCAACGGCGAGGCCGTCTGTAACTTCAGCGTTGCCACCAGCGAAACGTGGAACGACCGCAACGGCCAACGCGTAGAACGTACCGAATGGCACAACATCACCATGTACCGCAAACTCGCCGAGATCGCCGGCCAATACCTGCGTAAAGGCAGCCAAGTGTATCTGGAAGGCCGTATCCAAAGCCGTAAATACCAAGGCAAAGACGGCATCGAGCGCACCGCTTACGACATCATCGCCAACGAAATGAAAATGCTCGGAGGCCGCAACGACAACAGCGGCGGCGCACCATACGATGACGGCTACAACCAAGGCGGTCATTCAAGCCAAAGCAGCTACCAACAAGCGCCACAGCAATACCAATCTGCTCCGGCTCAAGAACCCCCAGCCGCCCCAGCCCGTCGTCCTGCTCCGGCACAACCGACTGCTCCGGTTGATGATATCGACGACGATATTCCGTTTTAATCATTGAACAAATACAAAGGCCGTCTGAAAAATATACTTTCAGACGGCCTTTTAAATGATTTAAAAGAAA
>ERZ773009.2933-NODE-2933-length-10592-cov-3.766252_pt1 | contig 10592 bp, 8 predicted proteins | sample MGYA00580663_ERZ773009 | MGnify/ENA primary metagenome ERZ773009 (study PRJEB29015, sample SAMEA2737969) | human oral metagenome | biome: human oral; feature: human-associated habitat; material: dental | place: China | collected 2026 ... | reverse complement strand
CCTCAACAACTTCTTGAAGTCCCCTCTGTACGGCTGATAAACAGTCTTGCTCTTGAAAGAAGAGGAAGATTTGCAATCTGTTGTCTTTTAACAATGGCAAAAATAGAAATATAATTTCATTACGACAAATATAAAAACAATATATAACAGATATTTAAGTTTTAATACAAACAACGCTTAACTTGAGTTATAAATTGAGATTGTATCTACAACAATGCTCAGTATAAAGCTTTATCATAAAGTGATATTCTACTTTAACAGCACATTCCTCTATTTAGAATAAGACTAATGTATAATTTCTATAAGTTAATCGATTAAGAAACTCAATGGAAATAGAGAAGTTATTCTTTAGGAAAAGACATCTATAAGGACATAAAGAGTACTCAATACCATTGGTGCTAACCCTCAGCACAACACGTGCTGAGGATTAGCACATCGACTAAAGATAGTGAGAAAGAGGTTATTATAGCATTTTAATGAATATGATATGACACAAAGCCTAATCCTTATAAGAAATATTTATCAAACAGCCTTAATACAACAATAGTTACATTGGTATCACACAATTAATAAAAAAAGTGGTATCACAAATGATATCACTATGGGTACACAGATAAGTAAATTACAATATATATCGGTAAACAACGGTAAATAAAAGTAACTATAAGTGAGAAAAAAACAAGATAAATGAAACCATTTCTATCATTAACAATATCAACTTCTTAGCTCATAGTGATATAATATACTGATAATCAAAAGAAAAAGAGGAATATCCTTGCGAATATTCCTCTTATAACATTCAGTGATTCCGTTGGGGTTCGAACCCAAGACCCACAGCTTAGAAGGCTGTTGCTCTAATCCAACTGAGCTACGGAACCATCATGTGGGTGCAAAGGTACAGATTTAATTCGATTCTACCAAATTCCATTCCCCCAAATTTCGTGACAATAAACTTATCTAGTAAATTTATTTATACTTCTGCAAGAAGGTATCAGCTTGTGTATTGCCAAGTTCCTTAGCCTTTTGAATATTCTTAAGACCTTCTTCCTTCTGTTTACTTTCACATTGTGCAATACCAAGAATAAGATGGGCATCAGGCTGAGAGGCGTCAAGTTGAATTGCCTGTTGAGCAGCACTGATAGCAGCATCAACCTTGTTTAGACGTAACAAAAGGCTACCTGCTTCTGTTGGGTATAAGGCTTCCTTAGGATCAAGTTGTGAAGCAATGAGAATATCCTGCAAAGCTTGCTGCCACATACGTCCTTTCACTTCGCACTGTTCACGCATATAATAGAAAGCAGCACCAAGACGTCCTTGGTTAAAATATTCATATGTATAATAATCCTGTACAGCCTTTCTATATTCTCCCATCTTCTCTAATTGCTGACCACGTGTATAGAAATATGGTGCAGAAGTAGATACATATGGTGTGTCACAAAGTTCAATACTCTTATTAAGTAAATCAAGAATCTCCTGATCATTAGCTCCCAAATGCTGACGACTCTGTGCCATCTCTAAGTAAAGTTCTGGATTATTAAACTTAGTCTTTGTCAATGCTTCAAACTCCGTATAAGCTTTTGCATAATCGCCTTTCGCATAGATAATTTGTGCCTGAAGATGACGATAAGCATCGTTTGCTTTAGTAGTTTCAGCCTTTTTTATCTCATCCAAAGCCTTATCCAATGTCCATCCCACAGACTTTGTCTTTTCAGCAAACTCTTGAATAAGTGCATTACGATAAATAAGACGAGCAAAGTTATAATGTGCTTCATCCTTTGCAGTCACCTTACTAATAGCCGTTTGCATTGTTTTATCCGCATTAGCAAACTCACCTTTTGCAACTTGTATATTCGCCAAAGCATAATAACCATCATTTGCTTGTGGGAATTTTGTAATAAATTCGTTGACAATAGCTTCATGTATATTAGTAGGTTTCTCAGAAGAGAGCATCAATGCAACAACAGCCTCCTCTACAGTGTTTGGTAAACCTATACGAATATTGCTCTGTCGAAGAGTGATATCATTCTGTGAAAGCCCCTTAACAACAAAGTCCTTGGCATAGTTTGCATCTGTTGAACTCTGTGATTCACCAGCAGAATTGAACAAACCGATAACCTGTCCTTTAACATTAAATACAGGAGCACCATTCAACTTGTCAGTAGCTGAAGACTTCAGAATAGTATAATTATACTTATCCATGAACTTTTCAACACTTGACACATCAGCCTTCTCAGCATTACCACTCTTTGGCATTGGTGTAATCCATGCTTCATCACCTACAGAAACTGTTGTTGCCAAGGGAGCGGCAATAGTCTTACCGCTCACTTGAAACTTGACTATATCATAAATCTCATTGGCACCAAGCAGACACTCCACCTCATGTTTCTGTCCTTTAGCATCAATAATGACAGCCTTATCTGCTCCTATAAAGGGCTTCCAAGGGCTTACAGCAATACCATCAGTACTAATACATACACCATTAGATGTTGCCAAAATACTGCCATCTGCCTTAAAGGTTGTCAAGGTAAAAGCAGCATCTGCAGCCTTCTTAACCGCACCAGGTTGAGCAGAAATGTTAGTCGAAACACCCAATATAAGGGCAATGGTCAAAATTAAAGTTTTCAGTTTCATATTCATTATTTCTTTCATTGTATATTTTTAGTAAGGTATTATTATTTCTTCTTACTTAAATCTAATAGTTCACGAGCATTCTGTAAAGCAGCATCAGAAATATCAGCACCCGAAAGCATCTGTGCTATCTCATTCACACGCTGCTCTTGAGTCAACTCGCGCATGTGACTGCGTGTCCCTTCTGCAGTCTCCTCCTTCTCTACCTTATAGTGTGAACTACCCAAAGCTGCAATCTGTGGGAGGTGTGTGATAGAGATAACTTGACGATTATTATTACCCATTTCTTGCATGATGAGTGCCATCTTCTGGGCAATTTTACCACTAACACCCGTATCAATCTCGTCAAAGATAATCGTTGGCAACTTCACGGCACCACTTACCATAGCTTTTAGCGATAACATTACACGAGCAATCTCACCACCAGAAGCCACCTGTGCAACAGGTTCCATAGCCGTACTTGTATTGGCAGAGAAAAGAAATTGAATCTTATCTGCACCGTCCATTGACAAAGGCTTTGGTGACAAATCAACCTTAAACCTAACATTCGGAATACCCAATGGAATAAGTCGGCTACTCATTTGTTCCTCAACAATCTTTGCAGCCTTACGTCTAAGCGCAGTCAACTTCTCTGCTTGCTTTTCACAAGTGGAGAGTTTTATCTTTACTTCTTGATCAAGTAATTCCAGTTCTTCATCGCTATTGTCAATATTCTTTAGCTGTTCAGCAATGTTATCACGAATCTCGATGAGCTCTTTCTCCGTTGAAACGTGATACTTCTGTTCAAGTGTATTCAGCAAGTCAAGTTGCTGGTTTATACTATCCAGACGAGAAGGATCAAAGTCAATATTCTCAACTTCACTACCAATCTCACCTGCAATATCTTTCAGTTCTATATGTACTGATGATAAACGCTGTACGAGTTCTTGTGCTTTAGGATATACCTTCTCAATATTTCCAAGACAATCCAGACTCTGGCCCAGCTTTCGAAGAACTCCGTTGTCATCATCACTCAACAGATTATCAGCCTCGTAGAAAGCAGTTTTGATATCTTCTGAATGAGAGAGTGTTTCACTTTCTTGCTCGAGTTCTTCTTGTCTGCCCTCAATTAGACCTGCATTGTCCAACTCATTGAATTGAAAACGCATGAATTCTTCATTTTCCTGTGCTTTTGAGATCTGCTCTCTCATGTCAGAAAGACGTCTTTCAGCTTCTTTATAGTCTTGATATGCCGAACGATAAGCAGCCCGTTCTTTTGTGTCTTGAGCGATAATATCCACAACATTCAACTGGAAGTCATCCTTCTGTAACAAAAGATTCTGATGCTGTGAATGAATATCTATAAGTTGTTCACCCAATGCACGCATCATCTGCAGTGATACAGGTGTATCATTGATAAAGGCACGTGACTTTCCTGTAGCCGTTAGTTCACGACGAACAATTGTATCTTCAGGTTCAAAATCAATATCTTGTTCTTCGAAAAAGGATTCAAAACCATAGTTAGAAAGGTCAAAATGTGCCTCAATCGTACATTTCTTTTCTCCTTGCTTTATCTGTTTGCTATCAGCCCTATTTCCTAACAGCAAACCAATTGCACCCAAGATAATACTCTTTCCCGCTCCTGTTTCACCAGTAATAACCGAGAAACCAGAATGAAAAGCAATATCCAGTTGATCAATCAACGTGTAGTTTTTAATATATAGATGTTTCAGCATATATCTGTCAATGATAATAATTGAAGTTAAGGCAGAGGACAACTGTGTCCTACAAAAAGATTGCTATTGTTTTATTTTATCCCATGTAATATTCTGACTGGCATTGATACCAAAGAGGATATCGTAGACCAATTCTTTTTCTTTTTGTGTTCCTTTGCCTTTATATATATTAGCCAACTCGTCTTTCTTGTAGTCTGTCCAGATTTGTGGTAACATACTTATTGGACGATTCTCATGTGCTTTCTTTAATCCATTCTCTAAAGCTGACGTGATATTTGTACGACCACGTTCGGCATTATTAGCCATTTCATCCAAACCTGCTCGGTAATAGTCGTACTGCAATTGGCGGAAAGGCTTCATAGCACCATCAAGATAATCGTTGATAATAGCAAAGCGGTTGCGTGAATTATCAAAAGCTTTCCATCCCGTAAAGTTAAGATTCTGTGCATTATTCGTCAAAACCATGCAGCGTTGTAGGATATCATCACCACCCATAGGAGAAAAAGAGTCTAAATCTAACCCTATGATAAGATAAGCATAATAAGCTATCAGAGCCGTCAGTTGATTATCTATATTCTCCTCATTAAACTCAATCTGATCGAATTGAGCAAAGGTGAAATTAAAGTCACCATCTTGATTATTATAGAGTGTGGAGCTATAAGCAGCATTATAAACAGGTCGGTTTGCTTGTATCAATGCAGAACAAGTAAAGAGGTTGCTACTTGGGTCATATTTGCTAACTGTAATATTAAAGTTACAGTTTATACGTTCATTTCTTTGAAACTGATAATGAGTCCATTGCCGTGTATTAATAAACTGTTCTAAAGTCTGTTGTAGATTCTCAAAAACAGAAGCATCTGTACCCTGAATCTGATTATGATTCACGGTTACCTTTGCATTTAGCTCTTGCGCAGATAATTCTCCATTAGAGAATAGAAACAAGCTCATTAATAATATCACGAGCCACTTCTGTCTTTGGTTTCTTAGCATAACTCTTCTTACCTTCTTTGTTGATAATCGTTATTTGGTTATCATCTGCTTGGAAAGTCGTACCAGGAATTCTCGTTGAGTTCAAAATAATGAAGTCAGCATTTTTCTTTTCCAACTTTCTTTGGGCATTGCTTTCTTCTTCATTTGTTTCTAATGCAAAAGCAACAATGCGTTGTCCTTCTCCTTTCATAGTGCCAATAGTTGCGGCAATATCCTGAGTTGGCTTCAGTTTTAAGAGTAGTTCATCACCCACTCGCTTAATCTTTTGCTCAGCAATCGTCTCTGGACGGAAGTCTGCAACAGCTGCACACAGTATTGCTGCATCACAATTAGGGAACTCCCCTACTGCTGCATCATACATCTCCTTGCAACTTTCAACATCAATTCGTTGGATGCTGTCAGAACAAGTAAGACTTACAGGCCCTGCAACGAGTACAACCTTTGCTCCACGTCGGCTACATTCTTCTGCCAAAGCAAAGCCCATTTTACCAGATGAATAATTACCTATAAAACGTACAGGGTCTATCTTTTCGTATGTAGGACCAGCTGTTATAAGAATCTTTTTACCTTTTAAATCTTCTATATAAGATTGCGACTCCGATGAAGTAGAGAAGAAATCCGCCAAAGCCTTAACAATATTCTCTGGTTCTTCCATTCTTCCCTTACCCTCCAAACCACTGGCAAGAAAACCGCTACCTGGCTCAATAATATGATTTCCAAAGCTACGCAGTGTTCTTATATTCTTCTGCGTTGATGGATGCTTATACATATCTAAGTCCATTGCAGGTGCAATGAAGACTGGTGCTTTCATTGAGAGATAAGTCGTAAGAAGCATATTGTCAGCTACTCCATTTGCCATCTTACCCAGCGTTGCAGCTGTACAAGGAGCAATAACCATTGCATCCGCCCATAGTCCGAGGTCTACATGAGAGTTCCACGTACCATCCTTTTGTGAGAAAAACTCACTTACTACTGGTTTATGTGTTAATGCAGACAGTGTAATTGGAGTAATAAACTCCTTACCAGCAGGTGTAATAACCACCTGCACTTCTGCCCCACTCTTTATCAGCTCACGGATAATAAAGCAACTCTTATATGCTGCAATAGAGCCTGTTATGCCTAAAACTATTTTCTTTCCTTTCAGCATTATCTTACTTATTATTAAACTCTCTCAGGCGAATACGTGTCAAAACCTGCTTTGTATTATAAGTAAAATCACTTGCAAGCATCCAACTGTAATAGCCAGGATCTTTACGCAGAACCTCTGCAACATTCCAACCTTTATATTTACCAAAGTTGAATACTTCATGACGGCGTGGCTTTCCTGTAGCATCCAACAACTGGTTACCATCCTTATCAGTCATGTCACACCATATTATACGACCAGCGAAGTCTACAAAGTCATTCATACGAGAGAACTCTGCAAGTTCATCCATGTCGTTATTCAACACGCGATCCGCTTCTTCCTGACTGCCGGGAGCATACATATCAAGTTCACCCTGCAGCACACGCCATGTAGCCTCAGTATCCTGATCAGCTCTATGCGCCTCAAAGTCATCCTCCATCTTCCTACCACAATAGAACTTATAGGCAGCGGCAAGATTACGGCGCTCCATCTTATGATAGATATTCTGAGCATCAATTAGACGACACTTTGAGAAATCAAAGTCAACACCTGCACGCAGAAACTCCTCTGCCAACATTGGCACATCAAAACGATTAGAATTATATCCAGCAAAGTCACAACCAGCAAACTTGTCTGATAACTCCTTAGCCTTCTGTTTGAAGGTTGGCGCATCAGCCACGTCAGCATCAGAAATACCCGTCAATAGCGTCACCTCTGCAGGTATTGGCTTCTCAGGATTGATAAATATATTTTCTCTTTCTTCCTTTCCATCAGGATGAACCTTGATAAAAGAAATCTGGATAATACGGTCGTTTACAAGGTCAAGCCCTGTCGTTTCCAAGTCGAAAACTATCAAAGGCTTTGTCAAATTCAGTTTCATACGTCTGTGTATAACCCTATATATAATCATAAAGGAGAATGGCTATATAGAAGATACACAGCCATCCTCCCGATAAAATCTATCTCACTTGTTTCTTAATCGTTCAACAGCATCGGCATAATCAGCATGAGAATATCCTCATTCTCAGGCTGACTTCCTGGTACGATTACACCAGCACGTGATGGATCAGCCAACTGAATGACAACATCATCACTCTCAAGGTTGTTCAATATGTCAAGCATGCTTGAGCCCTTGAAGCCAATGCTCATAGGATTGCCACCATACTCACAGGTAACACTCTCCTTAGCACTTGTTGCAAAATCAATATCTTCAGCATTCAACTCTAACAAACCTGCTGACACATGAAAACGAATCAACTGTGAAGAGTCACTTGCAAAAGGTAACACACGACGCAAAGCACCAATCAATGACTTACGATCAATCGTAACTTGATTAGGATTATCCTGTGGGATTACACTGTTATAATTAGGATATTTACCTTCAATCAAGCGACATGCGAGGTTGCCTTCTGCAAAAGAAATCTCTGCAGAACGCTCATCGAAACGAATAATAACATCGCCACCATCCTTTGACAGAACATTCTTCAACAGTGAAGCAGGCTTCTTAGGAAGGACAAATGATGCTGGAGAGTCACTCTTAATAGAGAAAATCTTGTTTCTTACAAGCTTATGACCATCACTGGCAACTACTGCCAAACCATCTTCCTTCAAATCGAAGTAAACACCATTCATCACTGGGCGAAGCTCATCCTGTGCTGTTGCAAAGAGTGAACGTGTCAGACTATCTGATAACTTCTCAGCTTGAAGCGTAATTATTGTAGCATTATCTGATACAGACTGCGCCTTTGGATATTCATCTGCACCAAGAATTGGGAAGTTATAAGAACCATTCTGATAGGTAACATAAATCTTCATTTCGTCCAGATTCACATCCAATGTCAATGGCTGCTCTGGGAGTTCTTTCACAGCATCAAGAATCGTATGATTGTTCACTGCAAAATTGCCCTCGCCTTCACAACTCTCAAGATTCAATGTTCCGCGCATGACATTCTCACTATCTGAAGCAGTAATAGTAAGCTGACCATCATGAACTTCAAACAAGAAGCAATCCAAGATAGGAAGAGAATTCTTACTATTAATTACTCGAGAGAGAGTCAACAACCGGCTGCTCAATGCAGTGCTTGAAAGGTTAAATCTCATTAGTATCTATTTTAGTTAATATTCTGTTACACTTATTAGATATCCAGACGGCTGAAACGCGTTCACTACCATCCTTCAACTTCATCGTACAAAAATACAAAAAAGGGACGTGAAAAACAAAAATTAAGTATAAAAGTTTCGCTTTTTAGAACTATTTTAGTAATTTCGCAAACAGAATAAAGTATTAAAATAACCAAAACAAGTAAGATAAATGGATTTACAAGGAAAAGTAATTGCTGTTCTTCCTGCACGTGAGGGAACTTCAGCTCGAGGACCATGGAAGTCACAAGAGTATGTGATTGAGACACACGACCAGTATCCAAAGAAGATGGTTTTCAATGTCTTTGGTGCTGATAGAATTGAGCAATTCGCTATCAAAGCTGGTGACGAGCTCAATGTAAGCTTTGACATTGATGCACACGAGTACAACGGCCGTTGGTTTAATAATATTCGTGCATGGAACGTTCAGCGTGTAGACGCTACAGCTACTATGGCTGGTGCGCCTGTTGCTGCAGCTCCTGTCACTCCTCAGCCAGCTCCTGCTGCCCCACAGGCTACCCCATTCCCTCCTACACAGTCAGAGGAGAATTCTACAGACGACTTACCATTCTAATAGAATTACACGATTTTCCGATATAGATAAAGACAGGCTCTCTGATTTAGTAGAGTCTGTCTTTTTGTTTTAACAGATATTCTTATTACTAAAAATCTTAGCTTTATACCTTATTATATGGTGATACTATGAGTTGTAAACACAATGTCTATAAAAGCAAAACCTATTATCAAATTTATAGTACCTCAAATCCGCAACTAAGCCTTTCAACATCCTTATTGCATTTACACATCCTCTCATTACTGAATTTGCAGATAATTTGAAACACCCACTTCTGCCTACAATATCCCCTTACCCCACAATGTGACTTGAGGCAATACGCAGTATTATTCCCAAAAATCCTGCATACCATCCATCCGTTTCTGTCTTTGAATCACAAGTCGGTATGCTTTACCCTTCCACTTCTCAACAAGGATAGAGTTCAATTCAAACTCAATGCCATTGATTTCCTCTGTTTTCCAGCCTTTGAGAGCAAAGGTGTCATTGTAGATCGAACTGCAGCGGTTAGCACGGATATAGAAGGACTTGCTGTGTTTTTCTATTTCCTCCACGATTTCCTTGGAGCATGCTCCACAATCAGTTCTGAAGCGATTGATAATGAGCCCATTCTGTTCAAATCTCTCAAAGAACCTCTTCAGCGTGTCCTTCTGATGGAAACGAACATTTGTGTTACCATCGCTATTCTCTATACCGACTATCAAATCGCCAATAACCGACACGCCAGGGCGATAACCAAAGAACTTCTTGTATGTAGGCTTTGCATCATACTTCTCTATCTCTATGATCTGATGGTCGAAATCAACATCATACATCTCACTCCCTTTCAGTTGGCCAGATGCAAATATACAATTGAGCAATAAAGTATTGAGAGTGTCAGCCGTATTGAAATCGTAGGTCTTGCCCATATCTGATGTGTATGAAATATTTTCTTGCGTCAACTCCTTTATCGCTCTGAGGATAGTATCAGAGCTACAAGTGCGAAGTGTCAGATGAAGCGAGAGGTGGTTCATCAAATGAGTAGTGACATCCTGGGGTACATGATCCGCCACAGAAGTAGATACTCATGAGAGAACGAATGATTTCGCTGTACTGATAACCGAACGATCTACACCTTAGACCGAGGGTTGAGTCGATTACAGATGATAATGTGTGGAGTCAAATTGCTCCATGATTGAAAATAACACCCCAAAAGGAGTGAGTCTCTCAGATTTAATTTGTATCTTTGCCATGTCCATCGTCGGATTCTCTTGTTTTTTTGCAACACTAAGATAAGTGAAAACTCTGACATGGCAAAATCCTGAGCAACTTTTTGTTGCTCTGGTACTTAAAAAGTTTAATTTATAATAGTGTTGGGAATTAAGAATGTTCATGTAAAACAAAGTACTTATGATATCTGTCTATTCCATCAAACCGCAGTTTC
>ERZ773009.2931-NODE-2931-length-10596-cov-13.007305_pt1 | contig 10596 bp, 14 predicted proteins | sample MGYA00580663_ERZ773009 | MGnify/ENA primary metagenome ERZ773009 (study PRJEB29015, sample SAMEA2737969) | human oral metagenome | biome: human oral; feature: human-associated habitat; material: dental | place: China | collected 2026 ... | reverse complement strand
AAGATGAAAATGAAGCAGTTGATAAATTATCATCTCTTCTTGAAAACTTAAAAGATTAATTTTGTAAGAGTTGTTACTAATGTGAATATTTAAAAATAGTTTGTTACTAGCCAAATTTTAATTTATTAGTTTTGTAATTTGGAATATAACTTACTTATTTTTAATTATATTTTATTATATAGTAACAACTCTTTTTTGCTAGAAGGAGAGTGGCATTTATGAAAATAAAAGGGATTCCAGCTTCACCTGGAATAGCAATAGGAAAGACATTTTTATATAAAGAAAATAAATTAGAAATAGTTGAAAAATCTAATTTATCAAAAGAAGAAGAAATTGAAAGATTAGTAAAAGGTAGAGAAATTGCTAAAAAGCAATTAGAAGAAATAAAAGAAAATACTCTAAAAAAATTGGGGAAAGATAAGGCTGATATATTTGAGGGACATATCACTTTATTAGAAGATGAAGAATTATTTTCTGAAATTAATTCAAAAATTTCTCAAAAAAAATGTACTGCTGAATATGCTTTAAATGAGGCTATTGATGAATATGCAACTATGCTTGCAAATTTAGAAGATACCTATTTTAAAGAAAGAGCAGGAGATTTAAGAGATATTGGAAAAAGATGGCTATATGGTGTTATGAATGAGCAGATAGTTGATCTTTCTAAATTAGGACCTGAAACAATCATTGTAGCAAAAGAATTAAATCCATCTGATACTGCACAAATAAATTTAGATAATGTTTTAGCATTTGTAACAGAAATAGGTGGAAAAACTGCACATTCATCTATTATGGCAAGGTCATTAGAATTACCAGCTGTTGTTGGAGTAGGAGTAGTTTTAAATGAATTAGAAGATAATCAAATTTTAATAGTTGATGCTATAAAAGGAGAAGTAATTGTTTCTCCTGATACAGAAACTTTAAAAATATATAAGGAAAAAAGAGAGAAGTTTTTAAAAGAAAAAGAAGAATTAAAGGCTTTAAAAGACAAAGAAGCTATTTCAAAAGATGGAATAAAAGTTGATGTTTGGGGGAATATTGGTTCTCCTAATGATGTAAAAGGAATTATTTCAAATGGTGGTTTTGGAGTAGGACTTTATAGAACAGAATTTTTATTTATGGAGAAAGATAGTTTTCCAACAGAAGATGAACAATTTGAAGCATATAAAATAGTTGCAGAAGAATTAAAAGGCTATCCTGTTACCATAAGAACTATGGATATAGGTGGAGATAAATCACTTCCATATATGGAACTTCCAAAAGAAGAAAACCCATTTTTAGGTTGGAGAGCAATAAGAGTTTGTTTAGATAGAGAAGAAATTTTAAGAACTCAGTTTAAAGCACTTTTAAGAGCTTCAAAATATGGGCAAATAAAAATAATGCTTCCAATGATAATGGATATTGGAGAGATAAGAAAAGCAAAAGCTATTTTTGAAGAATGTAAAAAAGAATTACAAGAGAAAGGAATAGAATTTGATAAAAATATTATGCTAGGAATAATGGTAGAAACTCCTGCTGTTGCATTTAGAGCAAAATATTTTGCAAAAGAATGTGATTTCTTCTCAATAGGAACAAATGATTTAACTCAATATACTTTGGCAGTTGATAGAGGAAATGAAAAAATTGCAAATCTATATGATACATATAATCCTAGTGTGTTACAAGCTATAAAAATGTTAATTGATGGTGCACATGAGGGAGGAATAAAAATTTCAATGTGTGGGGAGTTTGCAGGAGATGAAAATGCTGTAGCACTTTTATTTGGAATGGGCTTGGATGCTTTTTCAATGTCAGGAATTTCAATTCCAAGAGTGAAAAGAATTATCATGAAATTAGATAAAAGGGAGTGCCAAAATTTAGTTGAAAGAGTTTTATCTCTATCAACAGCTTCAGAAATTAAAGAAGAAGTTAAAAAATTTATGGAAAAAATATAGAGAACAATATTTTTGACATATACATTATATGATAATTATTCAAATTTTAAATACGTTAAAAGATAATTTCTCTGTATTAAAAGCGAAAAAAGTTTTGTAGTTAAACGCTTATTTTAGAAAATATACAAAAGAACAAAAAATAAAATATGTATACCAATATAATTAATTTTGAAAAAAAGTCTTGATTTTTATTAAAAAATGATGTATTATAACGAAAGAAAATCAAGGAGGGATCAACAATGAAAAAATTTGCAATGTTAGCACTAGCTATGAGTTTATTCTTAGTAGCTTGTGGAGAAAAGAAAGAAGAAGAAAAACCAGCTGAACAACCTGCTGCAGAAGCAACTGCACCAGCAACTGAAGCACCAGCAACTGAAGCTGCTGCAGAAGCTAAAACATTCTCACTTAAAACTGAAGATGGAAAGGAATTTACATTAGTAGTTGCTGCTGATGGAGCTACTGCAACTTTAACTGATGCAGAAGGAAAAGCAACTGAATTAAAGAATGCTGAAACTGCATCTGGAGAAAGATATGCAGATGATGCTGGAAATGAAGTTGCTATGAAAGGTACAGAAGGAATCTTAACTTTAGGAGATCTTAAAGAAGTACCAGTAACTGTTGAAGCAAAATAGTTTTAAAAAGCAATTAAAAAAGGAAAGCAGGATTTTTTCCTGCTTTTTTCTTTTAAAAAATATTGATAACTGGCACCTCATAAGGATGTACTTTTTTAATTAAATAGTAAGTTAAATCAGCAAATTCTTTTTTTACTCTAAATTTCATTAATTTTTCTTTTTCAACACTTTCTTTTCCAACTTCTCCAATGAATGCCTTAGCACCTTCAAGAGTTGTCCAATGTCCTTCCACATCTATTAGAGCATAGACATCAGTATAAGATCCTTCTTTTAATAAATCATATCTTGATAGAGCCTTAACAATATCTTTAACATAGTTTTCAGGAACAAAAACTTCAAAACAAGTAAAATCATCTTCCTTAAATTTTAAATCAGATGAAATTAAATTATCATCTTCATAATCTAATGTCAAATAGAAAAAAGAAGTATCTTTATTAAGTAAATCTAAAAATATTTTATCTCCTTCCCAAAGATTAAGATTATAAATTTCAGATTTTTCTATCCACTTTAAATCTCCCTCAGAACATTCTTGAACTTCTCCTAAAAAATTTTTTGAAGTGTATAAATACATATATAGTGGTTCATCATCATTAAAATTAAAAATTACTATTCCTCTATGAATATAGTCTACAAGAGTTAAACCTGTTTCTTCTTTGACTTCTCTAAATAGACATTGCTCAGGTGTTTCATTTTTTTCTAATTTTCCTCCAACACCTAACCACTTGTTTTTATTTATATCATTTTCTTTTTTAGTTCTATGTAACATAAGATATTTATTATCTTTTTCTAAATAACATAAGGTTGTAATCATAATAACACCTACTTTTCTATACCTTTTCTTGCCATAACACCTTTTTGGAAGTAATGTTTAACTTCCTTCATTTCAGTCACTAAATCTGCCATTTCAATAAGTTCATCTGGGGCATTTCTTCCTGTTAAAACAAGTTCAGTTGTTTCAGGTTTATTTTCAATTAAAAATTTTATCTCATCAACAGTTATTAAATCATATCTCAATGTTCCTAAGATTTCATCAGCTATAACTATATCATATTTCCCACTTAAAAGAGCATTTTTCAAACTTTCATAACCTTCTCTCATAAGTTTTTTATCTTCGTCAGTCACATATTCTTTACTTCTTATAAAAACTCCCCTACCATATCTTTCATGTGTAACTGTTTCAAATTTTTTTAATGTATGAAGTTCCCCATAATCTCTACCTTTTAAAAATTGACAGAAAAATATTTTAAAGCTACTACCAACTGCCCTTGTTATAAGTCCTAAGGCAGCAGTAGTTTTTCCTTTTCCATTTCCAGTATATATTTGAGTATATCCTTTTTGCATAAGTCCTCCTTTCAATTCAACTCTCTTGTGACATTATTAATCCATTTTTTACTTTTATATCTCCAAATAATGAGAGGTTGTTTAATAATTTCATCTGACATTATAAGGATATAAACTAGCTTTGCAGGTAAATTTAAGTAGAAAGCTGCAATAGCTGAAATTAACACAGAACCAAACCAGAGAGGCAAAACATCTGCAACCAGTGCAAATTTTGTATCTCCTCCAGCTCTAAAAACTCCAACAATCAAAACTGCTGAAATACTTTGTAAAGGTATATAGTAAAATAAAATATTTAAAGTAAGATTTAAATAATCTTCTACTTCTGAATTTAAAGCAAATTTTTTTATAATAAAAGGTTTTGCAATAAAAAGTAGAACAACAGTAAATAAGCAAGAAAGGAAAGAATATAATAAAAGTTTTTTTGCATAGATTTCTGCTGTATTAAAATCTTTTTTACCAATTTCTTTTCCAACCATAATTGCAGCTGTGTTTGCAAGTCCAAAAGCAAAAACCATTGCTAATTGTCTAACAACAGAAGTTATGGAGTTAGCTGCTACAATAGAATTTCCCAATCTACCTAAAATAGCAATTCCTGCTGCTGTTCCACCTGCCCATAAAAGTTCATTCATCATAGTGGGAGCAGAGTATTTTATAAAGTCCTTTTTTAAAATAGGGTCTAAACTTTTTATGTATTTCCATTTTATTGAAACAAAATGATGATTTTTAGAGTTATAGTAAAATACTATTCCAAGCTCAATAAGTCTTGCAACAAGAGTTCCTATTGCAGCTCCTTCTACTCCCATTTTAGGAAAGCCAAAATTTCCAAAAATTAAAAAATAGTTAATTATAAAGTTAGTAACAAAGGAAGTTGCATAAGCAACTGTTGATACTCCAACTCTTTCAACACTTCTCATAGTAACTAAATAAACAATAGAAATAGAAGTTGTTAAATATGAAAAACTAACTATTTTTAAATATTTAATCCCTTCTAGGATAGTAGTTTCATCATTAGTAAATATTCTCATAGCACTTCTTGAAAAGAAAAATGCAAATATAAAGAAAAGTAAGCTTAAACCAAAAGCTATTTTTATACCAATAGCTAGAATTTTTTCTATGGATTTAATATCTTTTTTTCCCCAATACTGTGCAGTTAAAACTGTTGCACCAGAGCCTATACCAAAGAATAATAAAATTAAAATAAATTGTATTTGACTCGCAAGTGAAGAAGCAGATAGGGCAACTTCACTATATCTTCCAAGCATAATAACATCAGTACTTGATATGGCAACATTGATTAAATTTTGTATTGCCATAGGAAGTAAAAAAGCAAATACTGTTTTCCTAAAAGAAGTTTTGTCTAACATTTCTCTTTCTCCAATAAGACTACACAATAAGATTTAACTCCAGTTTCATCACCAGTGAAACCTAATTTTTCTTCTGTTTTAGCCTTTACATTTATAAGTTCAGAATCAATTTCTAAAATTTTTGCAATATTATCTCTAATACTATCTATATATGGTCTTAATTTAGGTTTTTGTATAACTATAATAGAGTCTAAATTCACTATTTTATAATTTTTTTCTTTCATAATGCTATTTATTTTTTTTAATAAGATAGCACTATCAATATCTTTTAAATTTTCATCATTATCTGGGAAATGTAATCCTATATCTCCCAAACCTAATGCTCCAATTATTGCATCAGTTATAGCATGTAAAAGTACATCTCCATCAGAATGTCCTAAAACTCCTTTTGTATGAGGAACTTCTACACCACCTAGCATTAATTTTCTACCTTCAACTAATTTATGAACATCATAACCATTACCTATTCTTAACATTTACAAACATCTCCTGTATTATATATACTGTTATAAGTTTCAATCAATTCCTTTTCACTAACAGTAGAAGTACCAATCTTTCCAACTACTATTCCCCCAGCTGCATTGGCTATCTTTGCTGCTTCTTCCCAAGTTGCCCCAGCAGCTCTTGCCAAAGTAAAAACTGAAATAACTGTATCTCCTGCACCTGTTACATCATATACTTCCTTTGCATAAGTAGGAATATTGTGAATTCTACCATCATATAAAGTCATTCCTTCTTCACTTCTTGTAATTAAAACAGTATCCAGTTTATATTGTTCTTTTAATTTTTGTCCAACTATATCAATATCTTCTCTTGAATTAGCATCTACAGCTAAGTAAGCTTCCTTTTTATTTGGAGTTATAGAGGAAGCTCCCACAAAATTAGAAATATTTTTTGGTTTAGGGTCAACAGTAACAATTACATTATTTTCTCTACATAATTTTATAATTTTTTGCGAAAGAGATTTTGTTAAAAGTCCCTTATTATAATCAGATAAAATAACTGCATTCAATTCTTTTATATGCTTTTTAAGATTTTCTATTATTATATTTTCTTCATCTTCATTGATATAAAATTCTTCTTCCCAATCTAGCCTTAAAAGTTGTTGATGTCCTGCAATCACTCTTTTCTTTATAATAGTAGGACGATTTTCAACTTTTAAAATTAAATTACAATCAACATTTTTAGGAAAGGCATTAATAAGTTTTTCAGCATTACTATCATTTCCAACAAGTCCTCCACAATAAACATTTGCTCCTAGTGCAGCAAGGTTATTGATAACATTGGCAGCTCCTCCTAAAACAAATTTTTCTTCTGTTACTTTAACAACAGGAACAGGTGCTTCAGGTGAAATTCTTTCCACTTTTCCCATAATATATTCATCTAACATTAAATCTCCAATAACAGCTATTTTAATATTTTTAAAATTTTCTATTAACTTTTTAATCATAACTAGAACTCCCTTCTATATTCAATTTGTATTAATTATCATTTACCTTTTTATTATAACATAAAATACAAAACTTGAAATATTAGTAAAATAAAAAAATTTATGATAGAATTTAAAAAAATATTTTAGGGAGAGTGAGTTATGAAAAAAATTATATTAGCAATATTTTTAACATTAGGAGTTCTATCTTTTGCTTCACCTGAGAGTCTACCTGAGTATGTGAACAAAGAAAAGTTTCAAGAAAATGGTTATCATATAAGGGTGAACAAGGTAGATACATTTACAATAGTTAAAAGAATAGAAGAAACAGTTGAATCTGTAGTTATAAAATATAATTTAGATAACAGAGAAAATTCTATTAAAAAAGCATTAGACGAGATAGATCCAAAAGTTGTTCCCAAAAATTTTAAACTTTTATATTCAAATGAAAATGAAAAAGCTTATATTAAAAGCTATTTATCTGAGGGCATGTATATAAATATTTATGTTGCTAAAAATTCTAAAAATGAAAACTGCTATCCTATTGTCTCAATTGTCACACCTAGAAAATTTTCAGAAAAAGAAATAGAAGAAGCTACTGAAAGTTTTTTAAATGAAGCAGAAAGTTATTTAAAATAAAGATATCCCTACTATTACTTTCCTTGTAATAGTAGGGACTTTTTTATGCAGAAATACACTCCATATTCATTTTACATTCATTTAATATTCACTTTTTTATTATAACATAAATTGCTAAACTTAAAATATTTTTTAGGAGGACAATATGAAAAAAATTATATTAGGATTACTCTTAATTTTGGGAGCACTATCTTTTGCTAGTCCTAGCTTTGTTGATGTGAATAAAATAAAACAAAATTCTTATGAAATTCGTGATGATGAAGATGACTTTTTTACATTCGTTAAATCTACTGATGAAGCTGGAATATCTGTAGCTTTTAATGTTATAGAAGCTACCAATTCTAAAGAGGTAAGTGAGATGATAAAATCAATTGCTCCAGATAGTCAAAAATTTCTAAGTTCTATTAATAATAAAAGAGCCTATGTAAATAAGTTTGCTGATAATGAAAATGGAGGTTTCACATATAATTTTGTGCCTAAAACTGAAAAAATAAAAAATTGTTACATTTCTGTTCTATATGTAACTGATACTGAACTATCTTCTGTGGAATTAAATAATGCTGTGAACAAAATTCTTAACGAGGTTGAAAGCTATTTAAAATAATGATAAAATAGATAAGTTACAAAAAAAAATTAATAAGATTGGAGAAAAGAGAATTATGAAAAAAATTATATTAGGGTTATTTTTAATTTTAGGAGCAATGTCTTTTGCTTTACCTAAAAATTTGGATGTTAACAAGGTTAAAAAAGCTGGTTATGAAATTGCTAGAGATGAGGATTCAGCTGTAATTTTGGGAAAAGCTACTGACGATGCTGGAATTACTGTTGCTCTTTTTTTAGGAAATGTTAATGCTAAAGGTGTTAGTGATTCTATAAAGGCTACTGCACCAAAAAACCAAAAATTCTTGTCTTCTAGAGAAACTAAAAAAGCTTATATCTCTAAATACAAAGATACTGAATACAATGGATTTTCTTATAGCATTGTTGCTAAAAATTCTAAATCAAAAGATACTGTTATTTCTTTTTTATACATGACAGATAAAGAATTAAAAGATGCTGATCTAGATAAAGTTGCCGATAAAACTATAAATGAGATTGAATCTTTCTTAAAATAAAATATATGTATAGGAGAACTTTATGAAAAAAATTATATTAGGGTTATTTTTAATTTTAGGAACTATATCTTTTGCTGTACCTGATTTTGTAAATTTAAAAAATATAGAAAATGCTGGTTATACTATTAATAAAGATGAAGATAATCACTTCTCATTTTCGATGTCAGATCAAGAATCTGCTTTGACAATAGCATTTTTAAAAACAGATTTAGATCCAAAAGTACTTAATGACAATGTAAGATATAAACTTTCTAATAAGATAAAATTCTTAACTGAATTAGAAAATAGCAAAGCTTATGTAAATGAATATAAAACAGATAAGTCTTATGTATATATTATTATTCCTAAAAAGCAAAAGGTAAAAAATTATTCTGTTCGTGCTGAGTATTATTATGTTGACAGATTACCAAAAGATGCTGTGGATCGTTCTGTTAATATCATTTTAGAAGAAATTGATAGTTCTATAAAATAAAAAACTATAAAAAAGGAGAAAATTTGTGAAAAAAATTATATTAGGATTATTTTTAATTTTAGGAGCTATATCCTTTGCTGCACCTAAATTTGTAAATATGACAAAAGTAAAAAATGCTGGTTATGTAATCAAAAATGAAAGAGAAGATATACTTACAATGGCAACATCAGATGATGATTCAGCAATAATAATATCATTTTCTACAATAAATATGAGTTCTAAAGAAATAAGTGATTTACTAAAATCTAATGCATTACATGATAGTGGAAATTTTATAGCTACACTTGATAACAATAGAGCTTATATAAATGAATTTGAAGCACAAGGTTTCTATTCATATATGATTGTTCCTAAGAAAGAAAAAGTAAAGAATCAACATACTTATGCTACTTATGTATCATCAAAAAAACTTAGCAAAAATGATCTTTCTAAAATTACTAATGCAATTTTAGATGAAGCAGAAAGTTATATAAAATAACTGAAATAGATGAGGAGAATTTTATGAAAAAATTTATACTAGGATTATTTCTAATTTTAGGAGCTGTATCTTTTGCTGTACCTAATTATGTAAACACAACAAAAATAAAAAGTGCTGGTTATGAAATTACAACAGATGATGAAGATATATTTTCATATGCTAAAGCAACTAAGGAAGTTGGTATATCAATAGCACTTTATCCAGTAACAGATACAGATTCAATGGCTATAAGTGATGCAGTAAAAACTTCAGCACCTGATGAAGTAAAATTTATATCTACTCTTGAAAATAAAAGAGCTTATGTTAATAAATTTAAAGATGGAGAGTTATATACATATAATTTTGTACCAAAAAAACAAAAAATAAAATCTTGTCATATTTCAGTTTTATATACAACAGATAAAGATTTATCAGGAGCAAATTTAGATAATGCTGTAAATAGCGTATTAAATGAAGCAGAAAGTTTTTTAAAATAATAAAGTAATTTGTTAGGGATGAAAGGGTTGATATTTATGAAAAAATTAGTTTTTGGTTTATTTTTACTTTTAGTAGCTTCTTCTTATGCAGTACCAAATTTTGTAAATTCTAAAAAAGCAGAAGAAAAAGGGTATAAACTTGTACAAGATGCAGAGGGAACAGTATCAATTCAAAAAGTTGATGATGAAAGTGCAACAACAATTTCTTACTGGTATGGAGTAAAAGATCCTGATGTAGCAGAATTAAATAAAATTTTAAAAGAAGATGCTATGAATGATTTACAAAGTAAGGGTTCTTTAAAAATGGGAAAAGCTTATGTAGAAAAATATACTGATGGAGAAAATTTTATGTACACTCTTGTATTTAAAAATGCAAAACCAGCAGATGTTTTAACATCAGTTGCCTATTACACAAAAAAAGAAATTCCTAAAAGTGAATTAAATAAGTATGTAGATAAACTACTTGCAGAATCTGAAAAATATATCAAATAAAAATAAAAGAACTATTGCTTGAGATGCAATAGTTCTTTTTGTTGTAAAATAAACCACTTGCTATGCGAGTGGTTCAGAAAAGCCAGAAGGCTATGAAGCAATATTAGTTCTCCTTTGATATAATAAAGAAGGTCTGCCAAAACCAACTAAAAATATCAAAGGAGGTCCTTATGGACAAAAATAGTTTAGCACATACAAAGTGGAATTGTAAATATCATATAGTA
>ERZ773009.2925-NODE-2925-length-10609-cov-7.055429_pt1 | contig 10609 bp, 7 predicted proteins | sample MGYA00580663_ERZ773009 | MGnify/ENA primary metagenome ERZ773009 (study PRJEB29015, sample SAMEA2737969) | human oral metagenome | biome: human oral; feature: human-associated habitat; material: dental | place: China | collected 2026 ... | reverse complement strand
TCAAGCGACTTTTTGGCGTCGCTGGGAGCCAGCGGGCCCGTCAAGCGACTTTTTGACGACACTTTTGATCCAGCGGCCCCAGCATGCGGCATGACGGGGAATAATAAGCAGCGGGTACAGCCTTCCCCATGAGATTTATGGCCCATCAGGAATGATTTGTCCGTCATTCTTGATGGGCCATAAAAACAAAGCCGGGTACATCATGGAAACGCCCCCACATGTACCCGGCCTAACTTCGTCGGCGGCCGAAGCCGCCCCTCGGCAGAGGCCGTCCGTAGACGCCCCGGTAGGACGTTTCTCTGTCAGCCGTTCGACCGACGTCGCGGCACACGCCGCTTGGGCTTATCGGCCGCCTCGGCGATGATCCGACGGCAATCCTCCAGCGTGAGGTCAGTCGGGACAACGTCTTTCGGGAGCCGATAGTTCGACCCCTCGAAAGCGATGTAGGCGCCATAGCGTCCGTTAAGGATCTCCAGCCCCGGCTCTTCGGCGAATGTTTTGATGTGTCGCTGCGATTCCTTCGTGCGTTTCTCTTCGATCAGCGCGATGGCCTCATCCGGCGTGATGGACGTCGGTTCGAGCGTCTTGGGTATGGAGACAAACATGCCATCGAAACGGATGAACGGCCCGAATCGGCCCACGGCGGCCACCATCTCCTTGCCCTCGTATTCGCCCACGACGCGCGGCAACTTGAACAGCTCCAGCGCCTCTTCGAGCGTGATGGTTTCGATCGACTGCGTCTTCATCAACGAGGCAAATCGCGGTTTAGCGGCCGACTTGTTGTCCGGATCCGGCTGCCCGATCTGCGCCACGGGGCCGTAGCGCCCGATCTTGACTGAGACCGGCTGCCCGCTCTTGGGATCGGTGCCTAACTGTCGCTCGCCCGCCCGATGATCCGTGCGCGTGGCCAGCGTCTTCTCCACGATCGGGTGGAAGAATTTGTAGAAGCGATCCATCGCCTCGGTCCATTCCATCGTGCCCTCCGCGATGGCGTCAAACTCCTTCTCCACGTTGGCCGTGAAGTGATAATCGATCACCTCGGGGAAGGACTCTGTGAGGAAGTCGTTCACCACCGTACCCACGTCCGTCGGCAGCAGTTTGTTGCGGTCGGCGCCTACCGTTTCCAGCTTCACCTCCTCCGCGATCTGGCCGTCTGCGAGCGTCAGCACGCGGAACTTCCGCTCCTCGCCCGGCTTATCGCCACGCACCACATACTCGCGGTTCTGGATCGTCTGGATCGTCGGTGCATACGTCGAGGGGCGGCCGATGCCAAGCTCCTCCATGCGGTGCACCAGTCCCGCCTCGGTGTATCGAGGCGGTCGCTGCGTGAAGCGTTCCGTAGCCACGATCTCGCGGGCCGTTAGGCGGTCGTTCACGTGTACCGTGGGCAGCAGTTTCGTTTCCTGCTCCGGCGCATCGGAATCGTCGTCCGTGCTCTCCCGATAGACGCGCAAGAAGCCGTCGAACTTGATGACCTCGCCCACGGCCACGAACTTGTCCGTGAGCCCTCCGATGCCGATCGAGACCGTCGTGCGCTCCAGCTCCGCATCGGCCATCTGGCAGGCCAAAGTGCGCTTATAGATCAGGTCATACAGCTTCTGCTCTTGCGCGTTAGCGCTGATCGTTGGCGCCTGCATGTTTGTCGGGCGGATAGCCTCGTGTGCCTCTTGCGCACCCTTGCTCTTCGTGTGGTAGTGACGCAGGCGGTGATAACGTTCGCCGTATCCCTCCGTGATGGCCTGGTGCGATGCCTTGAGCGCCACGTCACTCAGGTTGAACGAATCGGTACGCATGTAGGTAATGAACCCGGATTCATACAGTCGCTGGGCCACCATCATGGTCTGCGCGACAGAGAAGCCCAGCTTGCGGGCCGCCTCCTGTTGCAACGTAGAGGTGGTGAACGGTGGCGCCGGCGACTTCTTCACTGGGCGCTTCGTCGTGTCTTCGATCGTGAACGTTGCCTCGGGACGCTGACAGGCGCGGAGGAAGGCTTCGGCCTCGTCGCGATCCTTCAGCCTTCGGTTCAGCTCGGCCTTGAGCAGCGTCTTCCCGTCGGGCAACAGGAACGAGGCCACGACACGAAACGATGCCTCGGACACGAACCGCGCAATCTCGCGCTCCCGCTCCACGATGAGCCTCACAGCCACGGACTGCACGCGCCCGGCCGACAACGCAGGCTTGACCTTGCGCCACAATACCGGCGAGAGTTCAAAGCCCACGATCCGATCCAACACACGCCGTGCCTGCTGTGCATTGACCAGGTTGATGTCGATGCCCCGCGGTGTCTCCAAAGCATGCAGGATGGCTGGCTTCGTAATCTCGTGAAAGACGATGCGCTGCGTGCGGTCGGGCGACAGTTCGAGCGCCTCACTGAGGTGCCACGCGATGGCCTCCCCCTCGCGGTCCTCATCGGATGCGAGCAACACCTCACGCGCATCCTGCGACGCCTTCTTCAGCTCCGCCACTAATTTCTTCTTCTCCTCAGGCACCACATACTGCGGCTTGAAATCGTGCGCCACGTCGATACCCAGCTCCTTCGTGCTCAGATCGCGGATGTGCCCATAGCTGGACATCACCCGGTAGTCTTTCCCCAAAAATTTCTCGATCGTTTTGGCCTTCGCTGGCGACTCTACGATCACCAAATTCTTCTGCATGTTCCTCTCAATTATGTTTCTGTAGTTCAACTCCGAAAAAATCGGCCGCAAAGATAGACGCGCTTCGCAGAGGGGAAAGGCGCGCAGACGATGGCCTATCAAGCCCCATCTAAGCCCTCTTTCGAGCCACTTTTCACGCCCTTTCGACGCAGCAATCATCCGTGCGAGCCCAACAACCCGCCCGCTCACGCTCTCTATCCTGTCAGCGAGTCGCTCGGGTGGAGCCGCTGGGTCACAGGCAAGCCAATGAGTCGCTCAACGGGAGGATCGCTTACGTAACATGAGTTCAGTGTAAGAATAAAGCCCGCAGAGAGTTCCTACGGAAGCCCGACCAAAACGTTTTTGGAAATGCCTACAACACTGTTGCAAGTGCCTCGAAGAACTTCTGGGTGTTTGCGGGTACTCCCGCAAGTCTCGCGGCGTTTGCCTTGGCGTTTGCGGGTACTCCCGCAAGTCTCGCGGCATTTGCTTTGGCGTTTGCGGGAGTCCCGCAAGTCTCCCGGCATTTGCTTTGGCGTTTGCGGGGAGTCCCGCAAGTGCTTCGGAGAACCTGTTGGCCGTTACAGCATGCTATCAATGACATTCTCAAAAGGGTATCTCATTCTTTTGTCGAACTCACGTTATCGTACAATCACCACTACAGGCTTCGGCCGATTGTATCGTACAATCGCCAAGAAAAAAAGAGAAAGGCACTGCGAAAAACAAGTTCCACAGCGCCTTCTCGATAACTGCTTGAGAGATGACTAAGAGGGTCTCTTAGAAGATGTATCCGAGGCCGAGGCCGACGACTTCTTTGAACTGTACGCGCGGGCCATGCTTCACGCCGTCCTTGTCGACGTAGCGGATGTCGTCGTCGTAGAGGAGGTAGGTGTTGGCCTTGAAGGTGAAGTATTTGTTGAGCTTCCAGTCGAGCGACATCTTCCAGTCCACGTCCACGTTGCCGAAGGTTTTGTAGGCCGAGGTGAGGAGGACTTCGGTGTTGAAGAGGACGTTTTCGGTGATCTTCTTCGAGTAGGTGCCCTTGACCAGGGCGCCGAACTCGGCCAGCACGCGGTCGCCCTTCTCGACGCCGTACGCGCCCTCGTCGGAGAGGCGGCGGTCGGAGACGAAGGTCATCTTTTCAGACACGGGCGAGATGAGCACCTTGAGGTCTTCGCGCGGGTGGGTGTAGGTCATACCGATGGATCCGAGCAGGTAGCCCGGGGCCATGAATTTGGAGATGTAGGCGGCGTCGTCCGTCACGGGATACTTGCTGTAGCCCTTGTTGAATTGCGACTTGAAGTTCAGCTCCGCCGCGTAGGCCCAGGTGGCTGAGGCCTTGTAGCCGAGGCGGGTGGCGAGGTCGATGTGGTCGTCGTTTTTGATCTGGTCGCTACCTTGATAGGTGAGGCCGTAGCCGAGGTCGGCTGAGTTGTCCCACATCCATCTATCCTTCGCGTAGTTCCATTTGCCTGCGAAGGCGGCGAGCACGGAGACGGAGTTTTCGCCGCCGGCGGCCCAGTTGGTGAAGGAGGTCTGCCCGAAGGTCAGCGAGGCGGCACCGCTGTGTGTCCAATACGAGGTGTCGCGCGGCGCGTCGTCCTGCGCCATGATCGAGGCCGTCGGGCTGAGGAGGGCGACGGCCGCAAGGAGGAATAGTTTCTTCATTGTTTCTGGTTTTTAATACGGCCGCAAAAGTAGGTTGCCGGATAAAGGGCGCCGGAAGTCAGCAGGTTCGTTTAAGTAAACTCCTCGATTAATAAGTCTTTCGGCGGGAATGCAGGGCGTGCAATGGTCGGAAAAATACGCTCCTTAACGTGAGTTCGACGTAAGAATGAGGTATCTTATCCTTGGAGAATGTCTTTCATAGTGCGCTGTAAAGGCCAAAATGCTTTTGGAAATGCTTGCACCGGCGGTGCAAACCTCAAAAACCTCTTTTTGTTTCTTGCACCGGTGGTGCAAACAGAAAAAACCACTTTTTGTCACTTGCACCATCGGTGCAAACGGAAAAAATTGCTTTTTGGCCCTTGCACCGGTGGTGCAAATCGCAAAAACCACTTTTTGGCCCTTGTACCGCCGGTGCAAGTATTTCTAAAAGCGTTTTGGCCATCGTGTGACTCCCGTAGAAGCTCTCTGCTGGCGTTATTCTTACATCGAACTCACGTTCCTTAACAGGGCCGTGGGGGGACGTTTATTGGAATCGCTCGCTGTGATTACCGGTCATGCCCTCGTAGCGCGAGCGGATGTATTGGATATCGGCTTCGGCGTCGCCGGTGGGGCGGAAAGTCTCCATAATGCCGACCTCCTTCCGCCCGTAGTCGATGTATCCCAGCTGGATGGGTACGCCGGCCTTGAGCGCGATGTAATAGAAGCCCCGCTTCCATTCGTCCACGCGTTTGCGTGTGCCTTCGGGCGTGATGGCTAGGCGGAAACGGTCGCGGCGGGCGAACTCTGCGGCCATCTGCTCCGTCATGGAGGTGTTGCGACTGCGATCGATCGGGACGCCACCGAGGGCGCGAAAGAAGAGGCCCAGCGGAAAGGCGAACCATTCCTTTTTCATCAAAAACGCGGCCTGCTTGCCAATGGCGAGATAAAACAGTTCGCCGATGATGAAATCCATATTGCTCGTGTGTGGCGCTACGCAGATCACGCACTTCGCCACCTCGTCGCCTGCCGGCCCTACACGCCAGCCCATCAGGCCCAAAAGCCACTTACCAAGTCTCTTCTTCATGTTCTTTCTTTCCGTTTGATATACCATTTTGTCGGGCCAAAGGTAAGAGCCGCACGGGGACGCCACGGTATTTCCGGGCTTGATCCCCCAGGGGGCGCGAAGGATGCGACGCGCTCCCCGCAAAGATTTTTTACATCCCTAATATTTGGGATTGTGATGGTTTGGAGGCGCCTCTACTTTTGCCGCCGAAAGCCTTTCACTCCAAAGGGGCTTTCGACAGAAGCAGCAGACATATAATTAAGAACAATGAATAAGGTCAAGATTGGGTTATTACTCGGGCTTATGGCTGGCGTCGCCACCGTGCCCGTAGAGGCGCAAGTGAATGCCTCGGACAGTGTGCAACATCACGTGCTGGGCAACCGATTGAGCGTCGGTGGATATGGCGAGATCGCCTATTCCCGCAATTTCTACAGCGACAATGTGTATCGCTACAGCGATGCCGCCAAGTACAAGAACGACCCCAGCCACGGGCGTTTCGATGTGCCGCACGCCGTCATCTATCTGAACTACAATTTCGGGAAAGGATGGACGATGGGCACCGAGATCGAGTTCGAACACACCGGTACAGGTAGCGCTCAGGAAAAGGAATTTACCGAGGGCGGCGAGTGGGAGATGGAAGTCGAGAAAGGCGGCGAGGTGGAGCTGGAGCAGTTCTGGATCCAGAAGTCTTTCTCACGCGCCTTCAACATTCGCGCAGGCCATATTGTTGTGCCCATCGGCATGACAAACGCGCACCACGAGCCACTCCATTTCTTCACCGTCTATCGTCCCGAAGGCGAGGCCACGATCCTGCCTTGCACATGGCACGACACGGGGATCAGCTTCTGGGGCCGCACGGGACGCGTCCGGTATGAAGTGCAAGTGGTGGCTGGCCTCGACGCCTTCTTCTTCGATCGCGAAGGTTGGGTGAATGGCGGCGCCGGATCGCCCTATGAGTTTAAGGTGGCCAACAAATACGGCTTCATCGGCCGACTTGACTATTACGCCTTCCCCGGGCTGCGCATCGGCCTGAGCGGATACTATGGCCGCGCCATGCACAACGCCTTCCCACACGATCTCGAGGGGAAGGACGCCAATGGTAACGTGAAGCGTTACGACAATGTGAAAGGCACCGTGGCCATCGGTGCGTTCGACTTCGCGTTTAACCGGTTCAACTGGATCGTCCGCGGTAACGCCGACTACGGTTACGTAGGCGACGCCGCTACGATCAGCACCATCAAACGCAACCTGACGGCCAACTCCGCCCCCTACAAGAAAACTCCCGTCGGCAAGAATGCCGTGGCCGTAGGCCTTGAAGCGGGCTACGATATTTTCTCGCAGGTGGCTCGGCTGCGCGCTGACGACCAGAAATTCTACCTCTTCGGACGGTACGAATACTATAACTCCTACATCCCCTCCAGCGATCAGCAGAAGTATGAGTACACCGGCAAGCAACGCCTGGCCGTGGGCTTCAACTACTTCCCCCTGCCGCAGATCGTGGTGAAGGGCGAATACTCCACCCGTCTGCTCAAGCAGCAATACAATAACGAACCCTCCATCTCCCTCGGCATTGCCTATGAGGGCTTCTTCCTCTGATCCGACATCGAGAGACGTGCCACGGATGGCATAGCCCAGAGAGGGTACTACACACGCACACACGCATTCATCATTAATAATAGACACATGATTAAGAAGTATCTTAGAACGTCATTGCTCCTCACCGTAGGGGCAATGCTGACATGGGGATTCTCCTCATGCGAGAAAAACAATGATCCTATCGAGAAAGAGCTTACCGAGAAGCAGAAAGAGATGAGTCAGATCGCCAAGCAGTATGTGGATAACACGGTCAACCTGACTTACAAAAACCTCGCTGCTGAGACCTCTGAGCTCTACGACAAGCTCAAGGCTGCCAAGGAAAAGTTCCTCAAAGACCCCAAGAGCCTCACGCAGGCCGAGGTGGACGAGATCTGCAAAACGTTCATCAAGGCTCGTTCCAGCTACGAGCAGAGTGAGGCCTTCCTCTTTGGTGCCGCTACCGATTTCGGCGTAGATCCGCACATCGACACTTGGCCGCTCGACGTGGACGGTCTGGCTGCCGCCCTGACCAACAAGTACCAGCTGGAGAAGCTCGGCGGTGACGAAAACGACGCTATCGCCTACGCGGCCGGTAAGCTCGGACAGGAGTTGCTCGGCTTCCACGGCATCGAATTCGTGATCTTCCGCAACGGCAAGAACCGCACCGTCGCTGCGCTGCAAGCCAACGAGGACAACGAGGCTTTCACCGCCATCAAGGCCCAGGTGACAGGCGCCGAGGAGCTGACTTACGCCACGGCTGTGGCGGGCGACCTCCGCGACCGTTGCTACCAGCTCGAGGTGGCTTGGAACGCCAACGCGCCCAAGGCTCACAAGGATCGGGTGGAAGAGATCGAACTCCCGTCTTCGCGTAACGGAAAATCGTACACCGATGACCTGCTCGGCGCTACCAAAGCCGGCAGCGGCTACGCTACCTGGGAAGAGGTCATGACCACCATCCTCAAGGCCGGATGTGAGAACATCTGCGACGAGGTGGCCAACACCAAGATCGGCAATCCCTACTCGGGCAAGGACAAGAACTACATCGAGTCGCCCTACAGCCAGCGCTCCTTCATCGATTTCCACGACAACTTGATCAGTATCCAGAACTCGCTCTATGGCGGCGTCGATGGCAAGCGCAATGAGGCCGCCTCGATCATGGCCTTCATGAAGAAGTACGATGCAGCCCAGGCTTCCAAGCTCGAGAGCGACCTCAAGGCTGCCCTGAAGGCCCTCGAAGACTGCCAGACGAAGCTCAAGGGTGGCTTTGTGAGCAACATCTCCAATCCGCTCGTAGGCGAGGCGCAGAAGAAAATCCAAACCCTGGATGAAGATCTGAACAAGGCTGCCGAGTGGTTCTCGAAACAGTAACCCATCCGTAACGGAAAAACGAAAGACGAAAAACGCGACCGAGGCCATCTTGCCACAGTCAGCAGAGTCCACGGTTCGCGCTTAGCTTTTCGTCCTTAGTCCCCAAAGGGGCATCGGGGAGGCGGGTTCAGCCCCATCACTTCCCGGTGCCCCTTCCTGTTATACATACAAACAACGGAAAGGAATTTCATTATGACACTCAAACACAATCTCACGCTTTCCGCGTTAGCTGCGCTCTGGCTCGTGTCCTTCGCTGCGTGCAGCGATGATCCGAAGCCCGAGCCCGAACCGAATGTCCCCGACGCCAATTTTGTCGGTCAAGCCGTCGGCAACTTCTCGGCCGACGAGTGGTATCCCGGAGGCCAACTGGGCACGACTGACAACGTCGTCAACGGATCCTATGCCGACGAGACACCCGCCGTAGAAGAGCAAGGTTTGATAGAGCTCTTCAACCTGGGCGAGGCTTTCGACGAGAGAAAGTATACGATCAGCACGCCGCCATTCAAAGGCTGGGGGCCAGCGGCTTCACGCAAGACCTGCTTCGACTGCCACATCCAGTATGGCGGTCACGGTATGCGCCAGACTCAGTTCCGCCCCGAGTATGGCAATGGCTACGTCATCCAGGTTTATTATCCCGACGCGCCGGGCAGTAACAACGGCAAACCCATCGAGCACATCACCAAGTTTACCCAGGTGATGGCCGCACACCCCTTCCTCCCGCCGGTTGACCCAGACCAGATCAAGATCGAATGGAAAACGGTGGCGGCGATGGAAAGCGGCCTGCCGATGACCTTCCCCGACGGCGAGAAATACGAACTCATCTACCCCGAAGTCACCGTTCCCCAGACCGCATTCAACACCTCGCCCCGGCCCTCAGGCTATGAGGTGCGGCTGCTGGTATCGCTCAGCTTCTCCGGTCTCGGACTCATCGATGCTATCCCGGACGACTCCATCATCGCCCAATATCGCCGCGAGGCTAAGTATGGCGTCGCCCTCAACCCCGTCATCTGGGACAAGGGAGCGAATCGTCTGACCGCCGAAGGTTACAGCGAGCTCAACGGAAAGAAGCGTGTCCGCCGCTTCAATTACGATCTCACCGAGGCGGCCTTGCTTGAGGACGCAGGCCTCTGGGACGAGCTGGGAGTCTCGCGGACGGACCTGCCGTGGATGTGCTCCACCAACGAATGGGCTAAGGCCATGGCCGAGAATCCGTCCGTCGTCGCGGGCATCAAAGCCAATCCCGCGTCGCCTTATTACGCCGACGGGACGGAGAAAGGCATCTCCAACGCCATTCGCATCCTCCTCTCGCCTGAGACCAACCAGTTCGACAACCCCATCCACAAGTTCGAGCCCGAGATGGAGGACGACAACTACTACGCCTTCGCCGTCTGGCATCGCGGTCTCTCCATCCCCCGCGCCCGCAACCTGAACACGAAAACCGTGCAGCGCGGCAAGGAGGTATTCATGCAGATCGGCTGTGCCAATTGCCACCGCCCGCAGTGGAAGACCGGCAGCGATGATAACATTTACTCGCCCAAACCGGTAAAGAATCGCAAGCTGCCGCGCTATCCCCACCAGACGATCTATCCTTACACCGACTTTGTTCAGCATCGCATGTTCATGGCGAACGACATCTTTAACTCGTGGTGCAGAACCCCGCCCCTCTGGGGTCGCGGACTCATGCGGGTGAACACAGGCGGCGAGGACCGCTTACACGACTGTCGCGCGCGTAACACCATCGAGGCCATCATGTGGCACGCCTACAGCAAGAAGAGCGATGCCTATCGTACGGTCGAAAAGTTCTACCATTTGCCGAAGGCAGACCGCGACGCCGTGGTGGCATTCGTGAACGCGATATGATTCATCACTTTTCATAGCTTCCTTATCTCACCGATAGGGACACGCAAAGGCCGAGGAAGACTCTCTTCCTCGGCCTTTTTTTCATTCCCGCGCCGCGATACATTCTCCGCCTTGATAAATACGTAATTCATTTTTTCAGCATGAATCTTATACCCGTCAAGGATCAGATTCGCCATGAAACATGCTGCCATTTCCTCGACAGATTTTCGAGTCTTGGTGTAGGGGCGTATGGCATACGCCCCACGAATAGGTCCGTCCATGTAGGGGCGTATTGCATACGCCCCACAAACGCCACCCATTGGTGGCGAAAACACGTCCGTATTCCTAACCACCGTTCAACAAAACCACCCATAACATGACCGTCATTCGGCCCCGCAGGGCCGTCTGTAGGGCGTATTCAATACGCCCCTACAACCGGGGACACGCCTTAGTTGGGATAACACGGCCGTATTTCTAACTGCCG
>ERZ773009.2924-NODE-2924-length-10611-cov-5.939466_pt1 | contig 10611 bp, 11 predicted proteins | sample MGYA00580663_ERZ773009 | MGnify/ENA primary metagenome ERZ773009 (study PRJEB29015, sample SAMEA2737969) | human oral metagenome | biome: human oral; feature: human-associated habitat; material: dental | place: China | collected 2026 ... | reverse complement strand
ACGCCTGCGGCGCTCGCGCCTGGGTTCGTGCGACGATGCCTTCGGGTGGCCAGCTGTACTTCTGCGGCCACCACGCAAATGAGCACCTACCCTCGCTGGTGGGCGCGGGCGCGCAAATCCTTGACGAGCGTCATTTCATGAACGACTGAGCCGCGGCCCCGCCCCAGTCCGGGCGGGGCCGGCGACGAGGTGCGGGCGGGGACCGGCAAGGGGTCCGCCGCCCGCATTCTTTTTGAGTCGCGATCTGACGACTGCGTCACAAAACTGCTTCTGAACTGCTTTCTTGCCTCTCCTGCCCGCGCAGCTGTCAAAACGAACATGTTACAGTTACGAGTCACTTTCGGGCACATACAGTGGTGGACCAACACCTTGCGCCCCAATGGAGCTCACACATGAAAATAGCGTGGAACGAAATTAAATACCAACCAAAGAAGTTCATTCTCATTGAGTTTCTGATCGCCACGCTCATGTTCATGGTCGTGTTCCTCTCCGGCCTTACCAACGGCCTCGCATCCTCCGTATCCGCGCAGATCCAGAACTACGGGTCCGCGACGTACATCTTGTCGACGGACTCCGAGGGCGTCATCCCCTATTCGTCCGTGACGGAAGAGGACATCGAGGAGCTGGAAGCTCGCGGCTTGTCGGACTACGCAGGCCTAGTCATCCAGCGAGCCGCCATCACCCGCAGCGATGACTCCAACACCCTGGACATCACCTACTTCGCGACAGACCATAACGAGGACGGCACTCTCGAGCCCGCGGTCATCGACTCCGACGTGAGCGCGTCCGAACTCAAGGAGAACGAGGTCATCCTGGATCGCGCGTTTGAGGACGAGGGGATCCGCGTGGGCGACCAGGTGATCGACAAGATGTCCGAGCAGGCGCTGACCGTCGTTGCTTTCGCGAAGAACGCCAACTATGGCTACAGCGACATCGGCTTCGTGTCCTCGCAGACCTATGCGGCGATGCGCACGAAGACCGACCCTAACTACCAGTGGCAGGCTCAGACGATCGTCACCGCGAAGGAGGTAATGGCCGACGATCTGTCCAGCGACCTGATGGCGGCCGATCGCGAGCAGGTTATCGACAAGATTCCCGGATACAAGGCTCAGAACCTGACCTTGAAGATGATCACCTGGGTGCTTCTCGTGGCCTCGTCGTCCATCCTCGGCGTGTTCTTCTACATCCTGACTCTTCAGAAGCTACGGCAATTCGGAGTGTTGAAGGCAATCGGCATGCGGATGCGGACCATCACCTACATCCAGATCTCCCAGCTGACGATCATTTCTTTGATCGGCATGACGATCGGGCTGGGCCTGGCGGCTCTCGCGGCCCCATTCTTGCCAAGTACCGTCCCGTCCATCATGACGCTCTCGGACACCGTGATAGTCGCGGTGAGTTTCGTCGTGACCTCGATCCTGTGCGGCGCGCTGTCGCTACTCAAGATCAAGAAGGTGGACCCCATCGACGTCATCGGCGGAAACGGAGAATAAAATGGCGATCATCGAACTGGACAACATCGGAAAGTCCTACGCCGACGGCGACGAAATCCACCACGTGCTCAGCGGGCTGAACCTACGCGTCAACAACGGCGAATTCGTGGCGATCCTGGGGCCCTCCGGTTCCGGTAAGTCCACCCTGCTATCCATCGCGGGACTGCTTCTGTCGGCCGACGAGGGGAGCATCAGCATCGCCGGACAGGATCTGACCAAGCTGAGCCAGAGGCAGTGGACGCGTAAGCGTTTGGAACTCCTTGGCTTCATCTTCCAGGATCACCAGCTGCTGCCTTACATGAGGATCGGCGACCAACTTGAACTGGTTGCCAAGCTCAAGGGCGAGAAGGACAAGCATAAGCGCCACGCGGAGGTGCTTTCCCTCATGACAAACCTGGGTATCGAGGAGTCGTATCGCAAGTACCCGCGCCAGATGTCGGGCGGGCAGAAGCAGCGCGCGGCCATCGCGCGCGCCTTCATAGGCAACCCGCAGCTAATTTTGGCCGATGAGCCGACGGCGAGCCTGGACCCGGATCGCGGCCAGGAGATCGCGCAGCTGATCAGCAAGGAAGTCAAATCCACCCACAAGTGCGCCATCATGGTGACCCACGATCGCTCGATCCTGCCCTACGTGGACACGATCTACGAGCTCACGCACGGCACGCTGACGAAGCTCGCCTCCTGAGCGCGTCGGGCGCTCGTTTCGTGCGCGCTGTCAATGAGTCAGTACTAACGCTCTCCAAGACAAGCGCGGACTACGGAACAACTAAGCAAAGCTCACCCGCTACTCGCGCGAGCATTGCACGCAGCTGCGCCAGGTGATAAAGCGCTTGCCGCTCCCACCGGCGCACAGCTTTGGAGCACTGTGAGTCCCACCATCTGAGCTCTCCCGGATCACGGGTATTGTGCGACCAGTTTAGAGGGGCTAAAGTAACGTCATGACGCGACCGATGCCGTACCGCAAACTAAAGCGGGAGCTTCTCAAGGCGGGCTTCGTGGCGCGCCAGGGTAAAGGAGATCACGAGGTCTGGTCCAAGGACGGTATTCGCGTTGTTATTACTCAAACTCGGGAAATATCGCCAGCACTCACTCGACAAGCACTTGAGGCAATTGAAAGGAGCAAACAGCAATGACAAAGCTCATCGTCACCGCGCAGCGGTGGGAAAGCAAACTCGGTGGTGGCTGGGAGCTCCTCGACGGCGACCACGCAATGACGCAGGTCCGACGCCTTTCCGACGCCCGACAGCAAGTGATCGATTACTTGGACACGATTGACCCAGATGTCGACCACAGGGACTGGGATATCACCGTCATCCCAGCTATCCCACAGGCGCAGTCCGTCAAAGAAGCAAAGGCTGCGACACAAGACGCCATTGATGCCCAGGCAGCCGCTGCTGCTCAATCCCGCGAAGTCGCTCGTTCACTGCGCGCCTCAGGTCTGTCCATTGACGATACTGCCTGGATCATGGGAGTTTCTCGTTCTCGCATTTCCCAGCTCGCGCGCGCATAGCGTAAGGAACACGGCGGTGTCATAGGGTGTCAGCAATTGTGTGTGGTGGTACTGTCGGGAGGGAGGGTGGTTGTGGGTTGTCGTCGAATGCACAGTGTTTAGGATCGCGGGACGATTGTGGTGGGGTTGGAGGCGGGCTTGTCCCAGGTGCGTAACGCTCGCCGGGTTGGACGTAGCCCCTCGGTGGTGTGCCACCAGATCGCCCGTCATGCAGGCCGTGGCGGCATATATCGAGCCGAGGAGGCCGGGAGGGAGTCGGGGTGTCGGGCGTTGGGGTGTCGGGGTGTCGGGGTATGGCGGCACGGCTCCAAACGGGGGGGCGTGTTTAATTGTCTGTGTATCCGTCTTTTTGTTTGAAAGGATTGATGCGTGATGAATGATGATGATGATGTTGTGTCTGGCGCTAGTGGGCGTGAGGCTGTGGAGGACCTGCGTCGCTCGGGGGCGTTGGATGCGTTGTTTGAGCGTCTTGATGCTGGCGAGGTCGAGATGACGGGCAGCCAGGGATTGTTGCCCGCATTGCTCAAGGAGGCCTTGGAGCGTGGCCTGGCCGCTGAGCTTTCCGAGCACTTGGGGTATGAGAAGGGCCAGACTAGCGCGCAGGCGCGCTCGAACACGAGGAGGGGCACGACGAAGAAGACCGTGATGTCAGAGGTGGGAGCCTTCGAGATCGAGGTCCCCCGTGATCGGGCAGGCTCGTTCACCCCACGCCTGGTACGCAAAGGACAGCGGCGCCTCGATGGCTTGGATGCGATGATTATCAGCTTGTATGCCGGGGGGATGACGGTACGCGATATCCGCCATCACCTCGCTTCCACCATCGGCGTGGAGGTCAGCGCCGGGGGCGATTTCCACGATCACTGACGCGGTGTGCGAGGCCGTCTTGGAGTGGCAGCACCGCCCCTTAGAAGCGTTCTACCCGGTGATCTACCTGGACGCGATCCGCATCAAAATCCGACGCGATCACAGGGTGGAGAACCGGGCCGCTCACCTGGCGGTGGGAGTGGACATGGAGGGAGTTAAGCATGTGCTGGGCATCTGGGTCCAAGCCGATGAAGGCGCCTCCTTTTGGGCCCACGTGTGTGCCGAGCTGGCCAACCGGGGCGTGCGCGATGTCCTGATCGTGTGCTGCGACGGGTTGACTGGCCTGCCCGAAGCCATCGAAGCGACCTGGCCCCAGTCCATGGTCCAAACCTGCGTCGTTCACTTAATCCGCGCCTCCATGCGTTTCGTGTCCTACAAGGACCGCAAGAGCGTCGCCGCCGCTCTCAAGCGGGTCTACAGTGCGCCCAACGAGGAAACCGCCCGAGAGGCGCTAGAGGATTTCGCGGCCAGCGACCTGGGGGCGCGCTACCCCCAAACCGTTGCCACCTGGCAGCGCGCCTGGCAGCGTTTCACGCCGTTCTTGGCGTTCCCTCCCATGGCGCGCCGCGTCGTGTACACCACCAACGCAATCGAGTCCTTGAACTACCAGCTACGCAAAATCACCAAGAACCGCGGGCATTTCCCCAGCGAAGAAGCCGCCGTCAAACTCTTATGGCTCGCCATCTGCGACATCGAAGACAAACGAGCCGACCAGCGCCTCACAGACGCCGGCAAACCCCCCAACAAACGAACAGCCCCCACACGCCTCATCCAAAGCCGCCTGGCAACGGTGCCGCACCCACTACGCCGCCAACCTCATGTTGGTCACCCCCAAAGCGCTATGGCCCGCCGTCAAAGCGATGCTGCATTCGGTCTACGACCAGCCCGACGCTGCATCGGTCAACTCTCAATACGACTGGCTCTTGGACTACCCCCACGACAAGCTCCCCGCCGTCTGTGACCACCTCGATCAAGCCAGCGCAGACATCCTCGCGTTCGCGTCCTTGCCCACCGGGGTCTGGACCCAGATCAGGTCCAACAACCCCGGCGAGCGCCTCAACCACGAAATCCGCCGACGCGCCGACTCCGTGGGCATCGTCCCCAACCGCCAAGCCATCATCGGCCTCGTGGGAGCCGTCCTAGCCAAACAAAACGACGAATGGGCCAAAGGCCGACGCTACCTCAGCCTCAAGGTCCTCACCAAAACACGAATCACACCCCAACACACCCAACAGGAGGAACCCACACCCCAACTCAGTGCATAACCCAACCCGAAGGACACAAAACGATTACACCACCCCACAGGACTTGACCGGACAAGCCCGCCTCCAACCCCACCATAATCGCCGCACGATCCCAAACACTCAGCATCCGACGACAACCCACAACCACCCTCCCTCCCGACAGCATCACCACACATAATTGCTGACACCCTATGACACCGCCACCCCAACCCCTCAAACCATCTATAACCCTCAAATACCAAAGATGCATCCTGACCGATCAATATCACAAAGAAGTATTGGGATTACAGTGCGCAAATTAGGTGGCGCGATTATTCACTAATAATGATTTCCGTAAACTTCAACGCCACAAGTTTATCGAAATTCCTCAACGTAGCAATGAACTTAGCTATAACTCTCCTTGTCTTGGAATACTCCAGCGTCAAGAAAAACAACCAGAAGGTACCAGCAAAAAAAGACAGAACTGAAGCAACCGCAGGAAAAGCCCATCCAGAGTTAAAGTAGATCGACCATAAGACACAGAATACGAGTAGTGGTTCGAGCGGCAGAAGGAAAATAAACTTTGTTGAAACAAAGAAATAACGATCCTGAATTACGACAACCAAAAGGAAGACCAGCAACGTTAAAACGAAGGGAATTGCCCAAGGGACGATAATATTAAAAATCGAGGCACTAAGCCCTATGCTCAAAGGAACTGCCGCGATAGACGCACAAGTCCACGGAGTTAGTGTCCAATGCATAGAACGCCAGACCCAAGAATGCCGCTTGTGCTCAGCGAGTCCAAATGCGCTCCTAGGAGAAAGCTCATCCTTAACAGGAAGACCAGAGCCATCCGACCTGTCAACAAGCCGTACACCGAGCGGAGATAGCAAGAACTGCAGCGCATAGAACGTATGCCTCTTACCCTCCGCCTTCCACTTAGTGCGCAGCGATAAGTGATCATAGGAACTCACTTCACACAAGGCCTCAAGAACCCACGTCAACGGAACAGATGAGAGTGCCAATACAACCCCCCAGAAGGTAAGTAAGACCATAACGCCTAACAAGTTGTATGTTTGACTTTGGCAGACAACGCTAGTAAAGAACATATCGTCCTTCATTGCACAGCCGACTTCGGACTGTCTAACAAAGAGAAGGACGTACGAACAAAAGCCGACCAATAATCGAATAGGCTCACCGAAGCAAACAAAAATATAGACAAAAGAACTTATGATTATTTGGGAAAAGTTCCCCTTCTTTGTCAAGCCAAGATAATGTCGAGAAACCTCATAGAGGCATGTTGCGATTATTAGCGCAATGACACCAAATGCATATACTGGCAATAGCCCTGTGTAATAAATTGGTACACCTGCAATAACAATGACCAACATCCTCCATATGAGATGCCGTGACGCAGAGAATACGTCTGCCCTTTCAGTTATGCGCCCCCTGCGATCACTTGATCGAAGCAGCACCTCCTCAGCCGCGCCCAAAATATCATTCACTATATAACGCGTTTGATACACAAACGCTTCGAAATAGATAAGAAAAGCAATAAGAGCAAGAACACGGCGCGGACTTAAAGCAGCTTCTCCTCCAACACTAAAACAAATACACGCAAGAATTGCTCCAACTATTTCATGGATAATTTTCACCAGATCATCTGGCTTCGGAAACAACCCGAGCGTATCCTTTGGGGGCACATGATTATCATTTGCCATATGCAGCTTCTCACGAAATTCCTCATACCCGCTCAGCGGCTTTTCAAAGCCCACCTCCAGTTTTTTCTGAACTTCGCTTGCGGTGGCCACGAAGTATGCGCGGCCATTAAGACCAATATCATAAACAAGCTTCGCCAACATGGCTATAATAGAAATATATGCAATAAAATACACATTGGCCCACCATGGACTTACGGTCAGCATGGCATTATATGCAATATTCAGCATCATCACATTGGCTGCAGTAAACACGATTGCAACGAACGTCAGAAACCAACTAGACAGACCTTTGCCATGAGCGGGCGATGCGCGCACAGTTGCAAAAGTAACGGAGGAAAAGGCTGAAAATGTGAGCTCGCTAGAGTATACAAGTTCAAGGCTATTTTCCCCACATATTCTTTTCATTTCATTTGAGATTTCTCGTTCCAAGACCCGCAGATAGTACGAGCGCGCTGTCGATATTGCCCCAAGGAGTCCAGCATATACTGTGGGCAGAAGAATTGCCACAGGCGATAACACGGAAATCCAAAAGGCAATACCTAAATTCGGGCTTTCCGGCTGCTGGTATAGTATAACCAAAGCAGCAAACGCAGAAGCAAGAGCTGCCGCTAATAGGTTACTAAATGCCGCTGAACCCTGACGCTCATCTTCACGCGATTGTTCATAATCACGCAGTAATAATTCCAATCGGGCCTGTGCTCGTTTCATTGAGTCATTCATGAAAAGATCATAACACAGACTTGCTTACAGCAAGGCTCAAATTTGGTTCAACAAACAGCAGCTTCGGGTGCACAACCACCACAGATGAATTTCATTCAACTCCTGTTTAGCGGCTTTTCCCAAAAGAGGGTGTGGGTGTTGTGGGCGGCGTTGGGCATGTCGTGGCTGGGTAGGGGGCGGGGTCTTTCGATGATGGAGATTCCTACACCGTCCATCCGAAAGGCCTCGACATGTATATTACTATCTTTGATCGCCCTGATTTGAGCGCGTTCACGCGCCTGGATGGCCTGGGGCTGGAAGTGACGGGTCAGCGCATTTGGCCAGATCATGCAGTGTTGGCTTGCCGTATTACTGGTGAGGACCGGTGGTGTCGACGCTGCGGGTGCCGGGGCATTTCTCGTGACACGGTGGTCAGGCGCCCCACTCACGAGCCCCTGCGGGTGGCGCCCCACGATCTTGCACGTGAGTGTGCGCCGCTACCGCTGTCAGACGTGTGCTCACGTGTGGCGCCAAAACATGAGTGCAGCGGCCGATCCGCGTGCCAAGCTCTCGCGTGCAGCGGTGCGCTGGGCGCTGACGGGCGTGGTCGTTCATCATGTGACGGTGGCGCGCGTCTCCCAGGTCCTGGGCGTGTCCTGGAATACCGCCAACACTGCTGTCCTGGCCGAAGGGGCGCGCCTGCTGATCAATGATCCAGGACGGTGTGAAGGCGTGCGTGTCATTGGCGTGGATGAACACGTGTGGCGCCACACCCCCTACGGGGACAGGTACGTCACCGTCATCTTGGACGTGACGCCCATCCACGACCGCCGCGGTCCCTCCCGGCTCTTGGACATGGTCCCGGGCCGATCCAAGTAGGTCTTCAAAACCTGGCTGGCCTCCCAGCCTGACACGTGGCGCGAGCGCATCGAGATCGTCGCTATGGATGGATTCACCGGCTTTAAGAGCGCCGCCGCCGAAGAACTCCCCGGCGCGAAGGCGGTCATGGATCCCTTCCACGTCGTGCACCTCACCAGGGATGCTCTCGATGAGTGCCGCAGACGCACCGGGCAAGTACTTCACCATCGGCGCGGGCGGGCCACGGACCCCCTCTACAAGGCCCGCAGGATGCTTGCACACCCGGTCATGCCTGCTCACGCCGCGTCAGCAACACCAACTACTCAACCTGTATGCCAGCGAGGAGTACGTCGCACTCGAGGTCACCTGGAGCGTCTACCAGAACATCACCTGGCGCCTACCGCGCGCCCGACACGGGCGCGGGCAAGGCCCTGATGCGAGCCAAAATCAACACAAGGACCTCCACGCGCGTACCGAGCTGCCCGGCCAAACTCATGACGCTAGGCATGACACTCAAACGCTGCTCCCGGGACATACTGGCCTACTTCAAACACCCCCACACCACAGGCGGTCCCACCGAAGCCATCAACGCACCCCTCGAACACCTACGCGGCTCCGCCCCAGGACTTCCGAAACCTCACCCACTACACCACCCAAGCACTCCTCGAAACCGGAGGAATCAAACCCCAACTACACCCCCAAATGCGAAGAGCCGGGAAAAGGCGCATTACGTAGCTCAATCCGCAGAATGCAGAATCGGAAGTCTCACACAGATTCAGGGAACCTGCAGCTCCGTGTTAACTAACTTGAAGGCAGCATATGTTTTACTCCTCCACCCGCACACTCTCATCCCACTATGCAAACTCAGAGCGCCCAACCTTCAAAGACCCTTGACAGCTACACGCAATTTTGCAATCCAAGCACCTGATGAAGCGAAATGGTTGCGACGTATCATTGTCCACCGAACCCTACTCACTCAGGAAGCAATCCGCAGAACGATTGAAAATTGCGAGCATATCGAGTACAACGAGCGACCGATTCGCCGCCAGAGGAATGTCTGTCAATTTCAAGCTGGGCCTCCATGTGGAATTGGCATAGGGCTTGGAGGTACCATTTTCGCTCAGATATTCCCATTAACAATATACTCACGGTCCGAGATAGCGAAGATGAGATTGTTGCATGCCGGTTTGACATTAGTTCACAAAATCCGACTATCGACCCAATTCGACCAACATTCCATCGAGAATGCAATAGCATCTGGGAAAAAGAACTAGGTAGCATTCCAAGGCGCATGCCTTGATCATATTCAACATTTGCTTGATTTAGACTCTTCACATTTGAGGGCGTGGGTGCTGTTGGTATGAGGTTGCTTCCCACCTGTTTGATCCGTGTTTCGACACCTCACACACTGGCAGGTCCGGGATCGTTCAGGTGCCTCCGTCTTAATCGGCTGGCTCACGGATCGATCAGGGGGCCCTAATCAATCAGGTGATTCACGGCTTCACGCCTCCGATGCGCACTCCCGATGTATGGTTCCCAGAAAATGTCGCATGCAATTGCATGCGACATTGTTGAATGTGTTGAGGGGGCGCCCAGGCGTCGAGACGTTGACGAGTGAAGCCAGCGACATTAGCGAGGTTATGGTGTCCCCTTGCTGCGCTCACGCGCAGATGGGCCCGACACGTGGAGCGTGGGCGCCCCGCCCAGGCCAGCACCCATCTGAAAGGGCCTGTGGCGCCACCTACGTGGCCCGGGCAGCCACCCCTGCCCCCGAAAGACGCAGGGCCCGTTTGCGCTTGACAGCCCGGTCCCCTAGTCCGCCAGGCGCTGGGAGACCACCGTCGTAACGCCGTCGCGCATGGTGACGCCGTAGAGGGCGTCCGCGATCTCCATCGTGCGCTTCTGGTGGGTGATGACGATCAGCTGCGAGGTCTCCTGCAGCTCCCTGAAGATGGCGAGCAGGCGCGTCAGGTTCACGTCGTCCAGGGCGGCCTCAACCTCGTCCATCACGTAGAACGGGGAGGGCCGCGCCTTAAAGATCGCGACCAGGAACGCGATCGCGGCCAGGGAGCGCTCCCCGCCCGACAGCAGCGACAGGCGCTTCACCTTCTTGCCCGCGGGCCGCGCCTCGATCTCGATACCGGTCGAGAGCATGTCGTCCGGGTCGGTGAGCACCAGGTCGCCCACCCCGCCCGGGAACAGCACGCCGAACACGTGCTCGAACTGCTCGCGCGTCTCGGCGA
>ERZ773009.2919-NODE-2919-length-10621-cov-13.448609_pt1 | contig 10621 bp, 7 predicted proteins | sample MGYA00580663_ERZ773009 | MGnify/ENA primary metagenome ERZ773009 (study PRJEB29015, sample SAMEA2737969) | human oral metagenome | biome: human oral; feature: human-associated habitat; material: dental | place: China | collected 2026 ... | reverse complement strand
TCAACGCCTCGGATTATGGGGAGAGGATGCGGATCGTGCCCTTGTCGGGTGACGCCGAGCGGAGCACGCTTCATGAGCCCGGGTCGTCGGTGACCTACGTCGGGATGAGTGATGGGGCGTCATCCGTGATCGTCGCCCTGGATGCTGCGACGGCCGAGGTGCGGTGGGACGCGCGGTTGACCGACTCCCGACCGCGTTGTGTGCCGTACGGTCCGGAGCTCCGGTGCTCGACGGGTGGAGAGCTCGTGGGCATCTCGGAGAGCGATGGGACTACGACCGTGCTGACGGCGCTTCCGTCCGATGACTACCGGGTGAGCAAGAATCAGGAGGAGCGCATCACGTATCTCCTGCCACCGGTGGACGGCCGGTCCCAGGACTACCAGGTGATGTGGATCGATGAGAGGGATCGCGTCGTGATCCTGCCGTGGTCGCCGCCCCCGACTCCGTGCGCCGAGGCCTCCGGGACGAGCTTCAAGGATGTGGACCCCCACACCGGTGTGGGCGACCACGATCTGCTGGCCGCGGTGGTTGTTGACGGGTGGATGGTCCTGTCGGCGGTGGACACCGGGGAGATCGTCGACCAGCGCTTCGGCGATCTTCGGGAGAGGACTGGCGAGAGCGGCCCGCTGCTGTCGGGCGACGAGGCGTGCGGGTCGGAGTGGAGTCAGGTGGACGTGTCCTACCCTCCTCCTCATCGAACAGTCTTCAGCGTGGTCCCGCTTCCGGCGGAGAAGGTGCCGACGTCTCCGCCCGCGGACGAAGCGAGGCCGGTCCTCTGGAGAAATGGGGGGCGCACTCGATGGTGCGTCACTCCGGACGGCGAGTTCGGGGAATGGCGTGAGGGGTCGATGTGGACCTATGACGTCGTCGATCTGCGCGGTTCTCGTGTGGAGAACGCCTTCACGGACGAAATCGAAGTGGGCGAGGGCGCCGTGGCGGGGACGACGATGGGAGGGCTCTCGGAGAAGAGTGATGAATACTGGGTCATGGTCTCCGGGGGCGGCATGGTCTCCGTTCGGAAGAATGGTGAGGGCGAGGATCGTCATAAGATCGTGTGGAGTGCGGATATTGGGGACGACGAGTGGGAGGCGAGAGGCGGTGCCGTCATGACCCGCGACTCCGATGGGCGGGTGACCGCTAGGAGCATTGATAGCGGAAGAAGGCTGTGGGACCTGGATACTCCGGGAGAGATGCACTGGGAGGAGAACTCGGGGGAGCCCCGAGGATCAGTCGATAGCAATCCCGTCCTCATCCTGACCGCGGATTCCCGCATTCTCATGTACGGGCACCGGGGCTGACGGGTCCGACGGGGACTGGCGCGGAGGGGATCGGGAGCGGATCGGCGGAGCCTCGCGGGGCGCCATCGGCTCAGGACCGGGCCAACGGCCCCTCCGCCCAGGCGATCTCATCATCCGCCAGCCCGGGCAGGGCCTGACCGGAGACGATGAAGCGGGCGCGCTCCCACGGTCGATCGGCGGCGAAGAACGGGCGCTCGCTGCGCGCCCACCAGTGCCAGAACTCCACGGACTCCTGCTCGTCGCCGTTCGTGCCCTCGTCGATGTCCCGCGCGATCCCGCGCCGCTCGGCGACCTCGTCGTCGGTCTGCATCCAGATGTGGATATCGACGAGGTCGGCCACCGCGCGCATCCCCGAGCCCGTGCCCTCCACGATCACGAGCGGTGCGCCCGCGGTGATGGTGATGGAACCCTCGCGTCCGTGGCGCTGCCATGCCGGGGGCCTGAGATCGAGGGATCCGTTCCGGCGCAGCTCGGTGAGTGCGGCGACGAGCAGGTGATCCCACTGGAACAGGGGCTCGTTCCAGTCGAGGTCGTCGATGTGCAGCACCTGCGCGTCGGGGACGACGGAGGTCAGTCGTGAGGTGACGGTGGTCTTGCCGGAGCCGCTGCGCCCGTCCACCGCGATGATTCCCGGACGACCGGCGGGTTGGATCACTCGGTTGAGGACGGCCAGGACATGGTCGGCGAATGCGCGCTCATCGCTGGCGTACCAGTCGGGGACCGGCGGCTCCTCCGGCTGGAGCGCCGCCCGATCCTGAACCGGCAGAGCGCGCCGTGTGATGGCCGGGACGCCCGAGCGGGGCTGCGTCGTGTCGTTGGAGCACATGGGTCGATACTACTAACTCAACCGCGGATGCGGGTCGGTCCGGCGGGCGCTCACGCCGCCGGTCGGGGCCTCTCGGGGGAGAGGAGACCGGGCGACATGGAGATGATGACGAGACCGAGGACCGGGGGGACGGAGATGGCGTCCCGGAACATCGTCGCGGCCAGGACCATGCAGATCAGCCCCAGGCCGATGCCTCCGACGATCCGTGACGCCAGGTTGAGGGAGAACCAGGCGAGTACCACCCAGATGAGAGCCGCCCCGCAGCACGACGCCACCGCCGCATGGGCCGGGAACGTCGAGACGGCACCCGTGCCCGATGCCTCCAGACGGTACAGAACCGCGAGTCCGATGGCGGAGGCGCTCCCCAGCGCGACCGGTCCCCAGACGTGCACCGCGGGGCGGGAGAAGCGCCCGGACACCCACAGGCCGAGCGCCATCAGCAGGGGGATGAAGGCGATGAGGCCGACCGGAACTCCGAGCGTCAGGAGCACCTCCCGTGGGGCAACGGCGGAAATCCCAATGATCCTCATGATGACGCACGCGGCCGCCACTGCTCCGAGCGCCGTGGCGCAGGCGCCGAGGAGCCGTATCGACCGGACTCTCCATCGGGGCAGGTCCATCTGCGGCAGGTCCCTCATGATCCTCCTGGTCGTCACGGCCCGCGGCGCTGCCGCGACCCGCGGTGCTGCGGCCCACGGCGCTGCCGCGGCCGGTGGCCGTGCCGGCTTCTTATCAGCGGTCGAGACGACCAGGAGCACCACCGGAGCGGCCATGGCGTACATCCAGAGGAATGAGAAGGCGATCCAGACTGCCGGTGCCAGCAGCGCGCCCACTGCGATCCCGGCGACGGCGCGCAGTCCCGGGTCCAGCCGCCTGCTGACGGGTCAGACCGCTGACGGCGATCGCCACGGCGGCGGCGAGCACGACCCAGGAGGCACGATTGAGTGTCATGTCGAGGTGACCGAGCAGCGGCTCGGGGGCGCCGAGGTTCTTGGCGTCGTAGCTGAACGTCATGGCGATATTCGCGACGGCCCCGATGACGCCGGATATGACGGAGGTGATTGCGGCGGCAAGAGCGTGCCGTGGGGCCAGCCAGCCGCGCTCGCGGGCGAGGCTGAGAAGCCCGATGGCCAGGAAGGCGGCGCTGAGGGAGGCGGATGCGCCTGTCACCCAGCGGAGGAGGTGATCATCGGCGTCGGCCTGCACGAGTGACGTGCCGGCCAGGAAGACGGCGAGGGACACGGGGGTCAGGGCGAGCAGGAGAAGCGAGGTGATGCTGCATCCCATTGCCGTCTTCCTGCCGAGCCTCATCCCCATGCGATAGGCGGGGGAGGCGCTCGTCGCGTCCCCGTTGCTGCTGCTATCGGTGGCGGGGCTGCCGGCGCTGTCGTCGCTGGGGCCGGGGCGAGGATACTGAGGAGACATGAAGTAGCTCATTCCGGGCTCACTGTGCTGGAAGTACGCGATGATGGTCCTGGAGTTCAAGCGTAACGAGGATTCCCGCCTGTGCCGAGGGCGGGACGCGGAGCCCGGTGCAGGTCATGCCCTCTGCGCGGATGTCGTGCGGGGGCGCTGGCACGCGAGGATGAGCCCGCCGACGAGGGGGATGGCGGGCGCGGCATGGGTTGTCAGGGAGGGAATTCCCAGTGCCAGCAGCTGCGTGTAGAGCAGTCCCGCGGCGACTGCCAGAATGGCGCGTCGCACTGCGGACATGCGCGCTCTGCGGATGATGGTCCAGCCGATCGCGGTGCCGCCGCAAGCGGCCGAGACGACCATGGCCAGGGCGATCCAGTCGAGATCGGGTGAGTCCAGGAGTTCCGCGATCGCCATCGCCACCACCGACAGACTCGCCAGCGCGATCGGACCCCAGGTGTGGATCGGGGCATACGGCGAATGGTCCGAGAACCGCAGACCGATCGCGGCGAGCAGGGGGAGGATGGCGAATAGTCCGACCTGGACGCCTGCGACCATGAGATCGGGCGCCATCGACGACGGAAGCATCGCGCGCACGGCCGCGCAGCCGATTCCCACCAGCCCCACCAGTCCGAGAAGGGCGGCGCAGGCGCCGAGCGGCCGCACCCATCGGGTTCTCGTGAGAGTCCTCGCGGGAGACGGGGCGGCGGTCGCCCGTGGCTGAACCGGCGTCTGCGGCGGATCGGTCGATTCGGATGGTTCGGTCACGGGCTGGACTCCCCGCCCGCGGGAAAATGCGAGGACCATGAGCACGATGGAGGCTCCGGCGATCGTGAACAAGGACATCGTCAGGGCCAGTCCGCCCACGGGCGCTAGGAACGCGCCCGTCCCGATTCCGATGATCATGCGCGGCCTCGGGCGCAGCCGTTCCGCGATGACGCCGTCGAGAACGATCGCGATCGCCGCGGCTCCCAGTCCCCAGGCCGCAAGGCCCAGCGGTACGTAGAGACGCCCGGAGACCGGGATGGGATCGCCGACGTCGGCGGCGGTGAACGCCGCCGTCCACGAGACCTGCGCAATGGCAGCGAGAATCAGCGATAGCGTTGAGATGGCGGCGGCCCATGACGTATGGCTCGGTGGCAGCAGGTCGCGCTGGCATGCCAGTCCGAGGGCGCCGATCACCAGGGGCAGCGGTACGAGGGCCATCGACGCGGTCGGTGCCCACATGAGGAGGCCGTTATCGAAGACCTCCAGGGGGATGACGATCAAGGCGATGCTCATCGCGCTCAGGAGAAGCGCGGTGATCCCGCACCACAGGACTTGCTTCGTGGTGAGCTGCATCGTCTCATCCTCCGTCGACGGGGGCGCTGATGCCGGAAACCGTAGCAGTGGGGCGGGCAGTCGTGCAGGGGCGCCAGTGCTTTCGCGTCGGCCCGCCGGCCGAGGACGGGCGGGCCGGTCGAGCCGCTAGGCTTCAACGGTGAGAGAGAGCGGGCCAATGGGTACGACCGACTCGTCCTCGCCGATCGTCGGCAGCAGACCGCTGTTCATCACCACTGGGAGTCGCGGTGACGTTCAGCCGTTCCTGGCGCTGGCCCGCGCCCTCGCCGAGTCCGGGGCCGGCCCCGTCGTCGCCGCGCCGAGGCGCTTCGGCGACCTGGCCACGCGCTTCGGCGTCGAGTTCGTCGGCCTGGACGACAGCATCCTCGATCTCCAGGACGACCTCGTGGGGGCGGGGCCGGTCCGGGCCGCGCTCTCGCTGGGTCGCATACGGCCGCTGATGCGGCGGTGGCTGGACGATCTCGCTGAGCTCGCGAACAAGGAGGCCGGTCGGGCCGACGTCGTCGTCTTCACCCAGAAGGCCCTGGGCGGAGCGAGCATCGCGGAGAGACTCGGAACCCCCGGGCTGCCCGCTCAACTCATCCCCACCGGGCCGCCGACGAGCGACTTCCAGGTTCCGTTCGCCCCGGCCGGGACGCCGCGGTCCCTGCGCCGCGCCTCCTGGTCGCTGGTCGGGGCGTCCGAGGCGCCATGGCGAAGGATGGTGGCTCAGTGGCGGTCGACGCGTCTCGGTCTCACGACGCGCCCGATCCCCTTCTCCAGGATCATCGCCTCGCGGGGGATTCTCAGCGCCTGGAGCCCCCGTCTGCTGGCGGCGCCGCCCGAGTGGCGCCCCTCCCAGGGCCCCCTCGGGTTCTGGCGGTCGCGTGCGACCGGGACTCTTCCGGCGGACGTCGAGCGCTTCCTGGCCGCCGGGCCGCCACCCGTGGTCGTCGGCTTCGGAAGCATGATGCACGGCGACCCGGCGCGGCTCGCCCGAGAGGTGGTGGACGGCCTGCGCCGTGCGGGGCGCAGGGGGATCCTCCTGGCCGGATGGGCGGGGTTGAACGCGTCGGGGGGTGATGACGTCCTCGCCATCGAGGAGGCTCCTTTGGATGGGCTCCTGCCGAGGGCCGCGGCCGTCGTCCACCACGGCGGAGTGGGAACCGTGGGCGCCGCGCTCCATGCGGGGACTCCGCAGATCATCCGCCCCTTCTTCGGCGATCAGCCCTTCTGGGCCGGCCGTCTCCGCGAGCTGGGGGTGGCGCCGCGTCCGCTCAAGCGCGTGACCGGGGAGGCCCTTGCTGAGCGCCTGCGCGTCATCGACGACCTGGCCGCCGTCGGCACCACCGCACTCGTCATGGCGCTCCACGTGTACGACGCCGCCTTCTCCGCCTCCCTGCGCCGTCGGCTCATGGACAAGCTCGCCCGACTGCCGCTGGGCTGGTTCGCCTCCCGCGGCTCCGGAGAGGTCAAGAAGATCGTGGGCGACGACGTGAACTCCCTCCACTACGTAGTCACCCATGCCGAGACCGATTGCGTGGGGGCCGTCGCCACCCCGCTCATCGTCCTGATCTACCTCTTCAGCGTCCAATGGCGGCTGGCGCTCGTTCTCCTTCTGCCGGTCCTCGCCTATGTCATCGTCATGGTCCGCATCATGAGGCGCGACGCCGACAACGTCGCCCGCTCCCAGCGCTACACCTCCCGGATCAGCGCACAGACCCAGACCTTCATCTCCTCGCGCCAGGAGGCGCGGGTACTTGGAACCTCCTCCGTCGTGGACCTCCCCGGCACCCTGTCCGAGGCGGGCGATTTCATCGCCGACTGGCAGATGCGCACCGGTCCCGTCAAGATCATCGCCGTCATGCTCAACCGTCCCACCACGGTTCTCGGGCTGCTGCTGGTAAGCGCTTATCTCATGATGATCCCCGGTTGGGTGAACGCGGCCGAGCTGCTGCCCTTCCTCATCCTGGGAACCTCCTTCGGGGGACAGCTGCTGGGCATCTCCACCAGCATCGGAGCGCTCATGGCGAGCCTCCAAGCGCGCGACGCCCTCGAGACCTTCCTCGGCACCCCGGAGCTCGCCGCGGCGCCCGCCCCCTCGCCCTCCCAGAGCGGCGTCGGCCCGCCCTCCGATTCCCGATCTTCCCGATCGAGTCCCGGCCGCCTCGCCCTGGAGAGCGTCACCTTCGCCTACGACGCCGGCCACCCCGTGCTGAGCGATGTCAGCCTGAGCCTGGAGCCCGGCGTCGTCACGGCGCTGGTCGGTCCCTCGGGGTCGGGCAAGTCCACGGTCGCCGCCCTCCTGGCCCGGCTGTGGGACCCCCAGGGCGGGCGCGTCACCCTCGACGGCGTCGATCTGCGCAGCCTGACTCAGGATGAGCTCTACGCCCGAGTCAGCATCCTTCTCCAGGACGTCCAACTCATTCGCGCCACGGTCCGCGACAACATCGCCCTCACCCGTCCCGACGCCACCGGCCCCGAGATCGAGGCCGCCGCCCGTGCCGCCCGCCTCCACGACACCATCACCGCCCTGCCCCAGGGCTACGACACGATCGTGGACTCCTCCCGCCTGTCCGGCGGGGAGCGTCAGCGTCTCGGGATCGCCCGGGCCCTCCTGGCCGACACCCCGGTCGTCATCCTCGACGAGGCCACCGCCTCCGCCGACCCCGACTCCGAACTCCAGATCCGTCAGGCCCTGAGCACCCTTCTGAAGGGGCGCACCGTTCTCATGATCGCGCATCGACTCCACACCATCCGCGATGCCGGGAGGATCGTCGTCATGCAGCACGGGCGGGTCGTCGAGACGGGGACGCACGACTCGCTCATGGCCGACGACGGCCCCTATGCCGCCCTATGGGCCGCTGCTGTCGGTCCTGACGGCCCTGACGGCCCCAGCGCCGTCGGCACCGTCGGCGCCGTCGGCCCTACCGTTCCCGACCGCGACCCTGACCAGCGTCACGAGGGGCAGGAGGATCCCGCATGCTGAGGAATCTGCACGCGGTGGTCGGCGGAGGCGCCCGTTTCTGGGCCTTCGTCGTTCTGACCGCCGCATCGGCCGTGATTCAGGCCGCCGCCGTCCTGTCCCTCCTGCCCATTCTCTCTCGACTCCTCGGTCCCGATCCGGCCTCCGCCGGCGGCTGGCTGCTCGTCCTCGTGGCGCTCATCGCCGTGGCCTGGTGCCTCGACGTCGTCAATGCCCGAGTGGGACTGCGGTTGGGAATTCGCGTGATGCGGACCATTCATGGCAGCGCGCCCCGGGCCATCATGACCTGGCCCGCCTCCATCCTGACCTCGGCCAAGATCGCACGGCTGCGCACCCTCGTCTCCTCGGGCGCCATCGAGGCCACCTCGGCACTCCTCCTGCTCATCAGCCCCCTGGTGGGCGCGGTCGTCTTCATAGGCGCTCTCGGAATCGGCCTGCTGCCGATCAGTCCCGCCCTGAGCGCCGTCACCGTCGGCGGAGGAGCGATTGTCCTGGGCGCCCTGTGGCTGTCCACCACCTGGGAGGCGCGCGCTCAGGAGGTCTTCTCCGACGCCATGGAGGAGCTCGACTCGCGCCTCTTCGAATTCGCCTGGGCGCAGCCCTCCCTGCGCACCGCCCGCCGCATCAGCCTCGGACGGCGAGCGGTGGACCGGGCGATGGAGGAGAGCCGATCGGGCGCACTGCGGGTCCTGGGTCGCCAGGTGCCCGGGCAGCTCGTGCTGAGTATCGCCATGCAGATGGTGATGGGCGGCTTCGCGTTCGCCGCCTGGAGGGCCTATGCCGATGGCCGGGTCGATGGCGCGGGGGCGGCTGCTCTGGTCATCATCCTGCTGCGCGTGATCGAGCAGGTCACGGTCGTCTCCGGGGCTGTCGGCGGACTGCTGGCCCTGCGACGCTCCCTGGCCGAGGTGCGCGAACTGGTCGAGGCCCCGGCCATGAACAGGGGCGAGCCCCTGGATCACGCGCCCTTGATCACGGTGCGGGATCTGCGCGTCACCTACCCCGACGGGACGGTGGGCCTGGGGAACGCCGATGATGACAGAGGTGTTGACCTGGACCTGCGGCCCGGGACCGTCACGGCGGTCGTCGGCCGCTCCGGCTCGGGCAAGTCCACCCTCCTGAGGGCGCTCGCGGGCGCACTGCCCATCGGCGGCGGGACGGTGTTGCTCGACGGCGCTTCCGCCTCCGCCGAGGAGCTGACCGCCAACGCCACCATGGTCTTCCAGGCCACGGTGCTCGGCGCCGGCACCGTGCGCGACAACATCCTGGCCGTCAACCCCGCTCTCACCGACGCGGACCTGGAGCGGATAGCGGAGGCCTCGCAGGTCAGCGAGCTCGTGGCCCGGCTGCCGCACGGGTGGGACGCGCCGGCTGGGGAGTGGGGCTCCCGGCTGTCGGGCGGGGAGCGCCAGCGCGTGGGGATCGCCCGGGCCCTGGCCAAGCCGGCCCACCTGCTTCTCGTGGACGAGGCCACATCCGCCCTTGACCCGCAGGCGGAGCGTGCCGTGGTCCAGGCCCTGGGGCGCGTGCGCGGCGACTACACGACCGTGGTCGTCACCCACCGTCCGGCCACGGTCGCCGTGGCCGACACGGTGGTGGTCATGGAGGGCGGACGCGTCGCGGAGGCCGGGCCGCGCGAGGAGCTCGAGGTCTCGGGCGGCCTGCTGGCCCACGTCATGGAGGAGTGGCGGGCCGCAGCGGCCTGGCGGGTGTGACCGGTTCTGACGAGCCGTCGGTACGTGACTCACCTCTCGATAACTGCACTTGGTGTAACTGTGCACTGAGTGCATGATTGAGGTGTGACTCGAACCGACCTGTGCGCCGCCCACACCCGGCGCACCCGCGCCGCCATCCGGGCGGCCGCGCTCACCCTGACCCGCGAGCGCGGCTACGCCGCCATGACGGTCGACGACGTCGCCGCCCTCGCCGGGGTCTCGCGGCGCACCGTCTTCAACCACTTCTCCTCCAAGGCGGACCTGCTCCTCATCGGTCCGGACGCCCCCGAGCCCGAGGCGGTCGAGGCCTTCGTCGCGGGGACCGGCGGCCTCCTGGAGGACCTCGGCGCCCTTCTGGCCTCCGGCGTGCAGTCCCTGGAGCCCGAGCGCACCTGGCTCCTGGCCTTCCCCGAGGTCGTGCGCGACAACCCGGAGGTCGAGCGCGCCGTCCACGAGCGCTTCGAAGCGGTCGAGCGCGTCCTGGAGGAGGCCGCCTGCCGGCGCCTCGGCCTGCCCGCCACCGATGCCCGGGTGATCGCCGTCGTCAGCCTGTGCGTCGCGGTGCAGAAGGGCGCGGTCCGTCTGTGGGCCTCCGCATGCACCCGCCCCGACTGCGGCGATCCCGGTGTCCCGGGCGGCGCCGACGGCGGCTCGGGCGACGAGCCGCGGCCCCCGGCCGATCCCGACGGCAGGCGGTCTCTCGGCCTGGCCGACGCCGTCCGTGCCGTGACCGCGGCCATGGGCGAGGTCGTGGCGGTGCCCGGGACCGAGGGTGCGTCCCGGTCGAGCCCGGCCGGGTGACCGCCGGCGTCCACCGAGAACCACCCGGCCGCGCAGCCGTCGGACTCCCAGTGGCTCTCCGGCACGTACTCGACAGGCTCTCCAACTTGTTCCAACTTGTTCCGATTCGCTACTAATTCATAAAAAGGCAGTACTCGTGACTCAATCCGCTACGGCGTCGGAGAGCACCGGCGCACGTCCTGCCGAGGCCGGGGGCGACTTCCGCCCTGCCCACCATCGTGGGGGACCTCGGCGGCGCCGCGCACATGGCCTGGATCCTGAC
>ERZ773009.2917-NODE-2917-length-10624-cov-3.112688_pt1 | contig 10624 bp, 11 predicted proteins | sample MGYA00580663_ERZ773009 | MGnify/ENA primary metagenome ERZ773009 (study PRJEB29015, sample SAMEA2737969) | human oral metagenome | biome: human oral; feature: human-associated habitat; material: dental | place: China | collected 2026 ... | reverse complement strand
ACACGAGCTGCGAGCTAGCAAAACTCATCGCGATAAAAAGCGCGGTAAAGACGTAGCGCCATTTGGGGTCGAAATTTCGGCGTTTGATTATCTTTTTGGCGGCTAAATTTTCGTGGATTTTCTCGCCGATCTCGCCCAAAAATGTATATGGGCAAATCCAGCCGCAAAAGGCTCGCCCGCCCACAAGCGCGTAAAAAAGTAAAATTGTAGCCGTACCGATGATCAAATTTATCGGAAACTCGTGCGTCGCGGCAAATACCTGAAAGCTCATAAAAGCGTCGGTCAAATGAAAGCCTAAAATCCTTGATCCGCTGATGTCGCCTTCTAAAATTTGAATATCCGCGCGGTAAGAAAGCACGAACAAAATATGCACTAGCGCGATCACGACGAGGCGGCGTCCTCGCCAGCTGAGGCTTTTTTTACCCTCGCCGTTTTTTATCGTCAGCGTATCGAAAAAATCGACCTTTGAGACCGTGCAACGCGTGCTATATTTATCCATCCGCTACTCTTTAAATTTTGAAATTTCATCAGCTAGCGCGCCTAGATCCTCGTCTGATACGTTCGTGAGAAGCCCCTTCATCAGGCTATTTGGCACCTTGCCTTCTTTGTAGTTTTTTAGCGAAGCTAGGATTTCGTCCTTGCCTTTACCTGCGATGCTAGGCGCCATCACGCCCTTGCCGTTTGCTCCGTGACAAGGCGCGCAGGATGTTAGGTATCGTTTGCTAACGCCCTCGCTGGGCTGATTTGCGACGCTGTTTTGCAGCTGTTTGATCTTTTTGATCTCTTCGCTATCTTGCAAATTTAGCTCTTCGTTTACGACTTTTGGCTGCGTTTGCTGTGCCGGTTTTAGCTCGGGCCTGCTAGCGTCCTTTACGGGTGCTGAGGGCTGACTAGTCAGCATAAAAACCATGAGTGCAAGTACCAAAACTCCAAAGATTATCGCTATTTTCTTTCCCATTTTAGCCTCCTATTTTTTTCTAAATTGCTCGTTAAATTCGCTGATTTCATTAGCTAGCGCCCTGATCTGCGCCTCGTCCATGCCGCTCACTAGATCTTTCATCAGCGGATTTGCCTTTTGCTTGCTCTTATACGCGGCGATCATGTCGTAAATTTGATCCGAGGTTTTATTTAGCAGCGACGGGCCGATGATACCGTTGGCGTAGTCGTCGTGGCAGGCGGAGCATTTTACGATAAAGTCCTTGCTAAGCCGCCCTTTGATGAGTTTTAAATTTATGCTTTGCAGCGGGCTTCGCACCATCGCTAGCGCGCCGACTGAGCGGCTAGTCTCGCTCTCCTCGTCGTCCAGGCCAAATTTGACTCTCTTTTTGCCGTTTATATCGTAGGTCATAAACTGATCGTAGTCTTTTTGCGCGGTTGCGTTTGAGTCCGATTTTTGCGTCTCTATCATGCCTGCGGCGGCGGGCGTCGCCTGCGTTTTTGCCGCTTGCGTCGTCGGTTTTTTATCATCCTTGCTCTCGCAGCCCGTTATCAGCGCGGCGGCGGCGAGAGCCGCGAGACAGCCTAAAATTTTATTTCTCATTTTTATCCTTTGTAAATTTCGTCATAGCTGCGGTTTGGCGCGATGTCGATGATTTGCACCGGGCAAACCTCGGCGCACACTCCGCATCCGACGCAGCCTTGTTTAAATTCGGGCAAATTTCGCCCGTCGCTTTTAGCCATCGCTATGGCGACGTCTCCGACCGGACAGAGGCTCACGCATAGATCACAGGGCTTGTCCACGCTATTTTGGACGGCGTCTTTTACGGCTTGCTCGCGGTCGTTGTAAATTTTACGCTCAAGCATTTTCGTAACGCCGCTTAAATTTACGTTTTCGTTTTTGTACGCTAGACAGGCCTCGCGTCCTCGCAGCACGCCCACGCCCATCTTTACGTCGCTGATCTGCGTCGTGGCGTGATCTAGCGCGCCGCTGGGACAGGCTAAAACGCAAGGAAAAAGGTCGCACAGATAGCAGCCTCGCTCGTGCGCGTCGATATAGGACGTGCCGTTTGAGTAGCCCTGCGTTATATCTAGTAGCCCGATGCTGTGATACGGGCAGACTTGCACGCACTGGCCGCATTTTATGCAGAGCGATTCGAAATTTTTAACCGCTCCGGGAGGCCGTAAAAAAAGCTCGTCCGCGCGCGTTTTGGGTAAAAAATATCCGATGCCGTAGCCTGCGGCCGCCGCGCCTGCCGTTAGTGCGATAAAATTTCGTCTATTCATAGCGTTGCCTTTTGAGCGTTATTTGGGCGCATTTTAGGAGAGTCGTCCTCTAAAAGCTTAAGCGGCTCGGAAAACGGCGCAAGCTTAGCTAGGAAATTTAGCCCGCTAATCACGGTCGAACCGTAGAAAAAGCGCAGAGTCGGATAGTACTGCCAAAGCTTGTCGGCGTAAACGAAGTGCAAGTATGGCGTATCGCCGATGCCGTCTCTATCGACGTCGAGTCCTTCGTATTCGTCGAAATAATTACCGCTCCACTCGTTTAGCTCGATCTTTGAGCCGGGCGTGTCGTTGATAGCCGTTTCCATGTTGCCGATAAAATCATTGCCCTTAAACACGCTTTTTTCCTGCGTCGCGTGCATTTGCAGCCCGATGACGTTGTATAAAATTTGATTATTTTCGATCAAATTTACTGTGCCCGGATTTAGCGGCGAGCGGTCGGAGTAGATGCCGCGCGAGTTATACAAAAAGGTATTTTCTCTGATGTTAAATCCCGAGGCGTCTTTTAGCGCGATACCCACGCCAAACGCTCCGTTTGAGTTGATTATCACGTTTCGGCGCACGAGAGAATTTGTAGAAAACATAAAATACATCCCCACGGCGCCGCCGCTAAATTCGTTATCCTCAATGAGGTTGCCCGCAGAGTACATCGTATGCACGGCGTAGCGGTTGTTTTTGCCGAAATTTTTGCGGATTACGTTGTTGCTGGAAAACCACGCCACGATGTCGCGGCTGTTATAGACGTAGTTTCGCTCGATCAAATTTTCGTGCGAATACCACGCGCGCACGGCGTCTCCGCGTCTAGGCACGTCAAAGCCCTCTTTTGAGGTGATGTTGTTATCTCTTATCACGGCTTGGTTGCATTCTGATAGCTCGATACCGAAAAGCACGTCTTTAAAGCGGTTTTTCTCGACTAAAATATTATTGCCCTTTTCGCAGCTAACGCCCGCGTCTAGCTCCATCTGGCTCGTGCCGCTGCCTTCGATGTTTAAATTTATGAGCTTGACGTTTTTTGCCGTTACTTTTATCACGCTTGATTTGCGGTCGCCTCGTATCACGGCGCCATCGCTTTTGCCTATTATCGTTAGCGGTTTGTCTACGATTATATTTCCCTCGTAAAGTCCGTCGTTTAGGCGCAAGATGTCGCCGGGTTCGGCGGCATTTATAGCGTCTTGTAGCGGACTGGCGAAGGCTGTCAAATTTAGCGCGCAAAAGAGCAAAAGCTTAAATTTCATTTCGCGTCTTTGAGCTCTTTTTTCTTTGAAAATACGGCTAGGATACAAAGCGCGCTCATAGCCATCATCACCCAAAATCCTATGCTAGGATACGAGTGCGTCGTAAACTGCGCGACCTTGCCGTCGCCAAGCACGGTCGGCATAAACGGTTTTATCTTAAACGCGCCCCACTCTTGCATATTGTGCCCGTACCAGTATAGCCAGCCCGCAAACGCGCCCATAAAAAGCAGCGGAGCAATGGTCGGAAGCACCATGAGCAGGGAGTTAAATTTGCCGTCGTAGTATAAAAAGGCTAGCATACAAAGCGTGGAAATAAGCAGATAATAAGGCGCAATCGCGCGCTCGACGTTGCCGCCGTGCTCCATCGGATACATGCCGATGTAGTGGTTTATGGTGTTCATCTCGTGCACGTCGCCGCTGTATCCGTCAACGTGAAAATAAACCGGGATACCGTCAGGAAAGGCGTCTTTTGGGTAGTTTGGCGCTTCAAGCGCGACGTACCAGATAGGAAAAGAGGGCGTGCCGATCTCGGCTTTTTGCTCGATCATCTTTTCCAGACTGCTTGCGACGTCCTTTGACATCAGGTGGTTTTTGTACTGAAACGAGGTGTAAAGGTCGTAAATTTTATACGAATACCCGGCAAGCGGCTCGCCCGCGGCGATCTTGGCTTTGGCTCCGAAAAAGCCCAGCACCGGGATCGTAAAACAAACGGTCATCAAGACTAACGCGATAATAGTGTAAATTTGATACTTCTTCATCGTTTCTCCTTTATTAAATTTAAAAAATTTTTCGCAAAACGCTTTTTAAATTTAACGTAGGAGGCTCGGGTTACGCGCGCCGAGCCTCAAATTTAGCGAACCGATTCGGACCGCTAAGCCCGAATCAAATTTGGATTACATTCCTGCGTTTTCGTCGATCCATTTTAGGTATTCGATGATATCTTTGATCTCTTGATCGCTCATGTGCTGATTAGGCATTCTTAGGTTAAAGTAATCGATCATAGACTTGATATACTCGTCGCCGTAAAATTTAGACGGATCTTTGATAAAGTCAAACACCCATTTCTCGCCGTTTTCGTGACGCAAAAGAACGCCGGTTAGATCTGGACCCGAGCTAACCTGACCGATGACGTGGCAGCCGTTACAACCGCCTTTTAGATAGGCTTCCTCGCCTTTAGCCGCAGCCGGGCTCATAGGCGTGGCGATCTCTTTAGCGAGATTGTTTTTAGCTCTTAGGCCGACGTCCGCGGTTTTAACCATATACTGCCATACTTGGTACTCCCATAGTATCGCGCCGTTTACGTCGCCTTTTTTGTAGGCTTCGTCGGCTTTTGCTTTTACTTCAGGGATTTTGCCGTACTGATCCAGAGCGTCGGTAACTAGCTCTTTTACCTTAGGATATTTTTCGTAATGCTTCTCTTTTAGATACGTAACGACGCTTTGGATAACCTCGTCAGTAGCTTTGTTTGTAGCGATTACTTTATCGTATTCGGCTTTTAGAGCCTCCGGGCTTAGGGTTTTTAGCTTGCTTGCTTTGGCGGATTCGTATTTTTTGTTCGGATCTTTAACTAGCAAGTAACCCATCATCTCAAGGTGCAATGCAGAGCAAAATTCGGTGCAGTAGTAAGGGAATACGCCCTCTTCGTCCGCTACGAAATTTACGGTTGCGGTTTTACCCGGCTCTAAAGAGGCGTGGATGTTGTAAAGATCCACGGTAAAGCCGTGCGTCTCGTCCTGGGCGCGCTCTAGGTTCGTTAGGTGGATGGTTACGTTGTCGCCTTTATTTACCTCGATATGCTCAGGGTTGATGTGGCTTCTGATCATCGTAGCATAGACGGTTACGTTTTTGCCGTTGCGCTCGACTCTTTCTTGTCCGGCAAGAGTTGCAAACGGACTTTCTTTACCCGTGCGAGAGTTTGTTCCCATGGCGTAGGTGGTAGCCGGTTTTAGCTTGCTAGCCGCAATTGAAACTACGTCGTGAGGTTCGCCTAGAGGTATCGGCATATCGTATAAAAGCTCCATTTTTGAGCCGGCTATGTCGATAAGCTGGTGGTTTTGCGGGTGAAGAGGGCCTACGGGATTAAAGCGATCGATCGAAAGTTTATCAAGAGCGATAGCGTATTTACCCTTAGGTTTTGACGATTTACCCTCCATAGTATCAAGGTGTCCGATGTTGTAGTGGACGTTGATTCTATCTAGGACTTTTAGATTTTTATAGTCCCATTTCACGATCTGGCTATCGACGTAAAGAGAGGTATAGATGATGCCGTCTTTTTCGTCAAAAGAGTTGTGCAGAGGTCCAAGGCCAAGTTCGACTTGTCCTTGCAAGCTCTTTGCCATATCAAGCACTGGGATGCCGTAGGGATCGGTGCCGGCGAACTCTTTTTTATCGATCAAATTTTTGATCTTTTTAAAATCATAAACCGTCGCGTGAGTATCTAGCTTGCCGCCGATAACGATATAGCGGCCGTCAGGAGTGACGTCTACGCCGTGCGGGCTCTTTGGCTCAGGGATCAAAAATAGCGCGCCGGCTTTAACCGCGGCGTCTATGGTAACTACTCTATGGCCGTTTATCTCCATGTAGTTTTTCTTATCCTGAGCTAGTTTTTCTAAAATTTGCCAGTTATAAACGTGCAAATAGTCCGTGTCGTTTCTGCTGGCGCCCGCTTCAAACGGAGGCAAGCCCTTTTCGATACCGCCCGTATACATCTCGGAGTTTATCGAGTTTGTAAATGCCCAGCCAAAGCTCTCGCCTTTACCGGCATCGCTTAGATCCTGCCAATACGGAGGAAGCTCGAGCGAGAAGGAGGCTTTCTCGTCTATCTTGCCTTTTGGATAGTCGAATTTCCAAAACGTTACCGCGCCGCGGTATGCGCTTTCGTACTCGTCTATCGAGTGGTAGCCGTTATCTAGCGGAGCCGCGTACTGCGCCGCTTCGATGACGTATTCGCTATTTGGAGTGATGAAGCTGCCGCCGTGTTCGCTTTTTACGATTGGATTAACGACGATTTGAGTAGTTTCGAAATCGTGCAAATTTATAACCGCGATGCGAGGGTTGGCTTTGTCGTTGATGAAAAGATAATCGCCGACGTATTCGCCGTTTTTCTCGGTTAAAGCAGGGTGGTGAGTGTCGCCCCACGTGATTTGTTTGCCTCTGATGGCGCCGCTTTTTAGGATGGCTTTAGACTCCTCGTCGTAGCCGTATCCCTGCCAAGGCTCGGGCGTAAAGACGCCGATATACTTGTAAATCCTCATTGAAGGCACGCCGTAAACCATTACCTGTCCGCTTTGGCCTCCTGATGAGAAGACGATATAGTCGTCCTTCTTGCCGCTTGGCTGATACGTTTTAGCAGCCGCCAGGACGTCTTTTTCCGTTAGACCGCGCGCTTTCATGATAGCTTGTAAATCGCTATCCGTCGCACACGCACTGCTAACGGAAAACGCGAGGCCCGCAGCCGCAACGATACCGCAACTAAGTAGTTTGTTCATTGAAAATCTCCTTTCCTAAGATTTTTTCTTGTAAATTTGGATCTCGCCGTTTAAGCTAACGGCTATGACGCTATCTTCGTCGTTAAAAATTTTTATCACGGCGTCTGAGTTTTTGCCTATTTTTTCTATCTGTTTAAACTCCGCGTCGCTTCGTAAAATTTCGCCGTTTCCAAGCCCGACATAAACTTTATCCTGCACGACTAGCAGGCTTTTAACGCGCGAATTTGAGATTTTGTAAATTTGAATTTCTGCGTCCGTCAAATTTGCGTTTGCTTTGCCGCTAGTCAAATTTAGATCCGCTTTGTTTTGCGCGTTTTTGGCAGCAGTTAAATTTGAGCTAGCGTTATCTTTGCCGTTTGTTTGTGTCAAATTTGCTTCGGCGTCAAATTTGAGACTAGATATCTCGCCGCTAGCAAGTCCGAAAATCACGCCTGAGGTTATCTCCGCCGCGCTTAGAGCTACGGATTTTAATCTACCTAGATTTTTTGCCTTCATGGTGCTTAAATTTACGGTAAAAACCGATCTATCCCAGCTGGTTATCAGCGCGGCGCCGTTTAAAATTTGACAGGTTGCGATATGGTATGCGCCGTCAAGATTCGCGCGCGTTAGCTTTTTTGACGCAACGTCGTATGCGACAAAGGCGTCTTTGCCGACGACCGCGTAAATTTTGCCGTTTGCGACGTGAAGGTGCGTTACCTGCGTATCAAGGCTTAAATTTGAAAGATTTAGCATGCCGGCAAAAGAGCTAAAATCATCGTTAAATTTAGCTATCTCGCCGCCAGCAAATCCTGCATATAAATTTGCGCCATCAAAGGCTAGCGAGGTTATCTCGTCTGTTTTAAAGTCAAATTTGTTTATGGTTTTTAAGTCCTTTTGATTAAGTATTTTTAGCGAATTTTTGGCATCGTAGACGGCTATGGTTTTGTTTTGCTCGCTATAGGCGCAGCTTTTTACGTCGAGACTAGCCGTAGCACTAAAATCGCTTGCGAAGGAGAAAACAAATAGAGCGCATACGAGCGCTATAATTTTCATAAATGTCTTTCAAATTTAAATTTTCTATTAATGAAACTATACAACCGGAAGGCTTAAAGTGAATTGATTTAAATCAATATCGGTAATAATTGAGTATAAAAAAATATCTTTGTGTTATAACGTAACACCTGCAATTTACGAAATAATAAAGCTGTTATTATTTCAGATTTTCCAGCGTTTTCTTGATATTTTGCGCCGTTAGATTGGAGATCTCGGCGACGAATTTACCGTTTTTGTCTAGTACGTAGAGTGAGGAGCTGTGTGCGACGGAGTACTCCATAGCAGACTTTTCCAGTAGGACTTTTTGGTACTTTACGCCGTAGTTTTTTGCAACCTTAGGCAGATCGTCTAATACTATACCGTAAGAATTCGGATAAAAATACTTCGCATACTCGTCGACGTTTTTAGCCTCGTCGCGCTCCGGATCGAGGGTGACGAAAATCACGACGATATCGTCTCTTTTAAGCTCGTTTAACACGCCGCTTAAGATACCTAAAGTCGCGGGGCAGACGTCCGGACACGAGGTGTAGCCAAAGTATATAATCTTATTTTTACCCTCAAAGCTCTTTAGACTCACCGCGCCGTTTGTGCCCTTGCCGGTAAAATCGTAATTTTTTAGACCCTCGGCGACGTTTGCGCTTTGACCGTTAGGGGCGTATTTGTTTGAATAAAATGCGAGATAACCTACGCCAAGAACCATTAAAATCAGTATAAGTACGATAATAAGCTTTTTCATCATCCGTCCTTTTAAGTAAAATTTGCGCCTATTGATGTAAGTCGAAGTCTATATAAAGTCCGCTTTTTTTGCCGTTTTCAAGCACCTCGAAACGGTACCTCATGATGTTTATCAGGCACGCGCTTAGCACGATGTTTGATATGTAGGCGTTGTCGCGTTTTTCTACTTCGGCCTTAATCACACCCATGTCCATATTTACGCCGTGGATCTCAAGGCTCGGGTTTTTAAACCCTTCTAGCCCCTCGATACGCACGATCGTCGGCTGCATCGTGTAAACGGGCTTTGGCGAGAGGCTAAATTTAACCGTCTTGCCGCGAAACTCTACGCCGCATGAGTGCTCGGTGTTCATATCGCAGGGAAGCGGGGTTAAATTTGCCCCCACGTCCTCTGCGCTCAAAAAGTCCTCTTGTGCTTGCGGTTTAAAAAACAGGTACGCCGAAGTACCCAAAACGCCGACTAGAAGGACTAAAATAATGAGAAATTTTTTCATTAATGCTTGTGGTGTCCGCCGTGATCGTGTCCGTGCTCGCCGTCTTTTTTAGCTACGACCGACTTTGCGACGATGTCTTTTAGCTCGAGTTTTTGTCCATTGTCAAACTCTAGCGTAGCATCTAGTTTGTCGCCCTCTTTGATCGGAGCTTTGATGTCCATTAGCATTACGTGCAGACCGCCAGGCTTTAAATTCGCCTCGCCCATCGCAGGCACCTCGATATTTTCTATTTGCACCATCTTTTTCATGCCGTCTACTTCTTTGTGCGTATGTATCTCGCCCGTAGCGGCCGCCGGAGAGCTAGCGCCGACTAGTTTTACTGGCTTATCTGTGTTATTTTTGATGTCGAAAAACAGAGCCGTGTTTTTAGCGCCTGGAGGTGTAGCCTTGGCGTAGATATCAACGATCTCGATATCTGCGGCGTTTGCAAAGCCCAAAGAGGCGACTGCTAGCGATAAAGCTAAAAATTTGCTTTTCATTTTTTGCGTCCTTTTACGTGAAATTTTGATATTCGCTATTGTAACACAAAATAAAAGCTTTTTAAAATTTTTAAGAGAAAATGTAATATAATTCTGGCCTTTATTACGAAAATACGCAACGTTAGGAAAATTTTGAAAAAACTACTCGGCTTACTTATTTTTTCTATCTTTTTTTGAATTGAGCATTTTTTCTAAAAATTCACATAAACCTATCAGACATATTTCATATTCTTTTTCTGAAAAGAAATATTCAATCTTTTCTAATTCTACATTATCTTCATAATAATTTTCTATGATTAACTTATTGATTTTAGATACAAAATCTTGCTTTAAACCATCAATAAAAGATTTTATATCTAATGCTTGTGATAATTCACGCTGCATAGCTGTAATATCTGCTTTGATATTCACAAGATTTTTAATGTATTCAAGTTCGTTTTCTAGTGTTCTAATTACACTATGATCTTCTACGCTACCACCTCTAAAACGAGCTTCTGAATTAGTAGGTATAGTTATGATACTTACAGCAAGAGCAGTACAGAGTGATAGTTTTAAAAGTTGTTTGTATGTTAATTTCATCATATACTTTACTCTCCAGCAAATGCACCGTTAATTTTACTTGTAATAGATGGGAATACAAACGCTAGACAACCCATATTGACCATACAAAGTATTAAGGCACCAATACCTATATCATTTTGATCTAAACTTGTAAAATACGTATACATCATATTAAAAACGATAGAAATTATAGCTAAATGTAAGCATTGTAAACCAAGTGATTTATACATCATGGCAGGTTTTTTTTCTGTAATCTTAAAGGCTGAAAATGGTAAACCAATTAAACAACAGAATATGGTTAAGTAAAAGAACACTATAGTCCATGAAATGTAACAAACAATATAAGCAGCGAATAATAATGTTAATGTTAAAAGACATATAAT
>ERZ773009.2915-NODE-2915-length-10632-cov-9.359554_pt1 | contig 10632 bp, 9 predicted proteins | sample MGYA00580663_ERZ773009 | MGnify/ENA primary metagenome ERZ773009 (study PRJEB29015, sample SAMEA2737969) | human oral metagenome | biome: human oral; feature: human-associated habitat; material: dental | place: China | collected 2026 ... | reverse complement strand
GCTGGCACATCACTGAAGCCGTCGAGAAAACCGTGGCGTGGGCAAAGGCGTGGGACGAGGGCGCGGATATGCGCATGGTGAGCGCGGAGCAGATCACGGATTTTTTTGGGGGAAGATGCTGGGGGCGTACAGCGGATGCGCCCTCTTAAGTGCGGGAAAAAACGTGCGATATTTATAATAAGGGAACGCAGTCATGGAACTGCGTGCAGGAGAACGTATCAGGGAGGTTTTAAGCGCAATGGAGAACGCAAACAAAAAGGTCTTTTTCATCGCCGAAATCGGCATCAATCACAATGGCGATATGAAGATCTGCAAGGAACTGATTGATGTCGCCGCAGATGCCGGATGCGATGCGGTGAAGTTCCAAAAGCGTACGGTGGACAAGGTCTATACGGCGGAGTATCTGGCAAGTCCGCGCGAGAGTCCGTGGGGGACGACGCAGCGCGAGCAGAAGGAAGGGCTTGAGTTTGACTTTGCGGACTATCAGGAGATTGACCGCTATTGCAAGGAAAAGAATATCGAATGGTTTGCATCGGTCTGGGATGTGGATTCTCAGATTTTTTTGCGCCGGTTCGAGCTGAAATACAACAAGGTCGCCTCTGCGATGCTCGGCGACATGGAGCTCCTTGAGGAAATGGCGAGTGAGGGGCGCTATACCTTCATCTCAACCGGCATGAGTACGTGGGACGAGGTCGATGCCGCCGTCGCTGTATTCCGTCGCCATGGCTGCCCGTTCGAGCTGCTGCACTGCAACAGCACCTATCCGATGGCGGTCGAGGATGCGAACCTCCTGCTGATCCCGGAGATCCGCAATCGCTACAACGTGCCGACGGGATTTAGCAGTCACGAGACCGGCTATGTGGCAACGCTGGGCGCGGTTGCTGTCGGTGCCACGTCTATTGAGCGTCACATTACGCTGGATGTGACGATGTATGGATCGGATCAGAAAGCCTCCATTGAGCCGGAGCCGCTGAAAGCACTCGTGCGTGATATTCGCCAAATGGAGTCTGCGCTCGGGACAGGGAAGAAAACGCTCAGCCCTGCGGAGATGGCGGTACGTAAGAAGCTCAGAGGATAAGCGTGAAAAGAATTAAATATATCTTTGCAGATATGGACGGTGTCGTGACAGACGGCACTGTCCGTATTGATGAAAACGGAAAAGAAAGCAAGGCAATTTGTTTTCGTGATCTGGACGCCATCGGTATTGGACGCAGGGGCGGCATTGAGTTCGCATTTGTGACCGGAGAGGATACGCCCATCGCGCACTTTATGGCGCGTCGTTTTGGTGTGGATCTCGCAGTCTTTGGTGCAAAGGACAAGAAGGCTGCTGTCGAGCAACTTTGCGCTCAGCTGGGACTGACGGTGGATGAGATCTGCTACATCGGCGATGCGGCACGGGATGTGCCGGCCATTGAGTTTGCCGGCATTGGTGCGACTGTACAGGACGGCGTTCTTGCCGCACGCAGGGCGGCAGATATCGTGACGGAGTGCCGTGGTGGAACGGGAGCATTGCTTGAACTCGTTGAAACACTATTGGAGAGAAGATGACCATGAAACTATCCGACTATGTCATGGGATTTTTGGCACAAAAGGGGATCAAGCATGTGTTCATGCTGCCCGGCGGCGGCTGTATGCACCTTGTCGATTCGCTCGGGCGGAGTGAGCGTCTGGAATACATTGCGTGTCTGCATGAGCAGGCAGCTGCGATTGCGGCGGAGAGCTATGCGCAGAACACAAATGAAATCGGCGCAGTCCTCGTTACGACAGGTCCGGGCGGGACGAATGCCGTAACAGGGCTTGCCGCTGCATGGATCGACTCAACCCCTGTGATCTTTCTCTCCGGACAGGTGAAGCGCAGCGACCGCATCGGGACGAGCGGCGTGCGGCAGATGGGATCGCAGGAAGTGGACATTGTCCCCGTTGTGACCCCGCTGACGAAATTTGCCGTCACTGTGAACGAGCCGACGGAGATCCGTGCCGTGCTTGAACAGGCATATTACCTCGCCATGCATGGACGGCGCGGCCCCGTGTGGATCGACATCCCGCTTGATGTACAGGCGGCAGAAATCGATCCGAGAGAGCTGCGCGGATACGAGCCGGAAACGAAGCCGACGAAGGTATCTCCTGCAGCTGTGGAGCAGATCCGAACGCTTGTCTGTGCCGCAAAGCGTCCCGTTCTTCTCATCGGCAACGGTGTCAAGGCGGCGGGGGTGGAGACGGCGCTGCAGGAGCTGAGGGAAAAGACAGGCATGCCGACCCTCCTCACATGGAAGACCATTGATCTGCTCGATTTTGACGATCCTCTGTATTTTGGTACGCCGGGCGGCATGGGGCATCGCTATGCAAACTTTGTGCTGCAGAATGCGGATCTCCTGCTCGTCCTTGGCAGCCGTCTCGACAGCAGTCTTACTGCGTGGAATCATGCGAACTTTGCACCCCATGCGAAAAAAATCATCATTGATATCGACCCTGCGGAGACGGATAAACTGGATATGGACATCGCCGTGCGCATCGACGGCGATCTTGCAGAGGTGCTTCCGCTCCTCGCACAGGAGCACTATGCGATGAACGCTGAGCTATCCGCATGGCAGGCATACTGTGCACGGATGAAGGAAAAGTACCCTGCAATCACGGCGGAGATGCGTGCGGAGAAGGATTTCGTCGATGCCCATGTCTTTATTGACGAACTCTCACGTCAACTGACGGCAGACGATGTCATTGTTCCCGAGAGCTCCGGTGGTGCAGGCGAGATCACCTATCAGGCATTGCGCGTGAAGCGTGGGCAGAAGGTGAAGAACGCCGCAGGGCTTGGCTCCATGGGCTTCGGTGTGCCCTATGCGCTCGGCGCCTGTCTTGCCAATGGCAAACGACGCACCGTACTCATCGATGGGGACGGTGCGTTCCAACTCAACATACAGGAGCTTGCGACCATCGCACAGTGGAAACTGCCGATCAAGATGTTCCTTTGGATGAACGGTGGCTATGCCAGCATCATGGGAACGCAGCGGAACTTTTTTGAGGGGCGTTACGTCGCTGCAGATGCGGAAAGCGGGCTTGCGATTCCTGACATCGGCGCTGTAGCGGAGGCGTATGGTTTCCGCGTCTTTCAGATGGAGCACGCGAGCGACCTGCGGGCTGTGATGGCGGAGGCACTTGCTGCAGAAGGCCCCGTGCTCTGCCTCGTGCGCGTTTCCCCCCTTGCAACAGCAAGCCCCCGGACGAAGGCGGTTCAGCTTCCGAACGGCTCGATGATGTCGAAACCGCTTGAGGATATGTGGCCGTTTCTGCCGACAGAGGAGATTGCAGAGAATATGATAGGGGGCTCTTCCAATGGATTTTAAGGAAGTGCTGATAAATTCAGCACAACCGTCTTAGCTCATCTTTTTCGCACTGTCTTTGTCAACAAAACCTCCACATAGTCTGCTATGCGTCAGGTTTGTTTCCTTGACAGAGCGAAAAATCCGCACCAATACGACGAACTTCATTTTATAAACGATTCCTTTGTTTTCGTCATCATGCAGTGGAGGAGTCAGACGTTGTATGCTATGCTGTTTTACAGGAGTAAATATGGATCATGGAAAGAACCGAGTATCAGAAGAGAACGGAGCATGATAAGCGCGAAAAGCTGCGTAAGATCAAACCAAAGGTTGTTGCGAAATTTGAGAAATACGAGGAGCTGCACGCACGCGGGCAGTACACCCCTATTATAGAGTTTACTTATGATTACCGCTGCAATATGAGTTGTCCGCATTGCAGCAACCTCTGCTTTTCACCCAAGAAGCGGAGTCTTACCCCCGAGGTGATCGGGCGCGTGGCAGATGAGGCGGATGCGATGGGGCTGGCTCAGATGGGGATCTCGGGCGGCGAGCCGCTGATGTTCCCCGATCTGGAGGATGTCGTTAGGGCAATCGGACCGGATCGCTTTCATCTCTTTATCAGTACAAACGGAGCACTCCTCTCGGCGGATAAGGCGAAATGGCTGAAATCCATCGGTATCGACAAGGTCAAGGTCAGTCTTGACTGCATCGACGAGGATGGTCCTTCCTTTCATGACAAAGGACAGACGGCGGGCGCACTGCGCGCCCTTCAAAATGCGGTGGCAGCAGACCTTCAGCCCGTGGCACAGACCGTATTCACCCATCAGAACTGCCGTACACCGGAGACGGAACGCATGGCAGCGTACTGTCAGGAGCATGGTATACAGGTGGACATCATGCTTGGCAAGGCGATTGGACGTTGGGAGGGGCATGAGGAAATTCTGGTGACCGGATCAGATCTGCAGTATATTCGCAAACTCCATGAAAAATACCCCGTCCTGCATCTTGATACGTTCCCCACCTACCATGAGAAAAGGGGATCCTGCGGCGCAGTCAAGAAGATCCTGGAGGTAACTAAGTACGGAGATGTCATGCCCTGCGTATTCATTCACATTGCAATCGGCAACGTCTTTGACGACAGCCTTGCCGAGATCATGGAGCGCGGGCTTTCGATCCGCCATTTCCGCAAGGAAAGCCCGATCTGCCTCTCCGGTGTGGATCGGAACTTTATCAAGAACCATATGTCGAAGTTCTACGGGAAGCCGCTGCCAATCAGCTATAAAGATGCGTTCGCGGAAGAGGATTTCGTCAAGGATGATGAGTGATGGAGATTGTTCGTTACACCGAACTGAAGAATACAAAGAGGCATAACCTTGCCGACGTGATCCCGCTCGAAAAGCCCTATACCCTCCTGATCGAGCCGAGCAGTTCGTGCAATTTCCGCTGCCGTATGTGCTTTCAGAGTGCGGCACAGGAGAAATTCAAGGACAAGCGGCACACGATGGATATGGGGCTTTTTCGACGCGTAATCGCACAGGCACAGGAATGGTCGGGCGAGCGGTTCAAGGTGCTGAAGCTCTGTATCTACGGCGAGCCGTTCACGAATCCACACTTTACCGAGATGCTCCGTCTGGCACATGAGGCAGACATCGCTGATCGGATCGAGACGACGAGCAATGCCTCTCTTTTGACCGAGGAAATCTGTCGCGGTCTCGTGCGTGGAGGTCTTGACTATCTGCGTGTATCCATCTACTCGGCAATTCCGCAGAAACATCTTGCGATAACGGACTCCAATGTGCCGATGCAGCGTGTCCATGACAATCTCGCCATGCTCCAACGTATCAAGCGGGAGATGGGAAGCGAGCGTCCGTTTATTGCGTGCAAGATGCTGAACACCTTTGACGAAGCGGAAAATCAAATCTTTCGCGATGCCTATGCCGACGTGGCGGATGAGATCTATATCGACGAGCCGCACAGCTGGGTCGAGATCGACGGAGAGCAGTTCATTGACCGTCTCTATGGCGATGATATGGCGAAGGTCGAGCGGCAGATGACGGGACGCGCTGCGTGCCCCATGCCGTTTACGACGCTTGCCGTGCGCTCGGATGGTGCGGTATCACCCTGCTGCAACGACTGGTATGGTGGGACGAACCTCAGCAATGTGCAGGAGGAAACGCTCGCGGAGATCTGGAATGGGTGGAAACTCTATGATTTCCAAGTTATGCAGCTCGAAAAGCGCAACCATGAGAACATCAGCTGTCGCGGCTGCTCGGTCTATAAGAGTGCCCACTATACACGGGATGATATTGACGACGTACCGGTCACGCAGCTGCGCCGTCCGAACGGAGGGGAAAGACAGGAATGAACGAGAGAACATTGGTCTATGGTCTCGGCAAGGAATATCAGGAGCATAAGGATTGGGTCGCCGAGAACTTTAACGTGACGGGGTACTGTGATCAGGTTGTCGAGCGTATGCCGGCAGAAGGAGCGGTACGCAAGGAGGAGCTGAAGGAACGCCTTGCAGAGTTTGATCTCGTGCTGGTCACGGCAGATCCTGTGAGTATTGTAGCGGATTTGTTGGAAGAATTCGGTGTGCCTCTTGAAAAAATTCGTGTGCTCTACTATGAGCTTGCCCGGCGGAAATGCTCGTTGCGTACCTTCTATGGGGAGAATGCCGAGGATGCGGTACTGATGCTCCTTTGCAGCGAGCTCGGTCTTCCGCTCAAGGGTCTTTCCTATCTTGAGATCGGAACGAACGACCCCGTGCGCTTTAACAATACTTATAACCTCTACCGTCTCGGCGCACGCGGACTTCTCGTCGATCCGCTTCCGACAGTCGGCGCACTGATCCGTATGGTGCGTCCCGCAGATCGTTTCCTTCATGCGGCTGTCTCCGGGGGTGGGACAGACGAACCCGCTCAGAGGACGTTCTATGCCAGCAAAAGCTCTCTCGTCAGCAGTCTTTCCTACGAACACCACAAGGCGTGGGACGGCATCACCCGCAACGAGGTGCGCGCGATTCCCGTCGATGTACTTGGGATCAACGAGGTTATGGATCAGATGGGCAGTGTGCCGGATCTCCTGCTCGTCGATGCAGAGGGCGAGGATGAGAAGATCATGCGTGCGTTTGATTATGCACGGTTTCATCCAAAGGTCGTCATGGTCGAGATGGATCATCTGGACACGTCGCGTGAGAATATGATCCGTTTTATGGACGATCATGGCTATATCGTGTATACAACCATCGCATACAACACGATTTTTGTGGCGGCGGATGTGTGGAATGCACGCAAGTAAAGGAAAACATGGGAAATGAAAAATCAGAAAGAGAAGGCGGGACGACTTGTTCGTGAGCGGCTTGATGCAACACTTTGCGCACGGATAGCGTGGCGGGAGAGTGTCGAGAAGATTCTGCGCTCGGAGGACGTGATCTATGTTTGGGGAACGGGGCAGCTTGGAGCGTGGGTGCCGTTCTTTCTGCATTCCGTTGGTGTCGGTGCTGTGACTGTTTTCGTTGACAATGATTCGGCGCATTGGGGGCACGAGGTTTATGGTATTCCATGCATTGCGCCGGCGAATCTTCCGGTGGCAGAGAACCCGCTGGTCATCATTGGCACAGGAGCGTATTCTCGTGTGATTGCAGCGCAGCTTGCGGCAATGGGTGTGCAGCGCATTCTGGACATCTCGGATTTTCGACTCAATGAGCTGTTTGACGATCTGTGTGGTGTCGCAGTGCAGGATCTTGCCGCGCGTGTAGAAGCGTGCTTTGATGCTCTTGTAGATGAGGAGTCGTGTGCGGTGTTGTTGTCAAAACTGCGTGGATTCTTCGACTTTGAGGCGGGCTTTGGGAGACAGCACTACTATGAGGATGTCTGCCGAGGGGATCAATATTTTCAGGACGATCTGATTCACTTTACGGAGAATTCCGTGCTCGTGGACTGCGGCGCATATACGGGGGATACGATGCAGGATTTCCTGCATCGCGGATACCCGTTTCGCAAGTACATTGCCTACGAACTTAGTCGGCGAAATTACGAGGAGCTGCAAAACAATATGAATGATATGCGCGGGAGAGTGAGAGGAGAACTCATTGCGTACAATTACGGCGTAGGCGAGCAAAATGAATCTGTTTGTTACACTGATGCCATTACAGGGGCGGCGATTGCAAACGAGGGGATTGAAGGGGCGACGGTTCGCCTGTCCGACCACCTCCACGCGGAGTCGGTGAGCTTTATCAAGATGGACATCGAGGGCGCAGAGATGGGGGCACTGCGTGGGGCAGAGGAACTGATCCGCCGCCGCCGCCCGGATCTTGCAATCTGTACTTATCACTCGATCTCGGATCTTTTCGAGATACCGCTCTACATCCATTCGATTGTACCGGAGTATCGTCTCTATCTGAGGCATCATACACCGGTTCATTACGAAACGGTTTGCTATGCCGTGCTCTGACAGGGAGGTCTTTGCCTTGCATTGTCGTGTCTGTTCGCAGAAAATGGAGGACGCACCTCTGCTTACATACCAAAATATGCCAAAATCGGCACAGTTCTTTCCCTCTCCATCGGAAGCCGATACAGAGAGGGGCGTAGATCTGCGCCTTTTTATGTGTCCGTACTGCGGGATGATTCAGTTGGACGGGGAGCCTGTTCCCTATTACCGCGAGGTGATTCGTGCGACGCGTGTCTCTCCTGAGATGCGTGCCTTTCGTGTGCGGCAGTTCCGTGACTGGATGGAGCGGTATCATCTGCAAGGCAAGCGCATTGTCGAGATCGGCTGCGGTGGCGGGGAATTTCTCTCCATGATGGAGGAGGCAGGGGCAGATGTGGAGGGCATTGAGTTCTCCGAGGAGCTTGTGCGTCGGGCGCGTGCCGAGGGGCTGCGCGTGCATCACCAATATTTGGAGGAGGGGATGGAGGAGATTCCGGGTGCGCCCTACGATGCGTTCTACATTCTGAGCTTTCTTGAGCACAATCCAGACCCGTGCGCCTACCTGCGCAGAATTGCACAGAATCTGACGGAGGATGCTGTGGGCATTGTGGAGGTGCCGGATGTTGATATGATTCTGCGCGAGCATCTTTATTCGGAGTTCATTCAGGATCATCTCCTCTACTTCACAGAGGATACGCTCCGCCGCACACTCGAACACTGCGGCTTCGAGGTGCTGTCCTGCACTTCCGTTTGGCACGGCTATGTGCTCTCTGCCGAGGTGCGAAAGCGGCGGAGAATGGATGTGAGCGGTTTTCTCGCGCAGCAGGAAAAGGTGCGGAAGAGTGTCGATGAATTCCTGTCGGAGATGGAGGGGCGCGGGCTTCGTACGGCGGTCTGGGGTGCGGGGCATCAGGCACTCGCCGATCTCTCGCTGCTCGATATGGCAGGGCGCATAGAGATTGTGCTTGATTCGGCGGATTTCAAGCAGAACAAACTTACGCCCGCAACACACATCCCCATCGTTGCGCCGTGTGCTCTCGCAGAGGGAACGATCGGCGCAGTGCTTGTGATTGCGGGAAGCTACTCCATGGAGATCGTGCGCATACTCGAGGAGCAGTACCCAAATGTTGTACGCGCTGTTCTCGAACACGATGGTGTGCGGAGGGCATGATGGAGCGTGTCCTTGTTACAGGTGCGGCGGGGTTTCTGGGCTGGAATCTCGTGGAGTACCTCCTTTCACATGATTTTTTTGTTGAGGCGGTGGTGCGCCCAAACTCTCCGAGCAATGCGCGGCTTGCGGAGCATCCGCGCCTGCGTATTGTGCCGCTTGCAATGGAGGATATTGTTCATCTGTCGGAGTATGTTACCGAACCGTGTGACTATGCTGTACATCTGGCATGGGATGCACGCCGTATGGACTTTGCTGCGCAGCGTGCGAGTCTTACCGCCACATTGGATTTGGTCGAAGTACTGGGGGAGCTTGGCTGCCGTCGTTTCCTTGGCATCGGCTCACAGGCGGAGTACGGTGTGACAAATGAGGTCATGGAGGAAACAAGCTCTTTGCAGCCCGTGACACCCTACGGTGCGGCAAAGGTCGCGGCACTCCACATGACACGACAGCGTGCTGCACAGCTCGGCATGGAGTGGGTCTGGGGGCGCGTGTTCAGTGTGTATGGCACGTATGAGCCGGAGACGACACTGCTCTCTTACCTTGCACGCTCTCTTCGGAGCGGAGAGACACCGCAGATGACCGCAGGGACGCAGCTCTGGGACTACCTCCACGCGACGGATGCGGCGGCGGCGATGGCTGCGCTCCTCCTGCGCGGCAGAAACGGAGAGGTCTATAACATTGCGCATGGAGATGTGCGTCCCCTGCGCACTTTTTCCGAGGAAATGCGGAATGTCCTCGCACCCACAGCACAGATCGCCTACGGCACATCCGAGCGTCCTCCGACCTCGATGCGCCCGTCGGTTGAGAAGATACAGACGCATACGGGGTGGCATGCACGCATCGGCTTTGCCGAGGGGCTGCGAAGAACCTATCTTGAATAAAGGCGTTTTTGCGTAGAACGAGATGTTGTGTGATTATAGGGAGAGAATGCGATGCGCGAGCAGGAGATGCGCGGGAAGATTCTTGCGTTGGTGCGGGAATACTGCGAAAAATATCATGCACCGAAGGAGGACTTTGCGCCGGGGGATCGTCTGCCGTATGCGGCACGCGTCTACGATCACGAGGAGATGGAGAATCTCGTAGAGAGTGCGCTGGAGTTCTGGCTGACGGCAGGGCATTACACGGAGGAGTTCGAGCGCGGTCTTGCGGCATATCTGGGCATAAAGCACTGTTCCCTCGTCAACTCGGGTTCGTCGGCGAATCTCCTTGCCTTTATGGCACTCACCTCGCCGCTCCTCGGGGAGCGTGCTGTGCGGCGCGGTGATGAGGTCATTACCGTTGCGGCGGGATTTCCGACAACGGTTGCGCCGATCATTCAGTACGGCGCGATACCCGTCTTTGTGGATGTGACACTGCCGACGTACAATGTCGATGTCAGTCTTCTTGAGGGAGCACGCTCAGAGCGGACAAAGGCGGTCATGATCGCACACACGCTCGGCAATCCGTTCGACCTCGCAGCGGTGAAATCGTTCTGTGACGCGCACAATCTGTGGCTCGTCGAAGACAACTGCGACGCGCTCGGGTCGCAGTATACGCTCGGTGGAGAGGCGCACTATACGGGCACGATCGGCGATATCGGCACGTCGAGCTTCTACCCGCCGCATCACATGACGATGGGCGAGGGCGGCGCGGTCTATACGAATGATGCGCTGCTGCACCGCATTGTGCGCTCCATGCGTGACTGGGGGCGTGACTGCATCTGTGCGTCAGGGCAGG
>ERZ773009.2912-NODE-2912-length-10643-cov-9.635153_pt1 | contig 10643 bp, 11 predicted proteins | sample MGYA00580663_ERZ773009 | MGnify/ENA primary metagenome ERZ773009 (study PRJEB29015, sample SAMEA2737969) | human oral metagenome | biome: human oral; feature: human-associated habitat; material: dental | place: China | collected 2026 ... | reverse complement strand
GATAGATGTAGATCGTAGCGGCATCTGCACTTGTCGGAGCAGCTGCAATCAGTGCCCCTAGCAGCAAGGCAAACATGAAAGAGAATAACTTTTTTCCATAGAGCATTTCTTTCACCTCCATATATATAGTATATCATTGTTTTTGGTGAATTTGACAATTTTATGACATATGTAGCCGCAAAATATCATCTCCTCCGAGCAGTTCCTCAACCTGCCATGATTCGGAGATATTCGTCTTACACCAAATTGCAAAATGCTCGCAGTTATTTGTGAGCAGATTATAGGCCCGTTCTCCAATGCGGCTGTATGCACGTTCAACGGTTTCTTCCGGCGAAAAGAGATGATACTGTGATTCCTGAAATACCTCCATCAACCAGCGTATATCCTGCATTACAGACGAGGCAAACTGTTGCCGCTTGTACGGCGGTTTATGACTCTCTGGAAATTCACAGACGAAATAGGTTGTTTCTTCCCCGAGGAAATCTCGAAAAGGACTCTCCCGAATGGCAACATCTCCTCCAATGTCATCGCCGGCTCCTGCATAGTGAATGACGCGATCATCGCCGACATAGACGGCATAGTGCTCATACAAGCCCCGATCAACACCGACAATATCGCCTCTCTGAATATCTCGATCACTTTTTGTGGGTTTATTGAGCGAATCCAAGAACACGGATACGACTTCATCAATCCAATCTACCAATCTTACACATCTCCTTTAACGGGCTAGTTTCTACCTAAGCTTCTGCAACATATAGCTCTATGATAAATGTTACGGATAAAAGAAAATGCGCTACTCCTAAGCACCCCCTAATGGAGCAAGCAGATAAAATTGTGTGACCCACCCCCTGCGAATTTTATTTGTTCATGCGAAGCACGTTTGAAATCCGCAGGTATTTAGGTGGATGAGCACACGACCGCTTGTGTAATGAAGATTTTGAGTGGAGTGCGCATAGCAAACTCGTAACAGTTACCATAGCCCCTAACATATAACCTTGCTTCATTTTTCTTATTTCCTAAAATACAGAAACTCCCCCATAGCCACACAGCCATGGGGGAAGCATGATCTGGTTATTTCACCATAGAGGAGCATTCAGCATTTGATCGTCGCAAATCCATATTGTTATGGTTTTTGCATCAACCGATTAACAATATGTGTCCTGTATACTTCATCAATCATATGTTGATCATCTATAATCATTTTTTGAACTTTTCCATCAAAGTCCAAAAACACATTGGCGCGCCTCCCCTCTGGTCCGGCACCATATACTTTGCTTGCCACTCCATAGTTCACGACAACACCGATCAGATTAGCAAAACTGACATTTTGATATGTTTCATCAAAGTATGGATAACAAAACACTTTCATATCTCGTGCATGCGCATCTATCGCATCTTTTTCTTTCGTAGCATCTTCTGCAGCCTTTCTTATCCGTTCATAGGCATCTTTCTTGATGAACAAGCCATCTCCTATAGGATTTATAGCGCGAAGTGTTAATAGGTCTATTCTCCCATCTACCTGATCTGACATTGTACGAATTCCATCAAAAACCACATAAATATCCGATAGAACTTTAACCCCTTTTACATCTTGGAACTCAAAGCATAATCTGTATTCCAGAGGAAGCTCTTCTGGTTTTGTTTTGAGCAAGATATTCGTTGCGCGTTGCCTCCCAAAATCATTAGAAAATGGTTCAATTCTATTAAGATCCAAACCACATCATTTCAATACAGCCACGATATAGCGGACATCGTCTTCCGTTAGCTTATATTGTCGAGCAATAGGTATTAACTTGTCCATTTCCTCTTTTGATACCTCTATCCTGCTCACATCTAGCTTAGCGGGTTTCGATCTTTCCTCTAAGGCATTTTTCAAGGCTACTTCGGGTGGAATCTTCTTTTCTTGTACGCTGCTGCTTCCCACAGTACTCGTATCATCCTTTTTTTCTTTGCTGTCATTCCCGCACCCCAATAAGGATAGAGATACAAGCCCTGCCATAATGGCAACGACAACTTTCTTTCTCTTCATGTCAAATGCCTCCCAATTCACATATTGACCTCAAAACACACCAGATTAGAAGAACAACCATCTGATAATCGCGCCGATCACAAACACCCAAAACAGGCATCCCCAAGCATCTTTCGCCTCATATTCCTCTTTGGTAATCCGTGCATGCTCTTGTGCACGTTCAGTTTCATAGGCTATATCTTTTTCATCTTCAACAAGTTGCAACCCATTTGCTTTGCAGTAATTATAGGCATACGATCCTGGCTTACAGACAAATCTTGTATCGTACTTATCAAGACGGCAGAGATGATCTGGATGCCCAAACGGTTGTCGTTCCCCCGTATCTGAATCTACGGAATATATTTCTTGGATGCTAGCAGGCAAAACAACCGTTTCTAATTTTTTTCCATAGACAAAATTAGCTGCTACCGATACTACGCCGTCAGGAACATATAACTCTTTGAGTTCGTCACAGCGATCAAAAGCTCGTTCACCTATTTCTTTTAGCGTATTTGGCAATCCGACCTCTTTTAATGCAAAACAAGCACAAAAAGCTTCCCTTTCGATTTTTACTGTACCTGGCTTAAATATGACCTTTTCTAAGTTAGTACAATAATAAAACGCTGTATTTCCAACCTCCTTAACACTACTGGGGATCGTCACTTGTCTAAGTGCTCGATTCCCAGTACAAGCTCGATCATGAATTCTTACACAGCTATCTGGAATAACAACACTTCCACTAATTTCACGCCCTTGCTTCAATGTAAAGAGTCCAGGGAGTTTATATCCAACGTCATTATATTCAACATACCTCACAACAGGAGCTTTAGGACTGCATACGATTGTAGTCCAAAAGTCTCCAAATATCTCTTCTCCAAAATCCTCAACACTATCTGGCACAACTGCTTCGCTAATAAGACACCAATCAAACGCCCGCTTCCCAATCGTAGTAAGCCCCTCTGGAAGCTCTATACGCTCTAAGCCAGAACAATTTGCAAATGCTTGTTCATCAATGACTTTTAACGTTCTGGGAAATTTAATCCGCTTAATTCCACAATGTGTAAAAGCAGCGGGACCTATATACTCTGTCCCATCTTCAAAAATAATTTCCTCTAATGAAGAACATTCTGCAAAAGCACCTTCATCTATGCGACGAATATTACTTGGCACAACAAGACTTTTAATATCTTTATTCTTTATATACCTATACGCAGGTATCATGTCTCCCCGAAGCTCTGAAGGATTAAAGGGTTCATTATCTTTTGTATACTGTTCCACAGCAAGAGAATAAAACATCAGTTTCGTTGATGCGTCCAGTAACGCTTCATCGCGCACTGCTCCAATGACCTGCATTACTCGCTGTACAAACTCAACTTGCTCCTTAAGATTATTAAGCTTAACTAGGGTAAGCGCAACTGCCGGAAGCGATTTTCCAAGCAAAACATCTCGTATATATTTCCAATATCCATAACTCAGGGATTGTATCTCATTTCCACCAAACTTCTGCTCCAACATCTGTAGCAAAATACTCTTTTTTTCCTCACGAACAGCATCAAGCAGACCGAAAAATTCAGCCATTCTTTCCAACTGGAAGCTTCTGTCCCCAAAACGACTGATATATGCCCTATATAGTTTAGCATCGAATGGATTTGATAGCAGTGCTTGTACAATTGCCTTTTCGACGTTTTCCTTCGGTATAATCCCCTTATGAACATTTTCAAGTATGGCAGTCGCCTGCTCGACATTGTTATCCTCAAAGGGCTTAATGCGTAAAATCTTAAAGACGATCTGCTTAATTACATTTGTCGCTGCCGAAAAGCCTAGTTGCAACGTATACAAAGTATCCGAGGATTCATATAGCACCTCTTTACTCTTACTTGCTGCTTTATCCGACTGCATATCTCCAAACATGTTGACAAAATCATATGCTGCTCCGGTCAGCATATTAATTGCACCAGCCTGCACCATCCCCTTTGCCGCCCCAGACAAGCCAAATCCACCGCCAACAACGCGTGTTCGCATTTCCTTCTGCAACTCACGCGCATCTTTTTCAGCAATCGATCTTCGTTCGATTTGAACGTATATATTATCAATTTGAGAAAAATAATTTTCCCAGAGTTTCAACGGGGACACATGAAAATCTGTTGCATTAAGTATCTTATCCGCGTTTATGTCATAAATTCCACATTCACTAAATATCTTGACAGCTTGTTCTGCAACTTTTTCCAAAGCCTCATTGCCGATAGACAAGAACTGATTATGTATTGCAACAATATTCCCCAGACTTTTATATTGTTCCCCCAATTCTTTTATTAGCGGCTTTGCTACTTCATCTATTTCCTGACTGATGTTCATATATGGCACTACGGATTCATCAAACGTAAGGGTATAATCGCCGATCTGAAACTTAATCCCGTCCATGATCTCATCTCCTATTATAGTTAAAGCCCTATCAGGCAAATCCAGCCTATAATACAACGGGAACATGTCCTATATACCCCGTCGTATTCATTAAAAGTAATAATAATCACTACATCAAAGTTATTGCTCTACAAAGCTCAGATTACTTCTTAATAACTTTCTGAACGTAGTCTTCATCAAACTTTTTGAAAACCTCATATCTAGGGTCATCTTTAGTCACAGTATATTTTTGTAATTTAGGAGTACTCCAATGATATGCTCCATCAACCAGTTTTCTGCCATCATACTCATCAAAATTCCAAATCCAAGCCTCTCCCTCCTCTAAAATGCTACCGTCCTTTGGATCGATTGTGACTTGCTTAACAGCAACTCCCCAGCCTTGATTTCCATATGGGTCAAGACCATTCGCCAACACTCTTATTTTATCTGTATTGAAATACTCATTTTTTGTTATGTAAAATTTATCTGAAGAGCCGCATCCCGCGAATAGTGACATAATAAATGCCATACCCAGAAGAATCATGATTTTCGTTTTGTAGTTAAGTCCTGACATGATCTCATCTCCTATACATAAACCGATTGTAAGCCGAATCCTCATCATGATACGACAGGGATTTCGCACTCCCACATAGCCTTCTCGTGTTCGTCAAAAGTGACAAACATCGCTACATCAATTCCAAGCCCTTCCGCAATATCCAAGAGCATGGATACCGACACATTTTCGTTGTACTTTCCTCGTTCAATGCGGCTGAGCACACTGGAACTGATTCCGATCTTCTCTGCCAACACAACTTGGTGCATGCCACGCAGGGTTCGGTAATAGGCAATCTTCGCACCAATTTGTTTGAACACGACTGCTTTTCGGCTATCCATCCTCTCACCGCCCTAGTTCCTATATTTATTTTAATTATCTCATTTTTTACATCTTATATCTTTCTAAATATGGCGTAAAATCGCCTAAATAAGAAAATCAATGCAATCGATCAACCCTACCGACTTCTGCGATCCTACGCGTGGGACATATATTCATTTCTATGATATATAACTGAGATAATGCCTTTTTCCAAGGTTTCCAAGACATATACGACCCGTTCCAACACCCCCACACAAAGATCAGAGCAGATGGACACTCCATCTGCCCCCCTTGCATTTTATTCTTAACCAGCTTCACTGGTCGGATAAGCTATCCGTATTCCGCAGCTCTTCCAGATGCTGCGACAGAATCTGCGTAGTCTCCCTTCGCTGCGTATCCAGCGCATGAAGATAGATGGATGTCGTGCGGATATTTGTATGCCCGAGCATGGTTTGTACGGTTGTAAGTGCTGCACCGTGATTCAGTGCATAGGTCGCAGCCATGTGCCGTAATGAATGCACTGTAATCGGCGGCAAATCGTGTTCCTTACATAGGCGCAGCAGCCATGTGTAGAGCGCACTCGCCGTCACGGGAACGATCTCCTCGTTGCGCAATCGAATCGCAAGGAAGATGTACTGATTTGGGTTCTTGTATCCCTTTGTCCGAAGGTACTGCTCCTGCAACTCCTTGTGCTGCCGCAAAAGCTCAAGCACATGGTCGTCCACAAACAGTGTGCGCACAGATTCTGCCGTTTTCGGCTTCGAAATTTCGACGTGTCTGCCATCGATGTACTTTTGCGCCTTGCGGATATGAACGGACTTCTGCTCCCAATCAACATCATCCCACGTGAGTGCACTCACCTCTCCTTTGCGTGCGCCCGTCAGCAGAGACAGATAGAACATGGTCTTGTGCTTGATGTTCTTCGGCGAGTTCGGCAGCGCATCTATCACGCGCAGGAACTTCATCAGATCTGCTTCCTGCCAAATTGGATAGTGATGGTACTTCGGTTTCGGACGATCCTCCCGCGGTATATCATCGCACGGATTCTTGCTGAGAATTTTCCACTCTACAGCTTTGGCGAGCATGTGATTCAGCAGTTTGAAATTCTTATGCACCATCGTATCTGAGAGGATTGTTCCCTGTCGCGTTTTACTTTTTCGCAGAGTTTCGACAAATGTCATTATGATGCCCGCAGTAATTTTAGCGAGAGGGATGCCAGCAAACGTATCCATCATTCGATCATGCAAAACAGAGTGCTGCGACATCCGCGTAGTCAGTGCCATCTTATCATTGTGCCGTGCCTCCCAAATCCTTGCATACTCCTGAAACGTGACGTTCTTATGCGCCTCGTCCGTCTGTACCTCACGCTCTACCGCCCACACAAACTCCTCCAATTTCTTTTCCGCAGCACGCTTTGAGGTCGCTTTGACGCGCTTGGTTTTTCGAATCTGTTTGCCATTCGCATCGTATCCCATCGAGAGACGAAGCTCCCACACGCCCTTGCCTCGATTGATGACTGAGCCTTTCATATCAATTCCTCCCAATAAAAAAAGCCGCCGTACATCTGCTGTACAGCGGCAAAGTTCTATATTTGATTATTTTACAATTTCATCTTCGACCAGACAGGTTTGCTGAAATTCGTCTCAGCCCACTTCTCAAGCTCCTCGCGAATGTAGAGATAGCTTTTTCCGAGCTTCTTCCCCGGCAAATATCCATTGCGCGTCAGGCGCAGCACCTTCTGATAGTCGCACATGCCATTGAAAAAGTCACACGACACCTGCTTCGCATCCATAAATGTTTGACTCATTTTTATATTGCACTCCTTCCTACTCTGTAGTTCGCTTGGTTATTATTTCTGATTTTCAGTTGCCCATATATGCGGTTATTTTAACCAAACGAAGACATACGGATCGGAGAAATCCCATGCTGAACTAAAATTTCGCTAATACGTTCCTTTAACGATACCAGTCTGCGCATGTCCAAAACCAACCTGTGTCCATCAGTGTAGTCAATATTATTCGCAATAAAGTGAGCGTGAACATGCGCTGAATCTCGATGTACCGCCATTAGTACTTGAAAATAGCCGTCGAAATGCCTGATTGCTTCGGCGACCTTCCAACCGACTGCATACAATCGTTCTGGAGAGCATGCATCCGAATCTTCGGGAGACAGAACATAGTGATGGAATCCCTTCCCCCTTGTTTGCCCAAAGTTTTCTTTCACCATCATCATCTCGTTATGAGGACGAGAGAGATCCAACGGCGTTCCATATATGAGTTCATAGCTTGTTGCATACGCTCGCATCACATATAAGATTTTCTCTGCCAGCGAGGGAACCTGATTCCCCGTGCTATCATTTTCAACGCTGAAGATTGACAAGATCACTCGCCTCCTTATCTGCTTGCTGACGATACTGTGATAAATCTTGCTTGATCTGAATGAGATGCGATTCCACCGTGTAAAGCAAATCTGCCACATTCTGACTATTCGTCGCTCTTTCTCCGAAACTGCTTATTAGCGTCTCCACCCGTTCCAGCTTTGCATTCGTGTGGAGATAGTTCTCGTTCATATCGTGGTGGTATCGCACCAACGCTTCTTGTATCGTCTTATCTCCCACACGAGTTGATACCCGAACCTCCCCTTCCATCAGTAAATCTCTCAGGACTTGAGATGCCGTTTTCCCTGTCACCTGTGCTAGCAAATCCAGCTGCTCACTCGTCCGCTCATCAAATCGAACATTCCGCTGCTTCGTTTTCATTGTTGACCTCCATTTCTACGGACACACTTGTCCATCACGATGAAGTCACTACTCATGTAAATTTTTATTTTTGATGATGTATAGCGGGGATTATCTTGGAGGAGGTTCCCGCTATACATTTAGTATGTTTAGAGGGCTGGAGGATGAGGATAGTCTCATACTGATAAAAGGGATTTAACCATGGACTTTATTGCTATACTATATTCAATATCTCAATGTATATGTGTATATAATTTTATATATCGATCCTCCTGTTTGCTCTATATACAAAGAATATGTAAAATCATTCTTGGAATAGACTATGCTTTGGAATCTGGAATACCTTCCTCAACAAAAAGGTATTATCCCTTGAAATCTAATGGATGGCGTAATATTTTCATCATCTAGCAGGACATTCCACCCCCTCTAGAGAAATAGTCCTTGGAACATATTTGGAATATGGCTGGAATGGCCGTTTCAACGGAGGATAAGATTATGAAAGAGAGAGGAGAACCCAATTCTTCCCCAAAACATAAGTATCAAAATGTGGAGTATTCCGAACTTAAGTCAAGAGAACTACAATTCTTCGATATGCTCCAATCAATCAAAATAAAACGGCAAAAGCAACGAAGTTCTTCCCAAGTGACTAGCCAAAAAAGGCAACTAATCGTTACGTATATTAAACGAGTGTTTTCTGATCCTCTCCTGCTAAGCGATCCTTTAGAAGACATCATTACAAATCAAATCCTCCCTAAATTAGGCGTTATTCCATACACCATCGGCAACTTTATGTTCTATAATATAATGCCTTTTAACCGACTGTCATCTCCATTTTTTTATATATTTTCCGAGAATGATATTCACTCATTTTACGAAAATGGTGCATTTTTTTCCCCTAGTCTCTCCCGCCCAAGTAAGGATGAGTTTCTAGCAATCATATACTGGCACCAAAACAAAATACGCAATGTAACATCCTTATATTCCCCATATGTTATCTTTTGTTCACCCCAAATCCTTGGAATTAGAACTATTGCCCTCGCCTTCATTAGTGCTTATTGGGCACAATTCTTATGCCCTACCCCCACACACCACCATCGTACATTTGAAGAGTTGCAACAAGCAACCGCAGCTGCCTACGACTTGCTAAGGCTTCCTGACCCCACTTTCTTGTTTCATGGGTCAACCTACCAATATATACTCGCCCTCATCTCAGAGATAGGCACACTCATATCTTCAACAAAATATCAAACTCTGTTGGCGGTGCTACAAGAGTTATCAAAAGAAAATCTTTCCACATTATCTGAGTTTCACGATATGCTTGCTACCATATATCTCGGTCACGCATATACCGATGTACTAACGAAGAAAAAGCATAATGTAAGCGTAATCTATTGCAGAGATATTCTCCATACCTACACATTAGTGCAAAGCATCTTAAATTCGACATTTGCATTCTCTTCTAAGATACAAATTCATGCTACTTTTTCTCCCAAAGTATACACAGAATACTCCATTTCATCTCTACATATGAATATGATAACATCAAAACCCATATTTGATGATATTTCAGGTCGCATCGCAAATATTTCAAAAAGAGAAAGTAAATTCGATTTAGAGCTTCTTAAAGAGGTATCAGATCCAAATTCGCATAAGGAAGACAATACCTTCAAGAGATCGTACAACTCACATATTCATTATATATACATAACAGACCAGCCACCGCCGCCCTTGCCAAAGAATTTTCAACTAATTAAATTAAGTGGTATAATTCCAGAGAATAAATCTAGCTTCTCTTGCCAAGAGGCAGCTATCCTTGTCCTTTTATCTTTGTTCAATTTTTTCCACCCAACCATGCCAGCTATGATTCCTGCGTCAGCTAAGTTTTTAAGTCATGAAGAAGCCGCGGAGGAGTTCATATCCTTATTTTTTGAGGATTCAACTCAATCAATTCCAGCACACCTTCTTGAAGAGGTAAAGCATGAGTATCACGGAATAGATTTATCAAAGTCAGAATACGATACAGAACGAATAAAAATCGGCAGAAAGCTCGGTATTTACGATTTGGAATATACAACAAGTCAGGATGTTGAAGAAGTGTATCGTATATGGAGAAGCAGCGATCCCGATCAGATCCCAAATATTGATGTAGTTAAGTCTATGAAGCAACGCTATAACGAGCTGTTTTATCTCAAGAATAACCATGCAAAAAGCCGCTTACACCCAGAGGAAAAGGAAAAGAACGTCAAGTGTTTCTTTGGACTTGCTCTTGATAAAGAGAAATTGACAGTGATGATAGGCTCTGATGAAGGGACTGCCGCAAAAAAACGGAAAAAGCTTGCAGAAGAATCATTTACACGCTACTATGAAAATATGATTCGCAACTTTCAAGAGCTGCAACCAGAAATCCAAAAAGCACTGGAAAGTATGTATAGACATGTAACACCTCCATCCTCTAGTACGGTGTAGAGCTTTCACTCAAACGTTTTTTACACCTTATTTACACCTTATTGGCGTAAAAACATCGAAAAATGGAGCTCAAAAGCCGAAAACAAGGCTCTCGGCAGCGTCTATTTTTCAAAAAGAAAAATCCTTGAAACGCTTATATAACAAGGGTTTCAAGGATT
>ERZ773009.2911-NODE-2911-length-10653-cov-4.769296_pt1 | contig 10653 bp, 6 predicted proteins | sample MGYA00580663_ERZ773009 | MGnify/ENA primary metagenome ERZ773009 (study PRJEB29015, sample SAMEA2737969) | human oral metagenome | biome: human oral; feature: human-associated habitat; material: dental | place: China | collected 2026 ... | reverse complement strand
CCCATAACACCGGTTATTGTATCACAAGTATATATTTTTTTGCTACCGCAATAAGAACATTCTTAAGACCCATTCCACCCTCCTATAAAACTTAAAGACTTTTAATATGCCAATCCGCTACTTGTAAATTCTTCTTTATAATACAGGTTTTGTCACTATAAATCAATATATTAGGCTGTAAATAGACATCCTTTATTCTGCCGACTAACTATTATCTTCACAGATTTTTATAAATTCGAAATAAAAGTTGCTGCCACACCTCCCCCTTTCTCTTCCCCTTAGCAACATAAACAATTATAAATAAATATATCTATCCATTTCTAATTGCTTGTACTATTATATCTTTTGTAACAGTGGCATGGTTGGAGATAAAAAACTCCTCGTATTATATAGTAGTAGTTTTTAGAGACCATCTCTAAGGTCTTTATAACTATTAAATCATAGTCTTTTTCTTTACCTCTTCTGTAGGTTAGACTATGATATATAAGATGCTGTGGGTTGGTGAATAAACTCCTACCATTAGATGGTTTTAATAAGGATACAACCACAGTCTCTTTGTTCATTTGTTAATCAGTTAGATACCGCATGACGGTTTATTTAGAACGAGGTTACAATTACAAGGAGTACCCTGTGGTTCTAAAACAGCATTAATATATGTCAAAGGAGATTTATTATGATTTATGTAGGAATTGATGTTGCAAAGGATAAGCATGATTGCTTTATCGTAAACTCTGGTGGTACAGTATTATTTAAAGTGTTCACCATTGCTAACAACTTGGATGGTTTCAATAATCTTTATCAAAAGATTGAATCCGTTATGAAAGATGTAACAAAAGTAAAAGTAGGGCTTGAAGCCACCGGACACTATAGTTACAATCTTTTAGGATATCTCATTGATAAAGGTCTGACTACCTTTGTTATCAATCCGTTACATACAAATCTGTACAGAAAAAGTCTAAGCCTTAGACAGACGAAAACAGATAAAGTAGATGCCCGTACAATTGCTTCTATGTTGATGTCGGATGTAAACTTAAAGTCCTACTCAAATATATCCTACCACAATGAAGAGCTAAAGTCATTAACTCGTTATCGTTTTAATAAAGTAGAAGAACGCTCCAAGCTTAAATCTTCTGTTTCAAGGCCGGTATGTATACTATTTCCTGAATTAGAAAAGTTAGTACCTAAACTTCACATGGCATCTGTTTATGCAATGCTTTCTGAATTTCCCGGTGCTAAACATTTAGCCGATGCTCATCTTACCAGACTTACCGGTCTTCTTTCTGTATCTTCAATGGGGCGATATGGTAAGGAAAAGGCAATTACTTTCAGAGAGGCTGCCAGAACCTCTATAGGCTCAAATATGCCGGCGAAATCATTGGAATTGAAACATACAATAAAACTCATCCAAGAACTTACTACCGAAATTGATGAAATTGAAAAAGAAATAAAGATTATCATGGATAAAATCAATCCTTCAATCCTTAGTATTCCGGGCATTAACTACCGCATGGGAGCCATGATCATTGCTGAGATCGGTGATTTCAGTCGTTTTGATTCTCCTGATAAAATCTTAGCTTACTCCGGCTTTTCTCCATCTACATATCAGTCAGGACAGCTTGATGGAGCTTGTTCTCATATCGAAAAACGAGGTTCAAGGTATTTACGATATGCTTTATATAATGCTGCCAAGTATGTCTGCCACTGGGATCCGACTTTTGCAGAATACCTAGCTAAGAAACGAGCTGAAGGAAAGCATTACAATGTTGCTATATCTCATGCTGTAAAAAAGCTGGTTCGAGTTATTTATTATCTTGAAAAAACAAAGCAACGATATGTCAAAGCGGCTTAAGTTTTTCTAATTATATACTCCTTTTTTGAGCACCTGTAACGATGCTTTTTTTGTCATGCAGTTTTCAAGGTTCAAAGAACTCTAACCGAGCTCAAAATATATCTAAAATACATTTCTGTACTTTATTCAAAAATTTTATTTTTCTACTTGACTTTTAATAGTTAGTCTTATAATTCAATCTTTTTAGCGGTTAACCCTTTTGATAAAGCGAGGTACAAATTCCACAGACGAGGACTGTTCGAGTGCAGCTCGCCACGGAGTAGGCGAGCACACGAGTTCCGCAGTCTGTGTGAATTTGTCGAAGCTTTGAGAAAGGGTTGCGGGTATGATTGAATTATACGGAGTTTTTTATAAGCATAATTGTTTATGTTACCAACTTCCTCACAATCACATTTACCCCCACACAAACCACCATAATCACCAGTGCCAGCACCGAGCCTACCCCATACTTACCGCTTTGTATCGCATCGAACATTACAAGCGTCAGCACCTTCTGCCCCGGATATACCAAAAAGATAATCGAGCCTATGGTAGTCATGGTAGTAGTAAATGCATTGGCAAAGGACATAAAAAGATAGTCCTTACTTAGCGGCAGCACCAAGTCCTTAAGCTCGTCTATCCTAGAGCCTCCAAGATCCCTTACCGCACTGAGTGCCTCCATATCAATCATTTCCATAGCAGAATTTCCCATCTTTGTCGAAAACGGTAACTGTTTAAAAAGTACATTTAAGACCACTATCGCTGAAGTTCCTACCAGTAAAAGCGGCGGCTTGTTAAAACTTAATATGTATCCCAAGCCGAAAAATGTACCCGGAATTATATAGGGAAAGCTTGCCGTCATATCAAGGAATTTAGCTATGCGAAGTTTCCTTATCTGCATATAATAAGCTATCATAAGCCCTATGATACTTCCAAAAACCGCCGAAATAAAGCTGTATACTATACTTCTTAGCAGGCTCTCATCAAGATAGACAAGGCTTTCTTTGATATTTTTAAGGCTAAATATCATATTTCCCTTTTTCATGGAAGTAAAGGCTGAGAGTATCAGCGAAGCGTATTGCAAGCCTATCCACAGAATAAAAAATAGTGCAAATATTTTTATAAAACGGTAAATACAGCCGTTTCTTTTTACATCCGACTCGCCCGAGCTTATCCCATGTGTGGCAGTCTGCATATTTTTAAGGCTTTTTTGATAAAAAACAAATACAAAAAGTGCCGGAATAAACATTAATATGTTAAGGCTTGCCGCCTTATGTAAGTTCCCTTCGGCAATAACGGCAAAATAACTTTCTGTCGCAAGTACATTGAACTTACCGCCTATTATGGCAGGAGTTCCAAAATCCGATATGCTTTTTAGAAAACTTAATATAAATGCAGCCTTGATACCGGAACTCATATTCGGAATCAGTATATCTTTAATAATATCATTAGTCCTTGCCCCCAAGCTTTTAGCACTGTCTATCATATATCTTGGAATATTTTTAAGTACTCCGTATATAAGTAAAGATGCGAGTGAAAACTCGCTGAGCAGTTGCATAAACACTATTCCCCACATGCCGTAAGGCTGTATGGACAGGTGTAAGAGTCTATAACTTATAAGCCCTCTTCTTCCGAACAGATTGATGTATGAGAGTGCACTTACAAAGGGCGGACTTATCATGGTCAGCATCAAAAAAAGTATAAGTTTATTTCTTATAAATTCTTTTTCTATATACAGATAAATCGCCACACAGCTGCTTACAATAACTGTAAGACTTGCGGTAAGTATACTAAGTTTTAATGTGTTTAACAAAAGTTTGGTGTTTTTAGCGATTATTTTTCCAAGTTCGGCAACATTAAAAGCTCCCTTATATATGAAAGCCTCTTTTAAAATGTAAAAAAACGGCATAAGTATAAATATACCTACCGATACCGTAAGTGTCAGTATTATCAATATATCCATAAACTTATGCCATTTTTTTATGTTCATCTTATACCTGCTTATTCTTCTATCTTACCTTCCGCAATCTTTGCGAACTCTGCGAGTATTCTCTCTCTGTCAGTTCCGAATGTACTTAAATCTTCCTTTATAAGCTTATCCTTTGGAAGTCCAAGCTCCAAGCCCTTTACTCCCGGCTTAACTATCTGAGCACTGTCCTTACCGTCAAGTTCAGCTATCATCTTCTGAGCCTCAGCGGTAAGCATAAAGTCTACAAATGCCTTTGCAACATCTGTATTATCACTGCCCTTAAATATAGCTACTCCTTCCGGTACCCATGGAATAGCGTCTTCCGGATATACCACTGTAAGTCCGCTCTCCTGAGCCGCATCAAAGGCTGACTTATCCACAGGGATAATACCTATAGCAAATTCACCTGCCTGAGTCTTTTCTTGAGGATCCTTACCTCTCTTACCGTAGAAGGCTATATTTGCATTTAACTTCTTTATATACTCCCAACCTGCTTCTTCACCGTACTGGTCTAAAAGTCCCTTTACTACCGCATAGTTAGTACCTGACACTGCCGGATTACTCATGATTATCTCACCCTGATACTTGCTGTCTGCAAGCTCTTCCCAAGTCTTTGGTACTGTAAGTGATTTTTCTTCTATAACGCTGTTGTTTACTAAAAATCCCGCAACGGTTATACCCTTTGCTATCCATGCTCCGTCCGCATCCTTATACTCGGCTGCTATATCTTCTGAATTGGGAGACTTGTATAACTCAAGCAATCCCTCATCCTTAGCTGCCATAAATGCATCAAGACCGCCTCCGAACCACACATCCGCCATAGGTTTACCTTCCGCCTTGGCTCTTGAGATAACCTCACCGCTTGACATTGAAAGGAACTCCACCTTAGCACCTGTCTGCTTGGTAAACTCGTCAAACAAGGTCTTGTACTTGTCACTGGTAGCCACTACATTAAGTGTTCTGCCGCTGAAATCAACCTTTGCAGTCTCTGCTGTGGTTTCCGCACTTGTCTGCTCACTGCTTGCCGCCTCTGTAACTGAAGTCTCTGCCGCTGTGGTAGCGTTTGTGTTGGAGCTGCAGGCTGTAAGTGCCATAATAGATGCACATGCTAAAAACAATAAACTTTTTTTCATAACTCCTCCTCTGAATATACATTATGTGATTTACATATTGCATAAAACTAATTGTTTTTGTTAAATCGACCAGATGTAGAGTGTCATTGACATTTAATTAATATAAGCAATAGAAGAGTAGATCTTATATATTACAATCTATTGACAAAATGTTAATACAGCCGGATATCAACAATACATTAGACCGGTGCCTTAAACCGCTGTACTGCCCCAATAATATTTAAACTGATTACCGTTTTATACATATTCTACAATGTTAAAATACCCACAGTACATTTAAATATAAATGATGTCGGTACAGCCGGATAACCCGATTTCAACTAACAGTTTCTTGAAAAAGAAAATCCGTTCTTGCTCAGTACTTTCGTGTGATTTGGAACAGGCTGCTAAAGCCAATCGAGTTACATCGGCAGCTAAAGTATGTAAATTTGAGGCCGACTTATTCAAACGACTTCATTATATCATAGAAAGTTACATAGGTAAATCGATTTTAATATACATATAATCTCAGAATATTAGAATCGTTACAGTTCAGCCGGGTCATTCATCTTCGTCAAAAAAACTAAAAATATTTAATTTTTATCTATAAATTAGACGAAGATGAATTCCGGCGGCAGCCTGATAGATATATATGTATAATATACACCTGAAAGCAAGCTTTCATTTGCTATATTATACATATATATCTAACTGCCTGAACTGTAACCTAAAATCAAATACCTGCTTAAGCTTCTACGATATTTTTAAGGTCTTTAACATAGCGACTTTATGGTAATTGAAATAAACTTGTGTTCTGTAAAGTTGGATGAAGTTAAAAAGTCCTGTTATTAAAGTAAGTTGCAAATTTCCGCAGTCTGTAAAAGAAAGTCGAAACTTTATTAACAGCACTGCGAGTATAATTAAAATAGGGAGTATTTCTGTCTAATTGTTGCCGTACAATCATTTCCGACTACTGTTTATGTTGTTAACTTCCCTATAAACATCAATATTCCGATACCAGTATCTCTCCATCTTCATATTCGGCAAGAAAGACATCCTTAATATTCTTATGTCCTTGTTTTTCAAGCGTTTCCTCAAGCCAAGCCTCATCTTTTCCTATGATTTCCAAAACATCTTTTTGTACCTGACCGTCCGTTATAATTGGGAATTTAGGATTTTGCTCACCGTATTTTACTATTATAAATTGCCCGTTTTGCTCCAAAATAGCTCTTTTAATCTCATGCACATAGTGGACGTTATTGGCTCTTAACTTAAATGCAACATCATGTGCATTAAGCCCTGCCTTTCTACAATTTTCCACAATAAGTTTACCTTGGTTTACTATGAGCATAGGACCGCCGTCAAGCATCTTCTTGGCAAACATATTGTTGGTCTTGATCCACTTAAGTACAAGAATCAAAATACACCATATGATAAGAATAAGACTGTACTGTAATACGGAAATACTGCTGTTATATATAGGTCCTCCTATAATTCCGCCGAGTACATAGTTTTGTATCTGATCGCTGGCTGAAGTGGGAGCAAGATTTCCCTTTCCGCTTATATTTATAACTATTGCAAGTGATAATAATCCTATAGTAAGCTTAATCGCTACGTCTATATAGAAACTTGGCATAATACTACTCCTCTATTAAAGAAATATTTGAACTCATTAAATTAATCGGTTCAAGTACATAATCGCTGTCATTTATCAATATAACTCTGTAAAAAAAGCCGTTTACATTTATCAAAGGCTCTCCCTTCATTAAGGTGGTATTAATATACACATCCTTTGCCTCTACATGAAGCCCCTGTGCTATATGCTCCACCGATTTTAGAACAGCTTTCGACTGCTTGCCGGTATTTTCCAGGTCTATGGCTTTATTAAGCTGCAAAAGCCCCAAAAAAACCATACAAAAGAGGGCAATAAGTGCCAACTCTCTGTATCTGGTATCTCTTTTATTTCTATAATAACGTACCAGACTGAATATTAAAACTGCAAAAACTATACCTAAAATAAGCAAATGTATTTTGTCCATAGTGATATTCCTTCGGACAAGATATTCATAGGAATAGAACTTCATAGTCGCAAACCTTCCTTTCAGAAATTTTCCTTCTTTTCCTTCATATATCCATCACAAGCACATAAATATCCCGGGTAATGAACTATACTTTATTGGTTATATTACTAAAATTTCCTATACTTTTAAAGCGTAATTAATATTTAATTTTCAATATTACTTACACCGTTTTCAGTTTTGGAAGTTTGAGTTATCGGCTTCCTCAAAATCTTTGTCAATAAAAGTTATACCTTTAAGATATTTTGAAATCTCTATAACAGAACCTTCATCAACAAAAGCTCTACGACTATTGTTATATGGAACATTAAATAAACCTTTTCCATTTGCTTGATATAAATGTTACAACAATGCTTATCGGATAAATACAAACAAAAAATATCCCGGCAAGCACAAAGCCAAGAACCTGTACCTGCCGAGATATTTTCATTTTATGCTGTAGGAATTAAGGCTGCTTATTTTTCTGATAAGCCCTACTTTAAGTTACAACCAATATAGTCGATGCGACTGGATTCGAACCAGCGACCTCTGCGTCCCGAACGCAGCACTCTCCCAAGCTGAGCCACGCATCGTCAGTTAATATACTAACACACTTTTTAAAAAAATGGTAGAGTTTTTTTGTATTTTTTTAATTATTTTTTAGTGAGTGAAGTGAAAAGTTTATTTTCACTGTGAAGGGGGCAAGGTGGATTTTAGTCTTACACCTATTTTCATTTCCTGAAAAGTTGCATTTAGTATTACACTTTACTTATCCTGACAGCCTAAAAAACAGGTATTATAGGAGTCTATCTAAAGAATTTGGACATTTAACTTTCAGTCAATCCTACTTAAAGTATCAGAAAATAACTCCTAATTGTTTTTATTGTGATGTCAATAGGATTTATTTTCCCTATTTTATTTACAAAACAATAAACTTTAATGTATGATAATAGAAGTAGTTATTACATTTAGTTATGTTGCAATACAAATTTATTTATATAAGATGAATCCGAGTACGGCTACTTTAAACAAGTACCTAAGGTCACATAGTGTGTAAACTGCCTGAATAAAGGCCTGTGTATATAGCAGCTTATTGGTTCTATAAAGCAGGAAAACCATCCACTTTAGACAATGGCAGTACAGTGACAAATTATATTAAGGTAGACTTGGAAAAATCATTATTGTATATACAACGGTTTTTGCAACATCACAATTAATTACAGAGAATATAAAGGAGAAAAATAATTAATGAGAAAAACGAAATTGCAATTAATAGGTGCAATGTTGCTTTCTTGTTGCCTTTTGGCAGCAACTCCGGTATCATCGCATACATTGATTACAAGTTATGCAGCAGGCAGTGAGGTATCTTACCAACTTGATATCACACCGACAGTTACAACAAATGTGAATACTCATATCAGCGACAAAATTCAAGATGCACTAAACACCCATAATGTGGTTACTGTAGTAGGAAATGCTACATTGACAGATACTAATTCCAATGAATCCATAAATATTAACATACCTCAGGGTAAGAAAGTAATCTGGAAAGCTACAATTACCAGTAGCAATGTTACCTATCCTATACTGGCACTTGACTCCGCTACTAATGATGCTGAGTTTGAACTTGCCGGCGGTAAGTTAACCTCAGATGTACAACCTGCTCTAATATCCGAACTTCATAGTCATCTGAATGTTAAAATTACCGGCGGTGATATTTATATGCCTCATCACACCTCTGATTATGGAGTTGTATTAAGAGGTCACGGCAACTTTGATATGAGCGGCGGAAGCATAATCAGTTATTCCGGCAACCGACAAGCTCTATATATAATTTCCAATTCAGCTACCGCTGCTAAAATCAATATACAGGGTGGAGTAATCTTTGCTACGGGTAATAAAAATACCACCCGTGTAACTGAGCCAAACGGCAATTCTGCCGTTTATATAGCGGTACCGGGAACTCAACCCGAGATAAATATAGATGCCAGTAAAGCTACTATAGTAACTTGGGATACAGAAGCATATAATATTAATTTACCACGCTATGTAGGTGGCGGCTATGACAATAGACATCTTAAAGTTTATGATGAGCTTTCTACTCGTTTATCCTGGTCTAAAGGCAGCGATGGACAGGCAGCTGTAAGCTATGTAAAACAAAACGGTGAAAGAGGCATGATAAATTCTATACCTGCCGGAGCGGATGACATAGATTTCCCTTCACTTCCTTCTAATCCTGTATATGATAAGACAGAAAAGGGAGTTGACAATATTACATCACCTCAAGGCGAGGCAATCAATTTTGAGTATACAGGTGTCAACGATACAAATTATCCATCAAGTACTATAAAACCTGTAAATGCCGGAGAATATAAGGTTACTACCACTTTATCCGCAACCTACGGTGAGCTTAACGTATCATTAGGAATATTAAAAATCAATAAAAGGGCGGTTACTGTTAAGGTGCCAAATCAAACTATAGACAAAGGCAGTGCACTTCCTCCACTTCCACAAAGCTTTGCAGACTTTACAGTTGAAGGATTGGCAAATGGAGACGGCAATCAGGGTGCACTTTCATCTGTACCGACATTTTCCTGGGGCACAGACGGACAACATGCAGGAACCTTTGCTGTAAGAACTGCTACACCTATAGCTTATACGGATAATTATACCGCAGCAGCTAATGCTATTACAGGTGTACTTACAGTAGTTGACAATACTAATCCTGGTACTAACCCAGGCAATCCTGGTAATCCGGGTACTAATCCAAGTAATCCGGGTACCAACCCAAGTAACCCCGGTACCAACCCAGGTAATCCGGGTACCAACCCAGGTAATCCGGGTACCAACCCAAGCAATCCGGGCACCAACCCAAGTAACCCCGGTACCAACCCAAGCAATCCGGGTACCAACCCAAGTAATCCGGGTACCAACCCAAGCAATCCGGGTACCAACCCAAAGGCTACCCCAAGTAATCCTGATAAACAAGATACTCCAAACAAGCCTAATAATAATTCGTCAGGAAATGGAGGTTCAGGCAGGTCAGGTGGCTCAGGTAGGTCAGGTGGCTCAGGCTCTTTGGGCAGAAAAAAAGCTAAGGCTGCAACAAAGCCTGCAAACGGTGATTGGATGCAGGATTCAAAGGGTTGGTGGTATAAACAGCATGACGGCTCATACCCAAAGAATACATGGCTACAGCTAAGTTATAATAATAAGAGCAACTGGTATTACTTTGATGAGCAAGGTTATATGCAAACAGGCTGGAAACTTGTAAACGGAAAATGGTATTACATGTATGAAAATACAGAAGGCGGCAACACAAAGGGAGTCATGGCTGCAAGTACAACAATCAACGGTTATCGTGTAGATGCAAGCGGTGCGTGGATACAGTAAATTATAAGATTAATTGAAGTTATAAATATTTACAAGATATTATCAGCTTAAAGAATAAAAATATTCAAAATAAGAATTTCATACAATATTAAAAAATGAGATAAACCCTTGTGTAATCAAGAGTTTATCTCATTTTTTTACACATAACTCAATCTGACAGTGCAATATAGTTTAAATACATGACATATGAAAACAGAAAAAATTTTTTATTAAAAAAACATGTCTAGTGTAGTGTATCGTTGATATCTAGCATTATTACCACTTTGTTAATAGATTGTATTAGATATATAATAA
>ERZ773009.2908-NODE-2908-length-10656-cov-7.367890_pt1 | contig 10656 bp, 9 predicted proteins | sample MGYA00580663_ERZ773009 | MGnify/ENA primary metagenome ERZ773009 (study PRJEB29015, sample SAMEA2737969) | human oral metagenome | biome: human oral; feature: human-associated habitat; material: dental | place: China | collected 2026 ... | reverse complement strand
TCCTCACATAGCTTGCTATGCTCGTCTAATGATGAAACAAAATCATCAGAAACATTCTCCCGATAGCCTCCGAAATAAATTCCAAACAGCTTCCAAGAATAAAACACGAAGCACTTCCCGCCGCGTAAAGTGGGGGAAGTGCTTCGTGTTCTTTTTCGCTAAGCTGTCTTCCGGACAGGTTACGCGCCGCGCTCCACAGGACAAATGCCCGGCGCGGTGAGGATGTGTTCGGCGTTGCGAACGCGCTCTTCGGAGGGTGCGCTAACGTCTTTCAGTGTGTATGGAATACCCAATTGCTCCCACTTGTACGTTCCCATCGCGTGATAGGGCAAAACTTCCACCCGCTTGACGTTTTGCAGCGTGTCAATGAAGGCACGCAAGGCATGCAGATCGTCATCGTTGTCGGTTACGCCCGGGACGAGTACGTGTCGCACCCAAATAGGCTTGCCGATGTCGGACAGATAGCGCGCGCAATCGAGGATGTTACGATTTGTGCGTCCGGTCAGCTCGCGGTGCTTCGTGTCGTCGATCTGCTTGAGGTCAAAAAGGAGCAAGTCAGTGTACTTCATCAGCTCTGCAAACTTTGAGAAGAACGGCTCCCGACGTGTGAAGGGTTGCCCCGACGTGTCGAGGCATGTGTGGATACCTTTCGCTTTGGCCTTACGGAACAGCTCCGTCAGGAAGTCGATCTGCAGCAACGCTTCGCCACCGCTGACAGTGATACCTCCCTCGCGTCCCCAATAGCTACGGTAACGCATGGCCTGCGTCAGCAATTCGTCCGCCGTACGCAGATCGTCCGTCTCGGGATCCCACGTGTCTGGATTGTGGCAATAACGGCAGCGCATGCTGCAACCTTTCAGGAAAATGAGGAAGCGAATGCCCGGCCCATCGACCGAACCGAACGTTTCAACCGAATGCACACGGCCTAAGAGGGGAGAAGTTTCCATGAAGCGAATGACTAAAAGCGAAAAACTAAAGTTGGGGTTGAGGTTGTGATTGGGTAGAGCGAAAAGAGGAGGAGCATCGAACGTGCTCCGCTCCCCCTCTTCTTCATTCAATAATTACATCTTTCCATGTGCCTGGCGTGCGATCACGTCGAGCTGCTGCTCCTTGGTCAAGTCGATGAACTTGACGGCGTAACCACTGACGCGGATCGTGAAGTTGGCGTACTCTTCTTTCTCGGGGTGCTCCATGGCGTCGATCAGCTTGTCTACGCCAAAGACGTTCACGTTCAGGTGATGTGCACCCTTATCGAAGTAGCCGTCCATTACGCGAACGAGTGTCTCTACCTGCTCATCCTGCGTATGGCCGAGCGTCGAGGGACTGATCGTCTGCGTGTTCGAGATGCCGTCCAACGCGTACTCGTACGGCAGCTTCGCTACTGAGTTCAGCGACGCCAGCAAGCCACTCTTCTCTGCACCATACGACGGGTTGGCACCCGGAGCGAGCGGTGCACCGGCCGGACGTCCGTCGGGCATGTTGCTCGTGTACTTGCCATAAACCACGTTCGAGGTGATGGTCAGGATACTCGTCGTCGGCTCCGAGTTGCGGTAGGTGTGGTGGCGGCGGATCATGTTCATAAACGTCTTCAGCAGCCATACGGCGATCTCATCGGCGCGGTCGTCATCGTTGCCGTAGCGCGGGAAGTCGCCTTCGGTCTTGAAGCTGAGCGGGAAGCCCGTTTCGTCGCGGATGATGTTCACCTTAGCGTACTTGATGGCGCTGATGGAGTCTACCACATGGCTAAAGCCTGCGATACCCGTAGCGAACGTGCGACGCACATCGGTGTCGATCAGTGCCAACTCAGCGGCCTCGTAGAAGTATTTGTCGTGCATGTAATGGATCACATTCAACGTGTTCACATACACGCCAGCCAGCCACTCCATCATATCCATGAAGCGCGGCATAAACTCGTCGTACTTCACCACGTCGCCCTCGATCGGACGGTAAGCCGGACCGCATTGCTCGCGTGTCTTGGCGTCTACACCGCCACTGATGGCGTACGTAAGGCACTTAGCCAGGTTAGCCCGCGCACCGAAGAACTGCATCTCCTTACCCGTCTGCGTGGCCGACACACAGCAGCAGATCGAGTAATCGTCGCCCCAGATAGGCCGCATCACGTCGTCGTTTTCGTACTGGATGGAGCTGGTCGTCACCGAGATTTTCGATGCGTAACGCTTGAAACCTTCCGGCAGACGAGACGAGTAGAGCACCGTCAAGTTCGGCTCGGGCGAGGGACCCATGTTCTCCAACGTGTGGAGGAAGCGGAAGTCGTTCTTCGTCACCATCGAGCGGCCGTCCATACCGAGACCAGCCATCTCGAGCGTAGCCCAGATCGGATCGCCAGAGAAGAGCTGGTTGTACGACGGGATGCGCGCAAACTTCACCATGCGGAACTTCATCACCAGATGGTCGATCAGCTCCTGCGCTTCCGACTCCGTCAGCGTGCCAGCCTCCAGATCGCGCTGGATATAAATGTCGAGGAAGGTCGAGATACGGCCCACCGACATCGCGGCGCCATTCTGCGTCTTGATGGCGCCGAGGTAGCCGAAGTAGAGCCACTGCACGGCCTCGCGAGCATTCTTCGCCGGTGCCGAGATGTCGTAGCCATAGATGGCCGCCATCTTCTTGAGCCCCTGGAGCGACTTGATCTGCATCGAGATCTCCTCGCGCAGACGGATCACGTCGTCCGTCATCACGCCGCCGCCGTCATGCAGCGCCAGGTCTTGCTTCTTCTTCTCGATCAGGAAATCCACGCCGTAAAGCGCCACGCGGCGGTAGTCGCCCACGATGCGTCCGCGGCCGTAGGTATCCGGCAGACCGGTGAGGATGTGGTTGTGTCGCACGGACTTCATCTGCTTCGTGTAGGCATCAAACACGCCGTCGTTGTGCGTCTTGTGATACTCCGTGAAGATCTCGTGCAGCTTCTCCGACGGCTTGTAGCCATACGTTGTGCAAGCCTCTTCGGCCATCTTGATACCGCCGTAAGGCATGAATGCGCGCTTGAGCGGCTTGTCGGTTTGCAGACCCACTACGCGCTCCAAATCCTTCGTGCCCTCGGCGATGTAAGCCGCTCCGTAGGCCGTCAGGCCAGAGACGATCTCCGTCTCCATATCGAGTACACCGCCCTTGGCGCGCTCCTCCTTCTGCAAGCCCTGCAGGATGCCCCACAGCTTCTGCGTGGCCTCGGTTGGGCCCTCCAGGAAGCATTCGCAGCCGTCATAAGCCGTGTAATTGTCTTGAATAAATCCGCGAACGTCCACTTCATCCGTCCACTTGGTTCCTTGGAACCCGTTCCATTCCTGTCTCATTTTATGATCGAATTTTTATTGTTGATGATGTTATCGGCTGACCTTTTCGGGAGGGGGTTGGCCCCCTTTCCTCTGTCATCCGCGGGCAAATGTAGGGGCATTTCCTTACACTGGACACATTTTAGGCGGAAAAATGCAAGGTCGACATTGCAATTTTTATAACACGCAGAGAATCAACGGCTCCAGAACGCACCTTTTTGCACACGACAAGGCGAAGTGTGCCATTGAAAGCGCTATCGCCTCCTTTTTTGCCCCTCACCCAGCCCCTTTTTCTCCCGTTTTATCCCTCTCCGAGATCCTCCTAAACCATGTCACCCTCGTCACACACGCAGCCGCTCTTATCCTCGCCTCCGACTCCTTCGGCAGACCCTCTGCCTCCTTTGTCCTCCCCTACCCGGCTGCCGTCAGACTCTTCGCCGCCTTTGTCTTCGCCTCCGACTCCTTCGGCAGACCTTCTGCCGCCTTTGTCTTTGCCTCCAAGATCTCAGGCAGACCTTCTGCCGCCTTTATGATGCCCTGTATAGATAGTGTCAATGATCTAAACAGGCTATCAAAAATCAATATAGCGCTGTATGTAATCTAAACAGGCTGTCTAAATACTTAGATACGGTATCCTGAATATGAAAATGATTGATGGAGATTTTATGCCTCTGTTTTGTCTGATAAAATGATATATAAGCTCTTATATAGATGGTTTTCTACATAAACAGCATGTCCAAATATTTTCCATAACTATCCATGATCAAGAAATAGGCTATAAAATATATCAAGCTAGTTCTTTCTATAGACGGTATCATATTCGATTTTTAGTTACTGTTCATATCAAAAATAGTGACTCGAAAAATGATTTTATAGTGTCTATATCATAAGCAGCACCTATACAGGGCATCATAAAGGCGGCAGAGTCTCTGCCTGAACTACCGGGGACGAAGACAAAGGTGGCAGAGGCTCTGCCGGGACTTTGGGGGTGTTAGATAAGGGTGACGAAGAGGCGGACTGGAGCTGGGTGGTGGAGGACAAGGGGCGCAGAGGGTCTGCCGAGGTGCCGATTCCCCCTTACTTTTGCTCCATCATATTCAAACAGTAAGATTATGCCTCAGATCAGTCTTTTTTACGGCATCATTATTATGATGTACTTCTCCGATCACGCGCCGGCGCATTTCCATGCGTGGTATGGGAATTATAAGATTACGGTATCCATCAAAGATGGTGTGGTGAAAGGTGAAATGCCAGCGCGGGCGCTGCGGATGATACTGGAGTGGCTCGATTTGCATCGCGACGAGTTGATGGTGAATTGGGAACGGGCCTGCAAGGGCGAGGCATTGAACAAAATAGAACCTCTGACATGAATGCAATGATGTTTACAGAAGTGGTACGGGCCGAATACGCGGGGGGATACCGCGTGCGGCTGTGGTTTAACAACGAGACAGTGAAAACGGTGGATCTGGAACAATCGCTGAAAGGAAGCGTGTTCGAACCCCTGAAGGACGTGGAACGGTTCAAGCGGTTCCAAGTCAAATATGCCACCATCGAATGGGAGAACGGCGCAGATCTGGCTCCGGAATATCTCTTTGAGTTGCCGGCTGTGGAATAAGTCGGGGACGTCTCTCTGGGCTCTCTCTTCCTTTCCTTGATGGTTCTTCCTCTCTCCCTTTGATGGTCTCCCTTTTCTTCCCTTGATGGAAGAAAAGGAAGCAAAAGAAGATCAAGGCGTCAGGGACGCCTGCCAAGTTTGCCGGGTACTGGACAAACTTCCCTGCCTCGGTAGAGGCCGCCTGCCAAGTTTACCGGGTACCGGACAAACTTCCCAGTCTCGGTAGAGGCCGTCTGGCAACTTAATGGGCATATGGCTCTACTCTGGCTGGGGCTGTCGGGCTTTGGCGGCTTGGTACTGGCGGATCATCTTCCGACGGACGCGTATGATCTGCCGACGGTAGACGAGGGCGGCAAGGAGGAAGTAGAGGCCGGTCTGCAGCCAAAGGAGGCGGTACTCACGGGCGACGTCGAAGAGGGTGGCGCCGCAACTCTTGATCAGCACAAAGCCGCGGATGGCTGGCGTGGAGGGGAAGAGTTGGGCCAGGGCGCGCCAGTAGAAGGGGAAGGCGTCGGTGGGCCAAGAGATGCCGGAGAGGAAGAGCAGGATGACGGACATGAAGACGAAGAGCATCATGCCGGACTCACGGGTGCGCATGAAGCCGGAGAGAATCATGGCAAAGAAGATGCTGGCCAGGAGGTAGGGAAGGAGGAAAAGTAGCGCGTCCCAGGGGTTACCAACGGAGGGGTAGGCGAAGATGCGTGGGACGACGACGAGCGTCCAGAGGCAGACGGGGATGTAGATAATGACGTAAGCGAAGGCCTTGCCAAGGAGGACGCGGAGGGTGCCGCGGAAGCGTCGGTCGAGGGGGACGAGGTGGTGGAAGCGGCTCTGCTCGCGGGCGGTGCCGCCCAGCATGCAGATACCCAGGACGAGCGTCTGCTGGATGATAAGGATCAAAACGGCGGGCAAGAGGAAGCTGGCGAAACCGTTGGCGGGGTTGAAGAGGGCCACGGACTCGTAGGGGATGGGCGCGACGTAGATCTGCTGAAGCTCGTCGGTGGACTGAGGCGTGCGGGCGGCACGGATCTCGCGCCCCATGTCGAGCGAGACCTCGGTGGTGGCCAGGAGGAGGGCTTTGTAGTGCAGCAGCAGGCTCATGTCGGTATAAAGCGAGACGGTGGCCTGACGTCCGGCGGCGAGGTCACGGTTGAAGTCGGACGTGAAGAGGAGGATGCCGTAGGCTTGCTTGCTATCAACTAACCGACGGGCATCTTCGATGGATCCGCAGGTAGCCACGACACGGACGTCGGGCGTGGCATCGACACGGCGGATGAACTCGCGGCTGCGCTGCGATCCGCTCTGGTCGACGACGGCCAAGGGGACGTCGCGCACCGTTTCGGGGTTGTAGATGAGGGCGTAGATGACGGGGTAGGCCAGGGGGACGAGGAAGAAGAAGATCATCACGCCGCTGTCACGAAAGATGGCACGCAGCTCTTGCCGCCAGATGTAGAACAGGTCGCGGAAGCCTTCGGCAATGAGGGTCGGTAGACGTTTTTCGTTATCCATATATAGAGGGTAGAGGGTGGAGAGTAGAGGGTAGAGAATAGAGGGTAGAGGGTAGAGGGTGGAGGGTAGAGGGTAGAGGGTAGAGGATAGAGAGTAGAGGGTGGAGAGTTGGGAGTGGAGAGTAACTTCATGTACCCGGTTCTACCCTCTACCCTCTATCCTCTACCCTCTAAAATCTCTACCCTCTATGATCATGGGATGTAATGGAAGTAGAGCAGGGCCCTTTTCAGGTTGCGGTAGATGGTGAGGGGCAACAGGAAGAAGGCGGCAAGCCAGACGTATTCGCCCCAGGTGTAAGCCAGCGCGCGACCGTTGAGGGCCTGATCGATGTAGATAAGCAGGTAGTGGCGCAGGGGATAGAGGTACGACAGGGCGTGGAAGGGAGGATACATGGCCGTCACGGGGTACGACAGGCCGCAGATGGAGAAGCCGAGCATGCCAAAGAGGCTGGCGAAGCTGAGGCCGAGTCGGACGGTGGGTAAGACGCCGATCATAAACACGCCGACGGCTTGCGAGGCGATGACTAATAGCGTCATGGCGGCGAGGATAGGAAGCCAACCGCTGGCCAATGGGAAGGCGTTATAGCCATAGAGCACGGCGCAGATGAGCAGTCCGACGACGGTGAAGATGACCGTGTGCGGAAGCAGTTTGCCGGCCAGGCTGACCGCCAGCGAGCCGTTCCCGAGGCTGAGCCAACGGCGGGAAGTGCGCTGTTTGATCTCCGCGCCGATGCTGTAGACGGTGACAATGAAAACGAGCAACTGCAGCAGTCCGGGCAGCATGGCGTTGCTGAGATAGACGGAGTAGTTCAGCCACGGGTTGCCAATGGCGTGCGTATCGACGGTGATGGGTTGAATCTGGCCCATGATCTGCGCATCGGTCATGCCGCGCGCCTGCCCCTGCTGTAGCCCGACGGAGGCACCAGCCAGCACGGAGAGCGTCTTCATGTCGCGAAACATGAGGGACCCGGCGATGAGAAACGAGCCGTTGGTGTAAAACGACAGCCGGGGGCGCTTGCCGGAGGTAGCGTCCTGCTGGAAGTGTTTCGGGATCAGGAAGACGCCATAGATGCTACCCTGCTGCATCTCGTGGCGCGCCTCGTCGAAGGAGGCGCATTGCATGCGTACGGCAGTCTGCTCGAAGGCGTCGAGCTGGCGGACGAGTCGGCGTGAGGTGGGCGTGTTGTCGAGATCGACGACGGCCACGGGCAAGTCGGTAGGCAGGCCGCTGCGCATGAGCGTGGTGAAGAAAAAGAGACAGCCGACGGGGGCCACGACCATGCAGAAAAAGTAGACCGGGTTGGCCACCAAGCGGCGCAGCTCCCGTCGGGCGATGCGCAGGATGGCGTATATGCCTTCGCGAAGGGTCATCGTTTACTGGGGCGTTTGATGATGACGGACATGCCGGGGCGGAGGTCGGCCACGGGCGATGTGGGGCGCGCACGCACCTCGAAGGTCTTCGAGTCATACTGGCCGGTAGTCTTCGTGGCTTTCCATGCGGCGTAGGTGCCCATGTCCTTCATGAAGTAGACCTTCATCACGACCTCCTTATCACCGAGCGCAGGGATGAAGCCTCGGATCTCGGCGCCGATCTTGATGTCGCGCAACAAGTCTTCACGGACGCTGAAGGTGACCCACATGTCGTTCAAGTCGGCAATGTTCATGATCGGTGCACCGGTACCGACCAGCTCGCCGATCTGCGGGAAACGCTCCACCACTTCTCCATCGATGGGGGAAATGAGGGCACGCTCGCCGAGATAAGCCTCCACCTCGTCGACGACGCCGCCAGCCTGACGGACAAGGGCCGATGCAGCCGCCTTATCCTCTCGTCGAGCGCCCTCGCGGGCCATGTCGTACTGCGAATGGGCGGCCTTCTCGGTAGCCAACATGGCCTGATAGTTCGCCTCGGCTTCGTCACGCTTTTGGGCAGACATGACGCCTTGGTCGTAGAGGTGTTGCACGCGGTCGTACGACTTCTTGGCGATGTCGAGTCCCGCCTTAGCCTTCTGCCAAAGCTCGTAAGCACCGGTCACTTCCTGCGAACGGGCGCCGGCCATGGCCTTGGCGCTCTGTGCCTCGGCGGCAGATCGTACGGCTTCGGCTTGACGCAGTTTGGCGTCCACCTCGGGGGTGTTCAGGTAAACCAACGTGTCGCCGGCGTGCACGCGGTCGCCCTCGCCGAAGCGGTAAGACTCGATGCGTCCGGGCACCTTGCCGGAGATACGTACTTGGGTGGCTTCTGCCTGGCCCATGATAATGTCGTCGGGGGGAGTAAGCAGGATGAAGCCTGCCAGTGACACTAAGCCTATCACGATGACGACAGCGATGAAGGCCAGTAGCATGTTGTTGATCGAATATTTTTTCTCGCTCATTGTATATAGGGTAGTTATGGGGCTTGGCCCCGGGATTTATACGTAGTAGAGGGGGAGCCTTGTGGGCGCCCAGGGTGGTAGAGATGCTTATATATAATAGGTATAGGGTGCCAGCCAAACTGGCTTGGTACAGGGATTCTACTCTTTGCCTAAGCGCCCGAGGGCTTTGCTGAGATAGACTTCGGTGAGCTTAACCTCGATTTGGGCGTCGATCAGTTGCGAACGGGCGGAGACCCACGCGGTCTGTGCCTCCATGAGGTTGAGCGCGGGGATGACGCCCTCCTCAAAGCCGACGTTGGCGTAGCGGAGGTTCTCTTCGGCGCGCTCCATGTTGCGCGTGGAGGCGGTGAGCTGTTTGCCGGCCTCGTTCACCTTGTAGACAGATTGATTGACTTGCAGCTCCACCTTCTCGCGCGCCTCCTCCGTTTCGAGTCGCTTGATCACCGTCTCGGCGCGTGCGGCGTTACGCTTGTAGGAGCCTTCCCACCACGCCGAGAGAGGCACACGCACCAGCACGCCGACGTTGTACATGCCCGAAAACTCCTTCTTGAAACCGTGGTATGCGTTCGGATTCGTGACGAGGTAGTTGGCCGTCAGTGCGACGGTGGGCAGCATCTCGGCCAGTGCAATCTGCTCCTTTTTGCGGTAAATCTTCGTGGCCAGCTCGAGGCTCTTCAGCTCGGGGCGATGGCTGAATGCCTCCTCGACGTTGGCCTGCGTCGCAGTGGGTTGAACGGCGAATTGCTCGATACGTTCGTCTGCCAGCAGAGGCGGATGCTCCATGTCGAGCCCGCAGAGTTGCGCCAGGAGCATGCGCGAGAGCGCCAGCCCGTTGTTCACCTTCGTCTGGGCCATCTCGGCCTCGTTGAGCTTCACTTTGACAGACAATTCGTCCGCCTTCGTGGCCACACCGGCCGTGATCATGGCGGCGATGTCGGTGTCCATCTTGCGAAGCAGATCTACGTACGCGTCGGCCAACTTTTTCTTGTTAGCCAGCGAGACGACCTGCCAATAGGTCTCGTCCGTGCGGCAGATCACGTCTTGCAACTTCGTGTCGTGCATCGACTCGGCCAACTCGCGGGCGTAACCCGTGATCTGGTTGTACGAGACGATCTTTCCACCCATGAAAACGGGCTGCACAAGCGATACATCGCCGATCCAAACGTTCTGCATATCCACATGTGTGAGGTTCTTCAGCTCTTCCACGATTTGGGGAAGTGATTGCGCCACCTGCGGATACTTCATCAGTAGCGGCGCCAGTTGCGGAAGCAATTGGCCGGTCATGGCCTCAAAACGGGTGTAATCCACCAGCTCGAGCGGCTTGCTGTTGTGCATATACGAGCCTGTGGCCGAGAGTTGGGGGAAGTATTTCGTGCGTGCCGCGCGTCGTTCCTGCGCAGCGCGATCCACCTGTGCCTCGGCGATTTTCAGCTCCTTATTGTTGTCGATAGCCAGCTGTCGGCATTGCTCCATCGTGAGCGCCTCCTGCCCGTAAGCGGCACAAATGGGCAGTGCGAAAGTCATCCATAAAATCAATGAGTGCTTCATTCTTCGTGTTTATTTTTCAGGGGCGCAAAGATATTAGCGCATAAAGCCGCTGTTCCATAATTCCACCGAAATGGACATAAGACGCGCGAATCGTACAGTTCTCGAGTGGATTGGGGCGCTCTATCCGATCCGTAGCGGTTGTTTGTACGATACAATCGGCCAGAGACGAATCACTCCACGTCACACTCATATTATAATATAACGTGAGTTCGACGAAAGAATGGACTCCCTAATCCCTGAAGAATGTCTTTGATAGCGCGCAGTAGCAGCCAAAGTGCTTTTGGAAATGCTTGCACCGGCGGTGCAAACCTCAAAAACCACTT
>ERZ773009.2907-NODE-2907-length-10658-cov-22.722154_pt1 | contig 10658 bp, 11 predicted proteins | sample MGYA00580663_ERZ773009 | MGnify/ENA primary metagenome ERZ773009 (study PRJEB29015, sample SAMEA2737969) | human oral metagenome | biome: human oral; feature: human-associated habitat; material: dental | place: China | collected 2026 ... | reverse complement strand
GGCGCCGCGGACCGCCTCGACCGCCGGGGTGCGCACGGCGTCGAGCGCCGGCCCGATCGCCCCCAGCACGGCAATGCCGACGACGGAGCCGACGGTGAGCGCGATGGCCGCCGGCGTGGCGGCCACCTCGATGCGCCCCATGCGCGCCGACGCCATGCGGGTGAGCACCGAGGAGAAGGGCTGGTCCACCGCCGAAGCGACCAGGACCCCGGGTGCGCAGGCCACCAGCCCCAGCACGGCGACGGTCGTGACGACGCCGACGAGCACCTGTCGGGGCGAGGCTCCCGCCAGTCGCCACCCGGCCCAGTTCGTGCGCAGGGCCTGGACGCAGGAGCGTCCGACGATCGCCACCACCGGGATCGCCGTGAACGCCGAGTAGACGTAGATCGAGGTTCCGCTCGCCTCCAGCTCCGCCGGTCCGACGCCCACGGCCCGCGCCGCGGCCACGACCTCGGGTCGGGTGACGGCGAACCGGTGCGTCAGGCAGACATCGACCAGCACGGCCGCCAGGGCCAGTACCGCCACCGTTGCCGACCAGATCCGCCACTGGGCGGCGAGGGCGCGCAGCGTATAGCGCGTCATGCCGCCTCCCCCATCCGGTTCATGGCGGCCAGCAGCTCATCGGGCGCGGCCCCGCGACGCCGGTCGATGATCGCCCCGTCGCGCATGACGAGCACCGAGTCCGCCAGCGCCGCGGCGCCCGGATCGTGCGTGACGAGCACGACGGCGGCCCCCTCGTCGGCCAGGCGCCGCAACTCGGCCAGGACGAAGGCCGCCGACCGCGTGTCCAGCGCCCCCGTCGGCTCGTCGGCGAACACGACCGGGGGACGCCGATAGAGCACCCGGCCCAGGGCCGCCCGCTGCTGCTCCCCGCCGGAGAGCGTGGCCGTCACCGCGTTCGCGCGGGCGCCCAGGCCCAGGGAGGCCAGAACCTCCCGCACGCGCGCCCGGTCGGGGCGCCTGCCCGCCAGGACGTCGGAGACGGCGATGTTCTCCCGCACGCTCAGGTACGGCACGAGGTTGTAGGCCTGGAAGACGAAGCCGACCCGATCGCGGTACAGCTCCGCCGCGCGCGCCGGGGACAGCGCCGCCAGGTCGCGCCCCATGAGGGTCACCCGCCCCGAGGTCGCGGGCTCCAGCCCCGCCAGGCACAGCAAAGTGGTCGACTTGCCCGACCCGCTGGGGCCGACCAGGGCCGTCATCTCGCCGGCCCCGATCGCGCAGGAGACGCCGTGCAGGATCTCGATCGGCTCTGCGCCCGGCGTCGGGAAGGACTTGCGCAGCTCATGGGCCTCGACGGCCGCAATGGATGTCATGACCGCAGTGTCGGTCCGCCGGCCCCGCGGGCGCAGTGAGTCTTCCGGCCCGCTCACGGTGGGGGAATCCCCACCTCCGGCCCCGGCTCCCGGCCCTGCCGCCCGGAGCCCCGGGGCGGAGCGCGCCGAGCGCCTCCGCCTGAGCGTCCCCGCCCATGGGCCCCGCCTCCTCCACCGGGCGCCTCCCAGGCGCGCCGCGGGCGTGCGCATGCTCTCAGCGCCGGTCGAGGAAGGCGAGCACGGCGAGGACCCGGCGGTTGCCCTCGCGCTGCGAGAGGCCCAGCTTGTCGAAGATGGCGCCGACGTGCTTGACCACCGCGCCCTCGGACAGGTGCAGCTCCTGCGCGATCCCGCGGTTCGTCTCCCCCGCCGAGACGTGGCGCAGCACCTCCCGCTCCCGCGGCGTCAGGCGCTCCAGGCGGTCCTCGCGCCTGCGCATGAGCGCGGTGATGACCTTGCGGTCGACGACCACCCCGCCGCCGGCCACAGTCTCCAGCGCCCGGACGAACTCGTGCACGTGGGCCACCCGGTCCTTGAGCAGGTACCCGACGCCGCCGGCGCGGGGGTCGTCCTCGGCGGAGTCCAGGAGCCGCTGCAGATATTCGTTGCCCAGGTACTGGGACAGCAGCAGGATCGGCAGGCCCGGGCGGTCGCGGCGCAGCTCGATGGCGGCGCGCAGCCCGTCGTCGGTCCTGCCCGGGGGCATGCGCACATCGGTGATGACAATGTCGAGCGGGTCCATCGGATCGCTGCGTCTCACCGCGTCGAGCAGCTCGGTGGCGGTCGCGACGCAGGCGACGACGTCGTGCCCGGCGCGCTCGAGCAACAGGCCCAGGCCCTCGCGCAGAAGCGCCTCGTCCTCGGCCAGGACTATTCTCATCGCGGTCCTCCTGAGGGGATGCGCACCATGACGGTGGTCGGCCCGCCGTCGGGGCTGACGAGCTCGAAGGTACCGCCCAGGCGGCGGGCGCGGGCCGCCATGGACAAGATGCCCCGTCCCGTGGGGGCCGCCCCGCCCGCGCCGTCATCGCGCACCGTCAGCTGCACGACGTCGTCCTGCCGGGCCACGTCCACCTCGATACGGCTGCACCCGGAGTGCTTCATGGCGTTGGTGATCGCCTCCGAGGCGATGAGGTACAGATCCTCGGACGCCTCATCGGAGGGCGACGGCGCTCCCGAGCCCGTTCGGCCCTCCCAGCTCACGTCCGTCTCGACCGGCAGGCCCGCGGTGAGCTCCTCCAGGGCGGGGCCCAGCCCCTGCTCGCTCAGAATCCTCGGGGACAGACCATGGGCGACCTCCCGCACCGCGTCGGCGGCGGCGTCGATCTGCTCGCGCAACTCGCCGAGGGCCCGGCGCGCCGCCGCACCGGCGGCCCCCTGGACATCGGCGAGTTGGAGCTCGAGGAGCCCGAGGCGAAACCCGGCCGCACTCAGGTGCAACTGGGCGCCGTCGTGCAGACGCTGCTCCATGAGCCTGCGCTCCAGGACGAGGCGGTCCTCGGCCGCCACGGCCCCGTCGACGAGGGCGTCCACCTGCCTGCTCAGCTGCTCCGGCCGCGGGGAGAGCAGCGCCGTGGACAGGCGTGCCAGGCCCGAGGCCGCCCCGGTGACGAGCCGCGGGACCAGGCACGCGCCGATCAGGCCGACGAGGAGGGTCAGGCCGCGTCCCGGCAGTGAAGCCAGCGGGTCGCCGGGCGCGGCGGCCTGGGCCCTGAACGGGTCGATGAGCATCACCCTTCCCGCGGTGAGCAGAATCGTCCCCGCAACCGTTCCCAGGACCGCCACCACCGCGAGGACCAGGGCGAAGGCCACCTCGCGCGGCCGACCGGCCCGGCCGGCCTCTCGCGGTGCGATCGGCGGAAGGCCCGCCAACACCACCAGCCGGCGCTCGATGCCCGCCCACGCGGCCGCCCATGTCGGCAGCAGCACAACGGTGCCCGCGAACAGCCAGGTGAGCCAGCCGGCCGTCACCTCTGCGACGAGGTACGCGGCTGCCATCCACGACCGGCGCCCCCATGGTCGTCGCGTCCGCGACCGGCGCGCCCGCGGCACCCGGATCGGGACGGGCAGCAGATCTCTTCTCACGGGGCCAGTGTCCCCCGATGGCGAGCAGGCGCAGGCCCCGGGCGGATCCCCGTTCGGCGGTCCCCGCCCCTTGACGATACGTACGTCTTAACGTACGTTCTTGCTATGTCCGCTGTATCTGCAACCACCGCGCGAGCCAATCTTTACCACATCATCGATCAGGTCAACAACGAGTCCGAGCCGCTGACCATCACCGGACAGCGCGGCAACGCCGTCCTCGTCGGCGAGAACGACTGGCGCGCCATCCAGGAGACGCTCCACCTCACCTCGATCCCCGGCATGACCCGCTCCATCCGCGAGGCGCGCGCGGACGGCCTCGACGGCGCCTGCGAAGAGCTCGACTGGTGAGCGCCTGGCGCATCGTCTACTCCAAGCAGGCCCGCAAGGACGCGAGGAGGCTCGCATCCTCGGGTCTGAAGCCCAAGGCTCAGCATCTGCTCGACAGTATCGCCGCGGACCCGTTCAAAACGCCGCCGCGCTACGAGAAGCTCGTCGGCGATCTCGCTGGCTGTTACTCGCGCCGCATTAACATCCAGCACCGACTCGTCTACGAGGTCTTCCCCGAGGAGCACACGATCCTGGTTCTGCGCATGTGGACCCACTACGAGTAGGCACGGCACCCGACTCGTCTCAGATCAGTGCTCTGCGTTGCGTAAGGCGTTGAGGGTGTTGGCGGCTGCGGGCGGCAGGCGCGGCCGTGCGGCGGGATAGACTCGCCGCATGGCCACCACTGCGCGGACCGCGGAGCGCCTCGCCCGCCTCCTGGGCCCGGGCGCGCGCACGCGCGCCATGATGGGCGAGTACGTCCTGTACTGGCGCGACCGCGTCGTCGGCGGCCTCTACGACGAGCGGCTCCTCCTCAAGGACGTGGCCGCGGTGCGCGAGGCGGCACCGGACGCGCCCCTGGAGGAGCCCTACCCCGGGGCCCGGCCGCTGCGCCGTCTGCCGCTCCCCGACGACGAGCACTCGGCCGGGGCTCTCGTCGAACTGCTCGAGGCCGCCTGGGACCAGGTACCACCGCCGCGGCGGCGCTGAGGTAAGCGGGAAGGGGGCTGCGGTGGTTGAGGTGGCGTTGGAGTCCGGGGTTCGTTTTCGTGATCTCAAGCCGTACTGCGCCCCGGAGTCGCTCGGGGCGCTGAGGGGGCCCTACCACGGTCGCATCGATCTGCCGCACCGGGTGCGCTGGCAGGCCGACCGCCGCGGAGTGGACATCGACGATTTGGGCGGGCGCCGCATGGCCTACCAGGCACTGCTGGCCGAGGGGAGCGCCGCCGATCAGGAGCGCCTGCTCAACCGACGCCGCCTGGTCGAGATGTGGCCGCTGCTCAACCTCGACCGGCGGGTGCTCGACCTGCGGGAGGGCCGGTTCCCCGAGTTGAGGGACGCATGATCCCGCACGCCGACGGGCAGCGCAACATCGCACGGGTCGCAATAGAGTTGGACCTTGGCGTCGACTGGCGCGCCCAGGACCCGGTCATGCTCGACATCGGGCCGGTGCTCAGCCCCGATGACGCCGTCGGGAACAAGACGGCCGCCCTGTTCTCCCGCGGCGAGGCCCGCGACTACCTCGACGTGGACCGCATCCGCCGCTCGGGCCAGTACACGGACGAACGCCTCCTCGAACTCGCCGAACGCGCGGACCCCGGCTTCGACCGGAAGTGGTTCGCACACCGGCTCCTGGCCGTCGACCGCCTTCAACAGCGCGAGGTCGAGCCGTACGACGTGACACCGCAGCAACTCGAAGACACCAAAACACGATGCAGATCCTGGGGCCAACACCTGCAAGAAGAGTAACATCAGTAACGGGGCCCGGGTCCCCGCCAACTCAGCATTTGGACGTTGGAACGCCCATAAGCAGTTTGCGCCAATCGGAGAAGCAAGGAAGTAGAGCGTCAATGAATGACATGAATAAGATGCACCTCACCGAGGACGTCGTCCTCCCCCGTGATCTCATCACCGCCCATCGCGAAGGAGACCTGGTGATCTTCGTGGGAGCCGGGGCGTCGATGGATCCACCAGCCCGTCTTCCTTCTTTCAAAGAGCTGACGAGACGGCTCGCCGAGATGGCCGGTGTTCCCTTCGAGGAGACTATCGACGATAACGGGAAGAAAGTCCCACAGGAGCCTCGTGAGTACGACCGGTTCCTCGGCGCCATGCCCAAGAACTTCGACTTGCGCCGTCACGCGTTGGAACTGGTCTCTCCTCCCGACTCACGTCCCAACCCAACGCATGAAGCGATCATGCGTCTGTCGGCGGCGTACCGCGAGCCCCGCGTGGTGACGACGAATTATGACGATCACCTCGCCGAGGCCGCCGCTGCGGCAGGTATTGATCTGCCGGCTCGGTGGGATGCACCCTTCCTGCCGCAGGGAGATGACTTCAGCGGGCTGGTCCACATCCATGGCTCGAAGGAAGGAGACCGGCGCGGCGTTGTACTCACGGATGAGGATTTCGGGAACGCCTACCTGTCCAACGGGTGGGCGACGCGCTTCCTTGTTCCGATGTTCCGCCGCTACACCGTTCTATTCGTCGGCTACAGCCTCGGCGATCTCATCATGCGCTACCTCGCGCGAGGGATGTCCGCTGAGACGCGATGCTACGCGCTCGTTTCCGAGGACAAAGCCGCCGGAGGGGATTGGGAGTGTTTGGGCGTTCAGCCCATTGGTTATCCCGTACGCAAACGGAAAGACGGGAACGGCGACCATAGCGCTCTCGTTAAGGCACTCCAAGCCTGGGACCGGTTCGCACGAATGAGAGAACAAGAAGAACATCAGGAGAGGATCAAGGCGATCATCGATGCCGGTCCCGAGAGTCTCAGCATCGTCGACCACGACTACCTCATGTACCGCCTAGAAATACCAGCGGGAGTCAGCGACTTCACCAACGGAAACTGGACCCTCCCGCCTGAGAAGGCATGGGCCTGGTTGCGCTGGATCGATGGGAATGTAACTGAATTCAATACCGCTTTCAAGGGAGAATCCACGTCCGAGTCGACGAACGAACTTCTGCACTGGTACGCGAGCAAGTTCATCGCGGACCCGGATCTTCATGGGGCAGCCCTTGACGTCGTACGGCGGCAAGGTCAGAATTTCAATGACTTTCTCTTCAAGCAGGCGCAACTCTATGCACAAACACTCGGCGAGGCTTCTCCCGAGGTGGGAGACCGATGGAAAGTTCTATTGCTGCACTCCATACGACGGCGCCAGTTCAATTTTCCCCCCATCCCGTACCGCCCAGCAGGTGAAGCGGAAAGTCTGGCTGTACTCGCCGAGGCGATGAGACCCAGACTGGTTCTTAAACCATGGTGGTCATCCGGCGCCGACGATGATGGGATTCCGGTAGCACCGTCCTGTGAACTTGTTTGGGACCCGGATCGGGAGAGTCTGGGCGCCTATCTATCCAAAGCCGTTGAGCAGGCTCCGGCTGGAGACCCCCGACTCGGACTCATCCTCGAGAATGCGCTGCTGGAGTGCTGCGAGATCGTGAAGTCATACAATGGCGACAGGAGGCTCGGAGAACTCAACTACGAATATCGTCCAGCCATTGAGGAACACGATCAGAACAATATGTCCCGTTGCGGAATCCATGCCATCATCGATGCCTTGCGCGACTACGGAACCAAGTCTCAGAAGGCGGACACTGATCTCGCAGACCGCTGGTGGTGCTTCGGCAGAGCGTTGTTCCGACGTCTTGCGATCCATCTAGTGACAGTATCGGGTCTGAGTGAGAACGAAAAGATCGACTGGCTGATCGAACGCACGAACCTCTATGAACCTAATTATCGCCACGAGATTTACCACCTGCTGGAGACGGCCATCGGGAACGCTTCCCCCGCAGTCAAGGAGCGTCTTCTCGAGCATGTTCTCACAGCACCGCCCAAGACTGATCGCAACTCTGACGAATTGAAGCAGCGTAACATCTATGATCTTCTGACCTGGCTCACCCAGTGCGACACGAATTGGGAACAGGCGCGGATCGCACGTGATGACCTTCAATCCGAGCACCCCGGTTTCGCGCCTCGCCAGCACCCAGATTTCTTCATGTGGATGAAGAGCGGTATTATCGGGGGACGAGCCCCCATGCCTCAGGAGGAGTTTGTAGATAGACTACATCAGGACGCCCGCGCGGTGCTCAAGGATCTGCTACGCTATCCTGATACGGCGTTCGATCGGCCAGTATGGCAGGACGTCTACGATCTTGTCCGGGACACCTGCATGTCCCAGCCTCACGAGGGTATCGAGATACTCGATGCACTGAACCAGATCTCCCATGATCAGACAAGCAGAGTGCGGGATATGCGTTGCGCGATCGTCGAGGGTTGGGGGCAGGCAGATCTGACGGGAATCGAGAAACAGGCGATCACTGAGGTCCGCAATCTGACGAACTCCGACGAGGAGCAGGTTCATCGAACGATCAGTCGTTTCCTGTGCTACCAGATCCAGAAGCGCCAGAAGTCACCCGAGTCGTCTTTCACGGAGCAGATGAGGCAGATCGCCTCTCGACTATGGAGAGAGCGCTCCGCAGGGTTCTCTAACCCAAACAATATCGACTCCGCGGGGCTCGCGCCATTGTATCTCAATTCCTGGCCGGGCGAGATCGCCCAGTACTGGGTGCGTGAGATCGATCGACGTCGTCATGAGCACGAGGAACCTGACTTGACCACCGAGGAAAAGACCGCCCTCATCAGCTTCCTCCATTCGGCCGGTCCGCTCCGGGACGCCACCCTTCCTGCGCTCTCGCATAATCTTTCCTACCTCTTCCATGCAGCACCCGAGTTCGTCACTCGGGAACTCCTTCCCTTTTTCGATAAAAATGACACCGCCGCACAGACCTGGGAGGCGTTCATGTATAACCCAAAATGTTCGATCGATCTCCTCCGCGCCGGTCTCCTCCCCGCCATGATCAAGATGTGGTACCGGATCGACCATTTCACTAATAACCAGACGCGAAACACGTTCATGAATCTGACGCTGAATATCATCTCCTTCGTCGACATCGATCCCAAACATCAGAATCAACTGCTCAATCGGACTGTTCTGACCCAGCAGGGAGAACTGGCCTGGCGGTTCGCCGAATCCACCTACTCCTTCCTCGAGCATCAGAAAGAGGAGGAGAAGGACAAGATCTGGAACACATGGCTTCATGAGCACCTCGCCAACAGGCTCAATGGTATTCCACGCGAAGCGACGACCGAGGAACTGGCCGCCTGGGCGGATCTCGTGCCACTCCTGGGAACTCATATCTCGGATGCGCTGCGGCTGTTCTCGAATAGGGCCGTCCCGTTGATGAGTCCTCACTTCGCGCCAGCGCAGTCGGACAGCATTATGAAGATTCACGGAGAAGAGCTCGTAGCATTCTATGCCGAACGGCTCCGTATCACTTCATTAACTTCCATCGAAAACCACTACGTACTCGTGTACGAAATCAAGGAACTCATCCAAACTATGACGAACACCATCGGTGAAGAAAAGACGCGCCCCCTGGTCGATGCCGCTGTCGATGCCAGCATCCCCGTCGAATCAAGGTGATTAGTCAGGTGGGGCGTGTCGGCAGGTTCTCGGCAAAGTCAATCCGGTTGATTCAATCAGGTTTTATCGTCACAACCCTCATGCTCCACGTCCCCACCAGCCCTTCGAACAATCCTCCAGGAGTCGAGTGAACATGACTGGATGCGGACGGCGCGCCGTCGTCGGCCTGGGCGGCTGCGCCCCGCTCCCGGGGCTCGGGCGGCGGGAGTCGACTCGGACCCGGGAGCAGGACAGGCGCTTCGCCGAATTCACCGAGTACGTTCCCAAGGAACTGGAGATCAGAACCGATCTGGAGCCGCTCGAGAAGCGGATGCCCGGAATCCGCTTCTCGAGCGCCCACTGGGTCGCGCAGTACCAGCAGCGGGAGCGCGAGCTCCTGCCCGCGCCGGACCGCCCCATCTGGACCCACGTGGTCGCGACGCTCGAGCCCGACGGCGCCCGGGCCCTCGCCGAGGCCTCGACCGGCGCGGCCGATCCGCTGCCGGGGATCCACCCCGACCTGCGCCAGTACGTTGCCGAGGCCGACGCCTTCACCGCCGTCCCGCCGAAGAAGGCCGATGAGATCCTCGACGTCGAGCACATGATTCAGGACGACCCGAACGCCCATCGCCACTACTTCGACACCAAGGAGGCCGTCATCTGCGCCGACTCCAACACCATGATCCTCATCGCGCTGGAGTACCCCACCTGACGCCAGGAGAAGCGCCTCGTCCTCCGCACTGCATCCCCCGAGAACCGCCCTGTTTTCGTTTACGATATTCTCGTGCGTGAGGACGAGATCAGCGAGGCCCAGATCCGGGCGTGGGCCGACGAGGCGGAGGCCGGGTACGACGTCGAGGCCCTCAAGCGTCGCGGCCGGGGGCGCCCGGGGCGCGGCGCGCAGCCCATGCAGGTGGTCGCGGTGCGTTTGAGCGCCGACGAGATCGCAGCGCTCGACGCCGTCGTCGCCCGTGAGCGGGTGACGCGCTCGGAGGTGATCCGACGGGCGCTGGCGCAGTTCGCGGCGTGAATATGAAGGTCCGCCCCAGCGCCCGCCGCGCTCAGCCCTCCGCCTTGACGACGACGGCGCTGGGGCCGCCGGCCGCCGGGTCGGCCACGACATCGGCGACGGCGCAGCCGGTCTCGCGCTTGATGAGGTCCAGGTGCGCCCCCGTCCACGCGCCCCTGTCCGCCGGGACCGTGAGCGTCAGCTCGATGCGGTCGCCCACGTGCAGCCCCGCCGCCTTGCGCTCGTCCTGCACGAGGCGGATCAGGTCGCGGGCCCAGCCCTCGGCCTCCAGCTCCTCGTCCAGCGCGGTGTCCAGGACCACGAAGGCGCCCGAGGGCAGCATGGTCGCCGACAGGGACTCGTCGTCGACCTCGATGCGGCTGGTCAGGGAGAAGGATCCCTCCTCGGCCTCGAGCACCACGGGCGCGCCGTCGTCCATCAGCACGCCCTCGAAGCGCACGTCGCCGTCCCCGGTCAGCTCCCACTCCCCCGCCTTGACGGCGGCGAACAGCCTGGAGGTGAGCCTGCGCACGGCCGGGTCGAAGGCCCGCGGGTTGAGGGAGAGCTCCTGGACCACCTCGTAGCCGGCGTCGGCGGCGTCGAGGATCCGCACCTCCTTGACATTGACCTCCCCGGCGATGAGGGGGCGGAAGGGCGCCAGCCCGCTCGGCTCGGCCGTGGCCACGGTGAGCGAGCGCAGCGGCTGGCGCACGCGCAGCTTCTCGGCCTTGCGCAGGCTCA
>ERZ773009.2901-NODE-2901-length-10669-cov-10.642265_pt1 | contig 10669 bp, 6 predicted proteins | sample MGYA00580663_ERZ773009 | MGnify/ENA primary metagenome ERZ773009 (study PRJEB29015, sample SAMEA2737969) | human oral metagenome | biome: human oral; feature: human-associated habitat; material: dental | place: China | collected 2026 ... | reverse complement strand
TACTGGATAGGGTCTATATTGGTAATACCCAAGCAATATGCCACAGCCGAGCCTGCCGCGGAACCACGTCCAGGACCTACGGAGACACCCATATTGCGTGCGGCAGTAATGAAGTCCTCCACAATAAGGAAGTAGCCAGGGTAGCCTGTTTTTTCTATGATAGAAAGCTTTCTTAAAAAAAGTAAAATATAATAAATTATAATTTTTGAATAATATATTAGAAAAGGAGAAATATGAAAAAGAGAGAGTTATTATTCTGTCTAAGTTTAGTGTGTATGGTACCAATACATATTTTGGGTGCTAAACCTATTGATACTCAAGAACAACTAGATAAAGCGAGAGAACAACAACTAGCGAGAGAGGCGCGGCTTGGAGAGGGACGAATTACAGTACAAACAGATGGAATAGATCTTCCATCTGGTTCTTTAACATCACAAGATGGTTATACAGTACCGGCACAACAGCCAGCACATGTAGAGCCATCTTTTTTTGTATCTCATATCCGTGTTGTTGAAGAACCTATTAGTCAGTCTGCAGAATTAACATATAGTAATATGATAAATACTACTATGGATCAGACGACATTTGTGGATAATAGTTCTGCAGTAAGTGTACGATTAATTAAAGGTCCATTGTATTATGTAGCACAAAAAAAGAAGATACAATTAGATGTGCCTAACGAGTTTACGTTTCTACGTAAAACAATTAAACCATTTGTAAATCGCAAACTTACAGTTGAAGATGTAAATAGATTATCTACTAGCTTAAATACTGCACTTATAGAACATGGATACGTCACGTCTCGGATTGGCATTCCATCCCAATCATTAGCTTCAGGTAATTTACAATTTAATTTACAACTCGGTCGCGTAGAGTCAGTCTTATATAAAACGTATGCACAACCATTGCCATGGCAAAATGCATTTCCTATTCGTGAAGGGGATATCCTTAATATTCGAAATATAGAACAGGGTATCGAGCAAATGAAGCGAATTGGCTCTCAAAATGTGTCTGTTGAGCTTGAGCCAGGAACAAAACCGTTAGCTACGAATATTGTACTTGAAACTACTAAAAAAACACCAATTCACGGAATGATATCTATAGATGATTCTGGACTAAAAGATACTGGTAAACTACAGTGGACGGCCGCAATTGGAGTTGATAGGGTATTTAATGCTAATGATTCATTAAATTTAAGTATTAATCGAGATGCTGCTCAAGATGGTGAACGAAAAGGTAGTCGAAACCATACTATTTCTTATTCAATACCTAGAGGGAAGGATACCTTTAGTATTTCCTATAGTGATATGAAATATCATCAAACGATTAATTCTATGGCTACTCCATTTATTAGTTCTAGTCATGCAAAGGCTGTAAGAGGTTCGTGGAATCATGTATTTCATCGAGATCGAACGACTAAGCGTAGTTGGGATATCAATATTACCAAGCGTAATGCAAAAAATTATATTAATGATGTAGAGGTTGCTGTACAACGTGCTAATACAGCTTCTGTAGAACTCGGTATATCAGAACGAAGATATATTAAACAAAACACGTTATATTCAAGAGCTGCTATTAAACAAGGTGTTGGTTGGTTTGGTTCACAACCTGAATATGGTAATGGAGCACCAAGTACTCGGTTTACACAATTTTTAGTAGATGTGGATTATCAAATGCCTCGTACATGGGGGTATAGACCGGCAAGCATTACTACGTCATTCCATGGACAATGGACATTAGGGGATAAACGTTTATTCTCTAGAGATATGATTAGCCTTGGGAATCGATATACTGTACAAGGATTTGATGGTGAAAATACACTAATGGCTGAAAGTGGCTGGTATATGCGTAATGAGGTTGCTAGTTACATCCCTAAATGGAAATCAAGTGTTTATGCTAATATTGATTTTGGTGCCGTATATGGTCCAAGTACAGAGGTAATAACAGGAAGATTTATTGCTGGCACTAGTCTTGGGATGAGAGGGCAATTTAAATCTGGATTATTCTATGATGTATTTGTTGGGGCTCCTTTATATAAACCAAGTGGTTACAAAACTGATTCTGTAACAGCAGGTTTCCAAGCAGGTGTGCGATTCTAATATAGTATACGTATTAATTGAGAGAGTAAATATGAAACAAAAACGATTACAATATAAAATAGCAGTATGGCTTACTATGGGTTTAATGATCGTTGATCCTTTAGTCGTACCGTTTGTATATGCAGAAAATCCTATAGAGGTAGATCGAAATGCGCCACATGAAAGACAAGCCATGATTGGACAAGCTGCTAATGGTGTCACATTAGTAAATGTCGTAGGCCCTAGCGCTGGTGGAGTATCTAGAAATGATTATACTAACTTTAACGTACCACAAAATGGTGTAATTCTTAATAACTCTTACCAAATGTCTAATACCAAGCTTGGTGGATATGTTCCTGGTAATACTAATATGATGCGCGGTTCTGCCAATGTCATTGTTAATGAGGTTACTTCACACAATCCCACCAATATGAACGGGTTTATTGAGGTAGCAGGTCGTAAAGCTTCAGTAGTTATAGCAAATCCTAATGGTATTACTGTAGATGGTGGTGGATTTATCAATACAGATCGAGCAGTATTAACTACAGGTAAACCTGAATATGACTCAGCAGGAAATCTAAACTCATATCGTGTAGAGCGAGGAACTGTTGCTATTAACAGAAACGGTCTAAATGCCAAAGATGCTAACTCGCTACAAGTTTTAACAGAAGCAGCAAGTGTAAATGCTGGAATTTGGGCAAATTCGATTGAAGCTCGCACGGGGAAGAACAAAATAGATGCTAATACATTAGACACGCAAAAAATTGGTAATTCTAACAATATTGGCTTAGATGTATCTGCAATTGGGGGGATGTATGCAAACGCTATTACTCTGAAAGGAACCAATACTGGTCTTGGGGTAAATGTTAAAGGTGTAGTCAGCTCTACACAAGCATCTAGCATTACTAGTGATGGCAAAATTATAGTTGATGGTGGTGTTACGAGTAATGGCAACACTACGTTAGCTGGTCAAAGCATTGCCATTAACAATAATGGTGTGGTTCAAGGTGATGTATCTACGACTGTAAATAGCAAAGAAACAGTAAATAATAGGGGTCTTATTAACTCTGGAAAAACTACGACCATAAACGCTAAATCCGTAGATAATCATGAAGGTGGACGTATTTATGGTGATACAGTAGCTATTAAAGCTAATATAGTTACAAATCATACTAATAGTGAAATAGAACAACGCTATCATAAAGCTGGTAAAGAGCTAGAAAAGGCAAAGAATGAACTTGATGCCGAATGGAATGCTGATATATCTAAATATAAGACAAAGCCTGAGTTAGAGGCACATCGTCAACGGATTAAAGATTTAACAAAAGCGTATGATGATGTACAAGAGAAGGTTACTGATATTAAGGTAGAACTAGATTCTCATAAGTCTGGTGTAATTGCGGGGCGTAATCACGTTAATATAACTTCAGATACAATAGATAATACTGGTAAAGGTCTCATTTATAGTGGTGGAACTATGGACCTTATTGCTAAAGATGGTATACATAATAAAGGGGCGACTATTAAAGCTACAAAGTCTATTAAACTAGAAACTCCTACAGTAGAAAATAATAATGTTGCGTTAGGAACCAAGCGTGTTTCAGATAGTATTACTAAAAATCCAGATAAGTTAAAAGTTAATGATCTAAACCATAAGTTAGAAGGACAAGTATTTGACAAGTCTGAATTCCCATATGCTGATGATACAAGCGGATATGGAACACCTCATGTAAAACCTGTTAAGACTGCTGAAGATGAAGCCTATAACAAAGAGATGGATAAGGATGAAAATCGTGTACATAAATTTACGATTATTCGAACTGAAACAGAAAATACCCATAAAGTGGTTACCATTGATGATCCGGGCTTGATTAGTAGCGGTGGTGATATTGTAACAACTGGTATTCTGCGTAATGATAATAGTAAAGTGCTTTCTGGTGGTGTTATTCAGACACAGGGGGCTATACAAAATATATCCGATGCAATTAGTGATAAGACTTTTGTTACTGGCACCACTCAAGAGAGTTATACAAAAAGTGTTCACAAAAGTCATCATATCGGAAGGAAAAGACGTAGACGATGGGATCCTGAAGTCTTTATGACACCGTCGATTACTGAAGAAAATGTAAAACCAATTGGTACTCTAAAAGAGCACGCTGAAGATAAAGTATCCAAAGCTACTATTGCAAAGGTTAATGATAGTTTAGATCCCTATGGTTTGGGTGGGGGTAAAGGTAAAGCAAGTCATACTATAGATGGGTTATCTTTACCAACAGAGGCACTATATCAAATTCATCCAGATATTACGGCTAATGCTTTAATAGAGACTGACCCTGCTTTTACTAATCGAAAGAATTTTTTATCCTCTCAATTTATGATTGATGCCTTGGCAAATGATCCAGAACGAAGATTAAAACGTTTAGGTGATGGATTCTATGAGCAGCAGCTTATTAATGAGCAAATTGTATCAGCTACGGGAAAACAATATTTAGAAGGATATACAGATAATGAGGCTGAATATAAAGCATTATTAGAGGCTGGTGTATCCTTTGGTAAAGCTTTTAAATTAGCTCCAGGAATTGCTTTATCTAAAGAACAAATGGAAGCTATAACAACTGATATGGTATGGTTAGAAACTAAAACAGTTGTAGTAGATGGAAAAGCTCAACAAGTTCTATACCCTAAAGTATATTTAGCGAAACAACCTGCAAAATCTGTTGATGCAATGGGTGGAATCATAAGTGGTAAAGCCATTGTCAGCAATACTAATACAGATATTTTAAATCAAGGCATTATGGCTGCAGATACAATTGTATTAGGAGCTAATGATGTACAAAATACAGGCCGTATAGATGGACGTAAAGTGGCTATTAAGGCATCTCAAGATGTAATAAACACAGGCAATATTCATGGTGATAAACAGGTTACTATTAATGCAGGGCGTGATATAAATGTAGGTACCCATGTAGATAAATTAGAACACCATGATATTGTTGGTCGCCAAGGTACTATAGGTGTAGGAGAAAAAGGTGATTTAGTTTTATCTGCTAAACGAGATGTTAACCTGAAAGGTGCTATTGTTCATACTGGAGACAATTCTAAAGCAACGATTGAAGCTGGTCAGAATATTAATTTAACAACTGAGGCATTATCTGCTAAAAAGGATATGACTGTTAATAGTGATAATTATAATCGTACTGACCGCCGTACAGAATTAGGTACAGCTATTTTAAGTGATAGTAATGTTAGTTTACGTGCAGGAAATGATGTAAATATCCGCAATGGTATTGTTAATAGTGAACATGGCTTAACATCTGTTGAAGCAGGAAATGATGTTACTATCACTAATGGGAAAAGCTATAGCCGTGATGAATATGGTCTAAAATACAAAGAAAAAAGTTTACTATCTCGTACAACTAATATCATACGTACAGATCATGAGCATACAGGTGTTTTATCTTCAACAATTGGTGGGGATACGATTAATGTGAAAGCTAATCGCAATGTTTCGGTAACAGGTTCTAATATTTTGGGAACAAAAGATGTATCCGTATCTGCAGGTAATGACGTGCGTACGGATTCGGGTGAAGAAACTCAACGTGATGATGTATATCAATATAGTAAAAAATCTGGGTTAATGGGCGCTGGTATAGGATTTACTATTGGTAGTAAGAAAGTTACTGATACACTAGAAGGAAATTCAAAAACTAATGTAAATACATTAATTGGTTCTGCGAATGGAAAAATTAGTATTGATGCTAATAATAAAGCACATCTCACTAGCACTGATATAATTGGTAAAGATGATATTGAAGTTAGTGCTTCTGATATTACTCTTGATGGTAAACATGATACTGTGGCATCGAAACAGGTGCATGAAGAAAAACAATCGGGTTTAACTGTTAGCTTAGGTGGATCTATCGCATCAGCACTGACTACTGCACGTGGATTACAACGTAAAGCTAATAGTCGTAATGATAAACGATTAGGTGCTTTAGAATCCCTTGAAGCTGGTAAAGAACTAAAAAAAGGTTATAGTAAGATTCAAGAGTATAAAAACTTTACCCCTGATTTTGTACGAGATGAAGCACAAAAATCAATAGCGTCTGGAATACTTAAAGAACAAAAAGTTAAAGAAATTGATAGTCTTCTACAAAATAATAAATTAACTGATAAAACTAGAAAAGCATTAGAAAAAGAGCGAAAAAGATTAGCTAAAGAAGCAAGTTATGAAAAAGCAAAAGGTTATAATGATTTAAACGACATAAATGGAGATCAAAAGCAATATAGAGAAAATAAACGGGCAAAAAAAGATGGGTTAGCCAATATTCATGTAAGTGTTGGCTCCAGTAAAAGTAGAAGTGAATCAAGATTGGATAGTAGTAAATATGCAGGAGGGCATATAGTATCTGATAATGGAATCAAATTAGTTACAAAACCAACTACAGCTGATTCAGGAGATATAGTGGCTATAGGGGAAACCATTCGAGGAGAATCTGTTGAATTGGATGCGAGTAGAAATCTCTCTCTACAAGCTGGAACAAATACAACTACTATAACTGATAAATATGATAGTAAGGGTTGGTCAATTGGAGCTAACCTTAGTGTAAATGGTGGTGGCTTACTAGGTATTGATGCTAATTATAATAAAGCAAATGAAAATGGTACTACGGTTAAAAGAACTCATTTAGGGACGGTTGTTCAAGGTAATAAAGTAATAACAAACTCTGGAGCTGATACTGCTATTGTGGGATCAAAAGTATATGGTGACTCCATTCAATCTAAAATAGGTGGTAATTTAACAATTAAAAGCTTGCAAGATAGTGAAACCTATAGAGGTGAGAAGAAAAATGTAGGATTTAGTATATCTACAAATGGTACACAGTTAGGTGGGGTATCTGCTGAGTATTCAAAAGGTAAAATGACTAGTGATTATGCTAGTGTTACTGAGCAAGCTGGACTATATGCAGGTGCTGAAGGATTTAATATCACAACTAAAGGTAATACTACATTAGAAGGTGCTGTTATTGATAGTAAGGCAAAAGCAGACAAGAATAAATTATCAACGAATTCCTTAACGGTTGAAGATATTAAAAATAAAGCTGAATATAAATCTAGTAATACAGGCTTAAGTTATACATCTGTATCTGGATTTAAAAATTTAAGTCAAGCAGGTAAAGATGCTGTCTATAATTCTTTAGGTTTATTACCAAAATTATTGCCAGATTCCAAAAAAACAGTTGAAAGTACTACAAAATCTGTTATTGCTAATGGTACAATAACAACAGAATCATCTAATATTGATATTAATAAGATTTCCAAAGATACTAAAAATAGCCTAAATAAACTTGATACTATTTTTGACAAGAAAAAGGTTGAAGAACGGCAAGAATTAGCACGATTATTTGCAAAAGATGCATTTGAGCAACTTCATTATTGGGATCCTAAAACAAAAGAAGGAAAGGCTGCAAAAGCATTAGCACATGCAGTAGTCGCTGAAACATCTGCACGTATAGCGGGAAACCCTAAAGGCAGTGGCTTCTATGCTGGTGCAACAAATGAAGCTTTGATTGGTGAAATTCAAAAAATTGCTAAATCTAATCCTGCTGTAGCACAATGGTTAAGTGCAAGCTTAGGGGCTTTAGTAAATCATGGGCTTCGTAAATCTCCAATTACAGGTGCAACTGAAGCACAAAATGCAACAAAAAATAATGCATATGGTGTAATGAAAAAGAATACAGAGCTCGAACCTTGGGATTATTATTATATTATCGATCTTTATGGTAACGTATATAAAAGAACTAATACAGTTGATTCATTAGTATCGCCATCAGTTGTTCGTAATGGTACCGTAACAACTGTGGTTAAACAAAATCCTGCCAAAGGTTACCAATCTGATGGCCAAGAAATATTTGTTTATCCAGATGGTTCATATGTTAATATTGATCAGCCTCTAGGAAAAGTACATGTAGGGGCAGCAAATTGGGCTAATAAGGGTTTAAATTCTGATAATAGTACAAGTATAGCTGATTTCGTTAAAGAACATCCACAACCTTATGTTGTAGATACTTGGACTGATAAGTTAACAGGGAAAATTTATAATGAGTATTCTGATAAGCATGTTGAATTTATTTGGAAATATCAAGGAAATATAAATGCTTTAGCGGGTATGCCTGTCGTTTCCGACCCTACAGATAGTTATTTCATGTCAGGCAATTACATGATTTATGATGATGGGACTCCAGAAATTCAAAATATATTACGGATTGCCGAGTTTAATCGTACTATGAATACGGTTACCAATAGTCCTGGAATGATGTTTGCAAATGGAGATATGGGACGTATTAAAACTAGTCTTTTTAGTGATAATAAATCATTCGAACCATTATATGATAACTCTTATAAAATTAATAATATTAGTAAACAATATGATTATGATCCTTTTAAAGAAAAACAGTTGCTTGAACCTGTTTCTGATAAGACATATAATGAATTAAGCAATATTTTCATGAAATATAGTCCTAAAAAATGGAGTGTAAATGATACACGAAATGATATAACTAGAGATCCTAATAAACCAGGGTATATTCATGTGTATGATGACAAAAATAACTATCGATATAGAGTGGATCCACCAGATAAATTTTCTGGATATGAACATATACATTTCTTTGACAAATATGGTAATGCTTTAAATTCTAATTATGAAGTAGTTTCAAAAAAGAGCAAAGAAGCTCATATACCAATTAAAGAAAGTGATAACTCTTTAAGTAATGAGGAGTATAAAAAAAGTTTGAGGTAATTTTATGGATAAATTAAAAAATATAGAATCTGAATTAAATTCATTGCAGTATGCTGATGAACAAATGTTGGAGTTTTTGGTTACTGACTTAGGTAATAGAGCTGTTTTAGTTGCAGAAACATTTTATCTAGAATTTAAGTATTGTACTCTAATTAATATAGATAATGATTTATTGAATACACTTTTCTTACCTAGATTTAAAACTGGTAAATCTAGTCTTTTTATTCAAGACATTTCTATAGAGATTAAAGACGCTCGATCTAGAGGTGTTATAAAAAATAGACATGTTGATAAAGGTTATGCTACTGCAGTAGGCTATGAGTTTATTATTAACTTTGCATTTATGGATATAGTTATCAACTGTTTAGATGTCAACATAGTGAAGAAAAAAGATTTAGAAAGAGATATTGATTCGTTGATACATTATAAAGAAATCGAGTAATAGAATGTTAATTATTAGTTTTAGCTTAATTGTAGAATGAAATTGAACACATAAAAAATCCATAGTGAACCTTGTGTTATGATTTAGGTGTCTAATTAAAATATAACCGAGGTAATCACTATGGACTACAATAATCATAACACGACATTACGCACAAACAAACACTTAAACTTCGAAGAACGATTTTATTTAGAAAAGAGAATTGTTCTAGGAGATAGTATTACTGCAATTTCTCGTGCACTGGGCCGTTCTAGAACAACTATTTATACAGAATTAAAACGCGGTATGTAATTCAAATTCGACAAGGTAAATCGCAACTTGTATATTTAGCTGATTCTGGACAAGCAACATATGAAAGACAACGTATGGGCTCCTTTAATACCATGAGAGTTAGTGCTATAGAATCTTTTATAAATTGGATTGAAAGCAAAGTTCTAAATGATCATTGGTCCTTTGATCCTGCTGTTGGATATGCTAAACATAAGGGTTTGTTTGTGCGTAATGAAATGGTTTGTGCTAAAACTTTATATAACTATCTTTCACAAAGGTATATTGGGGATAAAAGCAATTGATTTACCATTGGTAGTACGGCGTTCCCAACGAAAATCTATTTCTAGAAAACATAAGCGAGAACTTGGTAAATCCATAGAGCTTCGTGATCCTAATATTGAAACGCGCGAGGAATTCGGACATTGGGAATTAGATACCGTCCGTGGAACAAAAGATAAGACAGACCATGTTTTAATCTCTTTACTTGAGCGTAAAAGCAGATTGTATGTGGCTTTACGAGGTCCATCAGCACGGGCTGCTGATGTAAAAGAAACACTGTATACATGGTTAAATATGTTTAAAAATGTTAATCTAGCCTGTTTATGTAAAACAATAACTGCAGATAATGGTTTAGAGTTTTCAGAGATATCTGATTTAGAAAATGAAACTTTGTCTATTTATTTTGCTCGACCTTATTCTGCTTGGAAACGCGGATTGAACGAAAGGCATAATGGTTTACTTCGTAGATGTATACCGAAAGGAATGCCCATAAAAGCCGTTTTAGAGGAAACAATTTAACGAATACTTCAATGGTGTAATAATTTGCCACGCAAGCTTTTAAACTACAGAACCCCCTTGGAGGTCTTTCTTGAAGAAGTTAATAGAATTGTAGATTTGGATACTGTTCAATTTCATGTTGCAATTTAAGATTATTAGTTTTAATAAGAAACTTTGTTTTTACTCTTATATATTTACTTGTGTTGACATTCATCCCTCTGTATTGCTACAATATTGTGTATAATATATGCGATGAAGCAGAGTAGTAAACCTCTCTAGCGAGTGAGGATGGTGTAAGCT
>ERZ773009.2900-NODE-2900-length-10670-cov-8.527367_pt1 | contig 10670 bp, 9 predicted proteins | sample MGYA00580663_ERZ773009 | MGnify/ENA primary metagenome ERZ773009 (study PRJEB29015, sample SAMEA2737969) | human oral metagenome | biome: human oral; feature: human-associated habitat; material: dental | place: China | collected 2026 ... | reverse complement strand
ATCCGCGACCCCAACCTTGGCAAGGTTGTGCTCTACCAACTGAGCTACTTCCGCTAATAATGTCAATGTGTGCTTGGTGCTTTTGTCGGCTTTTGCATCTGCCTTGCCAAGGTTGGCCGTTTGTCCATCCTTTGGGGCAAGGTTGCGCTCTACCAACTGAGCTACTTCCACGTGTGACAATCATGTCAATTGTGCGCTTTGCTTTCGCTAAAGCGGCGGCAAAGATATACGCGATCTCATTTTTGCAAAACGCTGGAGTGAAAAATGCTGCCCGTGCGGGGACTGCGATCAGTTGTGTACGATCACGGTGCCGCGCCCATCGCTTTCGGTCCTGTAGGGCTTGAGGCCGTGCCGCCCGACACCCTCGACGGGGACGCCGCTGCCATTGTTGATGAGGTATTTGGTGCCGCACTGTGGGCAGACGGCGTAGATGATGTCGCTGTCGGGCTCGACGCGTACGGAGGAGCGATTTTCGTACGGGCAGGAGAGGTCGAAGGCGTAAAATTCGGCGTCGACGCCATGCACTACGAGTACACCTCCGAATCCGAAGGCCCGATAGGCGGAGCTTATCGGATGGCTGTAGTGGGTGTAGGTGGCTGCGGAGGGGACGGTACGCAGGGCCTTGTCGTTGAAGGTCAGGTCGAGGCGTAGCGCAACGGGATAATTGCCGATGGGGTTAGGCTCGGTGCAGGCCGTGACGAGTCCGACGAGCAGCGTGGCAACGATGGACGCAATGTGAGGGCGTTTCATGGGGTGAGGTCTTGCTCTTCGTAGGGCAGGCGGGCCAAGATCTCGGAGATCTTTTCGACGGCTTCCTGCATGGGCTTGGAGACCATCGGTTTGAGGAAGGGATTGAGGTCGGCGCGGACGGTCAATTTCATGCGGGTGTCGCTCGTGGCCACTTGTTTGAGCTGGATCCAGAGTTGCAAGGGGACGGGCGATTGAGTGGTCTCGAACTTGATGGTTTTGTTGGGCTCGCGGTCGACGATGCGGAACTCGATCTTCCCGATGGGGCTCACTTCGAAGCTGCAATGGTCGTCGGTGAAGGAGAAGGCTTTGATGCTGTCTTCGGGGATGCTGTTGCGCACGCGTTGCAAGTTGGAGAGGTCGGAAAGCATGGCGAAAACGCGGGCGTCGTTGTGGGGAATGGGGCGGATGGTGCTGGTGAATTCTGTCATTATGTATGTACTAAGGAGGAGTAAGGAGGGGGTAGGGTGGGGGAGTAGTCGGGGTTAGTCCTGTGGGTTCCAGTGGGCGGGATCTTTGCGCCATTCTTGCAGGATGGCCTCCTCGGTCGGGGTGATGTATTCGGTCTTGAGGGCTTCTTCGATCACGGCGTCGTAGTTTGAGAGGGTGATGAGGCGCACGTTGGCGGCTTGGAATTGTTCTTCTGCCACGGGGAAGCCGTGGGTGTAGATGGCCACCATGCCGATGACCGTGCAACCGAAATTGCGGACGGCCTCGACGGCTTTGAGGCTGCTACCGCCCGTAGAGACGAGGTCTTCCACGACGACGACCTTCGATCCGGGTCTCAGTTCGCCCTCGATCTGGTTTTCCAGTCCGTGATCTTTCGGCGTGGAGCGGATGTAGACGAAGGGGAGTCCGAGCAGGTCGGCCACCAGGGCACCCTGCGCAATGGCGCCTGTGGCGACGCCGGCCACGGCCTCCACTTCACCGAAATTCTCTACGATGGTGCGCGCCAATTCGATCTTGAGAAAGGTGCGGAGGGCGGGATAGGAGAGCGTTTTGCGGTTGTCGCAATAGATGGGTGACTTCCAGCCCGAGGCCCAGGTGAAGGGGTTTCCGGGTTGCAGCTTGACGGCTTTAATCTTGAGCAACTTCTCAGCGACGATGCGTTCTAATGCTTTCATATTCTCTATTAATGGATGGATGGGTAATGTTTGTGGGCGCAAAAGTAGGGTAAAATGCCCACGCGGCCGGAACGCGCTTCGTTATCGGAGGCTGTCCCGGCCGCGCGTGTGGGATAAGTGGCGTGGCGACCTGATGGACGGCGCTCGGGCTACGATGCGTCGCCTTCTTCCATGAGGTTATTCATCAGGGCGTAGAGCGCAAGGCCGGCCACGGATTTTATGTTCGTCTTGCGGGTGATGTTTTTGCGGTGTGAGATGACGGTGTGGACGGAGATGTGGAGGCGTTCGGCGATTTCCTTACTCATCAGCCCTTTGGCTACGAGTACGAGGACGTCCGTCTCACGTCGCGTCAGTTCGTGACCGCCTGCGGGGTCGAGCATTTCGGCTCTATCGGACGTGGATGCGTAGGCCTCGAGCAAGATATCGACTATCCGTTCGGCGGACTCGCGTATCTCGAGCACGCTATGGAAAGCGTGCAGGATGACGTTGTCGATATATTGGTAAACGAGGGCTATGATGGTCATGTGAGGGTATTCCTGGGCTAAGCTATAGACTGGGTAGCGCTTGGAGTAGGGCATTACGGTCGGGTTGATCAGTAAAATGTCTGGACGTGCCACGGAGATGCGTTCCGCGTAGTCCTCCGTGCCGTCGGATGGGCGTAGGACGTCCAGCTCCGGAGACTTCCCCAGGATTTTGATCAGCCCTTCCTTAATGATGATGGAGGGCTCGACGATAAGTACCTTCTTTTTGCGACTCATGCACGTTTTGCCTCCAGCATTTCGACATACGGGACGAGGATACGATCTTCGATCAGCGCATGCTTGTTTAAGTCGGCCGATAATTGGAATATATCGAAGACGACGTCGATAGAGTCTTCAGGCGACACATTCCCCGGCAGGTATTTGAAGATGATTTGGGTCAAGTCGCTGAGTTTATCCTCGATATTGTCGTGCGCCTCGGCATAGTCATGGATATGATACGATTCGGGTAAGGTCTCGCCGTTTTCGGAGGCTATTCGCAGTCGCTCGATGTAGGGAAAAACGACCTGTTCTTCGTAGTCGAAATGTTCCTCAACTTCATTTTTATACCCCGCGAAGAAGTGGCGCAACATATTTCCATATCGCTTATCCACTTTCGAGGCCATCCCGTCGAGCAGACGTCCCAAATAGGGCAAATGACGCAGGTAATACTGATGAGAAGCATGCAAATAGGGCACGAGTAGGCGCATGTCGATCGATTGAAGGGTCTCACGATTCGGCAGATAGGCATCGAAGGTGTAGACGTTGCAGACCAGGAGGAAGAAATCCACTGGCACGTCGTACGCGGCGCATACTCGCGCTACGCTTCGCTCCCCGAAACCCAGAGGAATGCCGAAACGAGGCAGCATAAGAATGAGATTATGGTTGGCGGAAATCAAATCGGCCAGTTTCATGTTTTCCGAGAAAAGCATTTTATCCATTATTCGTTCAATTCATTCATTGATCACGGACGCAAAAGTAGACCTTTCCTATCGCATGAACTCTCTTCGGGGCATCGCCAATGATAGCGATTTTTTAGCTTCATCTCTACCCAATAATAGGGATAGGCGCGAGTAGTGACCCGCCCCGGCTTGATGGCGACTGCTTCTCGTCTCCTCGATAGGTGCCTCTTCCATCCGTGGTACTCCCAAACGCTTCTCGTTTCCCTATTCACCCCCGATAGGGGTGTCTGTGGGACGTATGCTGTTGCGCCCTACAGCGGGTATATCTGGAAAACGTGCCGCATTTCCTAATTCGATCCCGTCGGGATCGTCTGTGGGGCGTATTCAATACGCCCCTACAACGGGTGCAACCCCAAAACGCGGTCCATTTTGGGACTCTTTGCGATGGATGATCCAAAAACGCGATCCATTTTGGGACTCTTCGCGATGGATGAATCCAAAACGAGGTCCATTTTGGGACTCTTCGCGATGGATGACCCAAAAACGCGGTCCATTTTGGGACTTTTTGCTTTGGAGAGTAGGTAAACGAGGTCCATTTGGGTGCTCTCCGCTCTGGAGAGTAGGTAAACGCGGTCCATTTGGGTGCTCACCGCTCTGGAGAGTAGGTAAACGAGGTCCATTTGGGTACTCTCCGCTCTGGAGAGTAGGAAAACGAGGTCCATTTGGGCGCTCTCCGCGCTGAGGGGGTGGAAAATGAGACAAAAAAAGGGCATCCCCGAGGTAGGGATGCCCTTGAGTGATCGACGGGATGGACCGTCGTTGAGAACTACTTATTGGAGGCGTACAATTGGCTGAGCATCATGTCCAGGACGGGGCCGCGGGCGCCTACCCGAACGATCTTACCCTCTGAGTCTACCAAGAAGCAGGCCGGTACACCCATAATGCCGTACACTTTGTTGGCCATGCCTTGGATGCCATCAGGGCAGCGGAGCTGCGTCCAGGAGGGCTTGTCTTGATCGAGGGCTTTCTTCCAGGCTGCGTCGTCGTCGTCGACGGAGAGGCTAATAATGTGGAAGGCGGGGTACTTCGACACGATCTGCTTGAGATGTGGAATTTCTGCGCGGCAGGGCGAGCACCACGAGGCCCAGAACTCTACGAGCGCGTAACCCTCTTTCGGGAGCATGTCGTGCAGCTTGACGGTCTTGCCATCTGTGGTGGAGAAGTCGGCGTCGGGGATGACGGAGCCGAGAGCCATGTTTTTCTTCGTCGTCATCTGCTGTACCAACAGATCATAACGCGCTTTACCCTTCCACGAGGGCTCCAAGACCTTGAGGATCTCGTCCACGTCCGTCGTCGTCAGCTCATCCGCGTAGACGAGTATGCCGGCTTGATCCAGCGCGACGATGGAGGCGGCGTTTTTGCGGATAAAGTCTAGGCGGGCGTCGTTGCACTCCTTGCGGAGGGCCTCAATTTCGCTCTCCATGCGGACGGCCTCGGCGATGATGCTGTCGGTGCGCTCCTCAGCGGAGTAGTACACGGAGGCCTGTTTCTCGCTGAGCTCGCTCAGGCGGTTCTCCTTGTCGGCCATCTGGGCGTTGAACTTCTCGTTCAGCTCCTGCGTGGGTGAGCCTGTGATGACGGGGTTCACCGTCTTACGATCCGGGATGTAGAAGAGCGTGGGCATGGTGGCCGCATCGGCTGTGAAGGTCATGGGTGCGTTCTCGACGTAAAAAGCATAAGCTAACGTGCGCTCCTGCTCCGAGAGCGAGGCGTCGGGCAGATCTATCGTCAGCTGGAACATGGTCGGCTCGTCCACTTTGCCTTTCAGCTGAAACTTGCCCTCCTTAACCACGGCGCTGTCGACGACGGTCATCGTCGGATCAGCCGCATCGAAGATCTTTACTACGGCATTCTCGACGTTACCAGTCAATTTGCCGTCAATCACGAAGCCATCTGAGGCTTTCTGTTTGCATGCCACGGCGAGTAAGGCCATGACTGCGAGGAATAAGTACTTTTTCATCTCTTGTTTATGTAGAAATTAAACGTAGTTGCGTGTGGGTGAGCCTCCCGGAAGGTACACCTCGGGGCGTCGGGTCAATAGCCGGGGTTCTGCTTCAAGGCCCGATTTCCGCCGAGTGCCTTGCGGGGGATCGGGAGGATGAGGTGCCGGTCGGATTTGACGTAATAGGGGGCAATGGGGTAGTTGTCCCAAGCGTGGAAGCGGACTAAGTCGAACCATTCCTCACTGTTTTCGGTGAAGAATTCCAGCCATTTATGGCGGAGGATCATCTCCAAGAGGCGGGAGTCCGGAATGGCCTCCACGTAGGCCTGGGTGTATCCAGCGCGGTCGATGCAGAGGATCTCCTTCAGGGCCGCGCGTGCGGCGGTGGGGTTGCCCAGACGCGCCTCGGCCTCAGCGATGAGGTAGTACATCTCGGCCAGACGGATGTAGTAGTGCGAATCTTGTTTGGTGCCCGCCAGGCCCTCCGTGATGGGGTACTTATTGTTCACCACCTCCGGCCGCCCGGGATCGAGGTCCTTGTATATGGCTGCGAAGCGCTTGTCTGGCACGCTATCGGAGGGGGCCACGGCGCTGGCCAGCTTACTGGTGACCGGGCCGGCCGTCGAACGGTTCCAGACTCCGTCGCTGTAGAGCTCGTCGGGGGCCATCGCGTAGACGGCGAAGAGCATTTCCTGCGATTGGAAACTGTTCACGAAGAGTTGCTTGAAACTGTCCTCCAGCGCGTAACCGGCTGCGGGCGCCTCGGCGATCACTTGACGCGCCAGGGTGGCCGCCTGGGCGAACTCCTTCCTGTAGAGCATCACGCGGGCCTTGAGCGCCTTGGCGGTGAGTCGGCTCATGCGATAGTGCGTGTTCGTCTCGGGGGCCTTGGCAATGGCTTCGTCCAGATCGGAGAGGATGGCGCGGTAGCTCTCCTCCACGGAGGCGCGCGGCAAGGCCGTATTGTCTTTGATGGAGCGATTGCCGGGGTTGAGGACGATGCCATAAGCGGACGTGCGGTCGTAGAACTCGCCATACTGGCGCAGCAGCATGAGGCGGGCCAAGGCGCGCGAGCATTTCACCTCGCCCACGATCTCCGTGCGGCGCGCGGGGCTGAGCGACTGGATGGCGGCGGTGGACTCCAGGTGCTCGAGGATCGCCGAGGCGTTCTGCACCACGAAGTAGAGCTCGATGTAGTTGCTTTCCACACCGGTGTTGTCGTCCGTCACCTCGTTGTCGGCAAAGCCGTCGATGCCCGCGATGTTCACTTCGTTCTCGACCCCGGTGAGGGCACCCAGCAGATGGCGCATCCAGCCAATGCGGTAGGTGCGCCAAGAGAGATAGACGCCGTTGAGGGCCGCTTCGGCCGATTTGGCGTCGGTGATCACGTTGTTGTCCGTCAGCTTGTGCTCCGGCTCGATCTTATCTAAGCTGCCTACCAATTCGCAGGCCGTGAGGGCCAAGGCAAGGCAGAGTCCTATGATAGCATGTGTCGTTTTCATTACTGTATAGTTGGGGATGGGTGGAAATTAGAACTGTAGGTGCACGCCAAACGATACGGTGCGGCTCAGGGGATACGGATCGGCGTCGTTGCCTTGTCCGCGGTGTATGCCGGAGCCCACGAGCTCAGGATCCAGTCCGGGCCAGGCCGTGAGGGTGAACAAGTTGGTGACCATCGCAAAGACGGATGCGCTCTGTACGCCCACGACGCGCAGGGCCGCCTTGGGGAGTCGGTAGGTCAGGGTGATGTTCTTCATCCGCAAATAGGAGGTGGAGTAAATCATGCGGTCGTTGGTCTTCGCATTGTAGCTGCTGTACTGTCCGTAGACGAGTCGGGGGAAGAGCGCCTCGCGGCGTTCCGGCGTCCAGGTGCGACCGAAGGTCTCCCGAGTGATGCTCTGCCCGAGGGTGCTCTCTAGGTCCAGCCCCACGTCGGAGTAGAAGGCCTTGCCGCCCTGCGAGAACTGCATGAAAAGCGAGAGGTCCACGTTGCGATAGGTGAGCGTATGGTTCCATCCGCCGAAGAACTTGGGCAGGGGCGACCCGATCACGGTGCGATCGTCCGACGTGATGCGGCCGTCGCCATTGACGTCCTCCAGAATGTAGTCCCCCACGCCGAGGGACGTTTGGTAAGTCCCGTAACCCTTCGCTGCTGCCTGGGCGTTAAGGCGATCGATCTCCGCCTGATCCTTGGCGATACCCTTGGCCCGGAAGCCCTTAATCACGCCGACGGGTTCCCCCTCGACGATCAGATCCTGCATCTGACTGTTCAGGTTGGCCCCGTTCAGCTTCAAGACCTTGTTTCGGTTTGAGGCGATGTTGAAGGACGTGCTCCAGGTGAAGTCCGCCGTGCGGACGATGTCGCCACCCAGCTCCAGTTCGAAGCCGCGATTACTCATGTCTATCAAATTGGAGGTATAGCTGTTCATGCCCGATTCGGCTAAGTAGGGCGAATTGACAAGTGCGCCCTTCGTCGTGCGGTTGTAGAGGTCGATCGAGCCATAGAGCCGATGGTCGAAGAAGGAGAAGTCGATTCCGCCGTTATACTCCGTGGTGATCTCCCAGCGGATGTCACGGTTGGGCAGGTTGCGCTCCAACCACACGCCCGGCTTCTCGCCGTAGCGCCCGCCTTTGGAGTAGTAGCGGAGGTAGGAGAAGTCGTCCACGTTCGTCGACCCCGTCTTACCCCAGCTTAGTCGCAGCTTAAGGTCGTCTAACCAGCTGCACGCCCCCGCCATGAACTGCTCATTGCCCAAGCGCCAACCCAGAGAGACGGCCGGGAAGACAGCCGTGCGATTGTTCGGCCCAAACTTCGACGAGGCGTCGCTGCGGAGGCTCAGTTCGGTCAGGTAACGCTGCGCATAGTCATAGCTGACACGCGCGTAGGTGGAGTTCAGTCCGCCGCGGGCATAAGCGTCCATGATGGGCAGGTAGGTATTGGCTGACCCTATGTTGTCCATGTCCGATTCGTTGAAGAAATCGCTAGCACTCAGCGTCCGGAGCTGATAGTGCGTACGGTCAGCACCCACGCCCAGCAGGGCCGCCAGGTTATGGTGCCCGAAAGAGCGGTTGTAATCGAGCCGGACGTTGGCCGACGTCTGCGTCGTTGTGCTGTATTCCTCGCCCAGCTCAGCCTTCAGCTCCACGCCCGGGATAAGCGACTGCGCATGCGAGGGAATGAAGGTGCGGTCGCGCTGACCAAAGACAGAGACGTTGACTTCAGCATGCGCCTTGAGACCTTCCAAGATCGTCACGTCCGCATACCCATTGCCCATGAATTGACTCGACACGGCGCGGTTCTTCCGGTCCCTTACCGCCACGGGGTTCGGGCTCATGATGGGCACACCGTAGAGCGGCGTCGCATCGAAGCGCATGAAGTTGCCCTGCTCATCACGTACCGGCAGATCCGGGCGCATGCGCCACGCCGTCAGGCCCTCCTGAAAGCCTTCCCGTAGGTTGCCCGAATGGCGTGCCGATCCCGAATAGCTCAGCGTAGCCCCAGCCTTGACCCATTTCGAGACCTCCGTGTCGATAGCCATCCGTCCGCCGTAATGCTTCAGGCGATCGTTTTTCATCAGGCCCTCTTGATCCATCGCGTTCAGCGACACGGAGTAGTTCGTCACCGCCGATCCACCTCGGAGCGAGACGTAATACTGCTGCGTGGTGGCGTTCCGGTGCGTGATTTCGTCGTTCCAATTCGTGTTTGCACGACCGAAGACGTCGTCACGCAACCCGTTGTAAGCCGTCAGTTTATAGAGGTACGTATCCTCGTCCAGCGTCGCTTCCACTTTCCCGAACGATTGGAGCACGGTGTACATGTTTGCGTCCATCATTCCGCCCAGGTTCTCGCGGATGTGGCGCACCGTTCCGTCCATGATCTCGCCCTGCAGCTGCCTGAACTCCGTCGGGTTGAGTGGGCTGTATTCCTTGATCGGGTTGCCGACGGAGAGGGTGTAACCCGCATCAATCGTCATCTTTTCGTTCTTCCTCCCGTTGCGCGTCTTGACGATCACCACGCCATTGGCACCGCGCGAACCATAGATGGCCGTAGCCGAGGCGTCCTTGAGGATGTCGACACTCTCAATGTCGTACGGTGAGATGGCCAGCAGCGGATTCAGGTTGTTGTCCTCGACGAAGTAGGGCATACCGTCGATCACGTACAGCGGGGCGTTGGACTGTTTCGTCATCTTATCCCGCGGTATGGGCGACGTGATGCCGCGTACATTAATCAGTGGCCCAGCCCCTGGCGCACCGCTCGATTGCACACTGAAGACGCCCTTCACAGCGCCGCCCAGCATGCCGTCCACCGTCGAGGCCGACCGTGCCAGCCGCTCGATGTCGTCGTTCTTCAGCGACGAGATGGAGCTCGTCAGGCTCTTCTTGTCCTTGCTTCCATAGCCGATCACGACCAGGTCGTCCAGCATTTTGCAGTCTGGCACCAATCGCAGATTCAGCGTGCTACCTGCCACCGCAGGCAGTTCCATCTGCTCGTAGCCCACGTAAGAGACTACCAGCGTAACGTTCGGACCCTCCACCGTGAGCGAGAAGCGCCCCTCTAAATCCGTCGTTGTTCCCGTCGTCGTACCCTTCACGACGATGTTCGCACCCACCACCGGCTCGCCCGTTTCGTCCACGATCCGTCCCGTGATGATTCCTTTCTGTTGCGTTGCTGTCATGTGGCCTGTTGTCGGGTCAAACTCCGCAGCCCAAGCTGGCTGTAACCCCGTTGCGGCCACGATGCAGAGTGACATCATGGCCCATCCAAGCCTCCGCCCGCCATGCTTTTTACAATCGTATTTGTAGGTCATAAGGTGTATGGATATAAAGTATTCGTTGTCGATGTTTTGGTTTGAAATCTCACCACTCATTCTCGTCAGATGCACATTGGCACCGAGCAAAATGAACGGCGCGAAAATAGAAACTTTCATTAACTCGCCCATGATCGTAACAAATCGCCGCTCTTTTTGCGCTCTTTCTTGCATTTGTAAAGTATAGAGGCGGGCGTTGCACCGCAATCCACCATTCCGACGCTCATCCATGCCCACTTGCCCGCCGCACCAAGACTTCGACCCCCATCCAAGCCTCGCTATGCCTTATGACAACTCTTTTTCTTCTCATAAGCTGCTTTTATATGCTATGAAAATCGTTTTTCACTTGTGGGATAACTTTCATAGCCTATGAAGATCATTTTTTATTTGATAAGTATACCTCATAGCCTATGAAGATTACATTTTGCTCGTAAAAGAATTTTCATAGCCTATGCGGATCGTTTTTTACTTTAGAAGTATCTATCATAGTCTATGAAGATCATATTCTGCTTGCATAAGAACTTTCATAGTCTATGCGGATCGTTTTTTACTTTAGAAGTATCCATCAT
>ERZ773009.2899-NODE-2899-length-10676-cov-9.046323_pt1 | contig 10676 bp, 3 predicted proteins | sample MGYA00580663_ERZ773009 | MGnify/ENA primary metagenome ERZ773009 (study PRJEB29015, sample SAMEA2737969) | human oral metagenome | biome: human oral; feature: human-associated habitat; material: dental | place: China | collected 2026 ... | reverse complement strand
GGTCCTCCGCGTCCGGGGGGGAGGCGGGCTCGGAGTCCGTCGGGGCCGATGCCGTGGGACGAGGGCCGTCCGAGGCCGAGGAGGCGGAGAAGGAACCCGCTGCGCCCGGGCCGGTGGGGGCGGGGCTCGCCGGGGCCGGAGAAATGAGCGGCGAGTAGTCCCCGGTCGGCATATCGAGCTGGGTCGGTACGGCGGCCCAGGGCACGGAGTCGATGATGGCGCGGTCGGAGGCCGGAGGCAGGGCCACGGCGCTCGTCGTGTCGACCGTGGAGCCGATGTCCGTCGAGGAGCCGTCGGGGCTGAGGAAGAACTCGTTGTCGGGGAAGACGCGGGCGCGCTCTCGTGCGGAGACCCTCGCCGCCGCGTGCTGGGCGGGGACGGCCGCCTGCGTCTGGTGCCTGATGGACTGGCGCCGCGGGGTCTGACGCTTGGGGGCCTGCTGCTTGACGTCCTGCTGGGCAAGCGCCTGCTGTGCGGGCGCCTGCCGCCTGGGTGCCGCGGCCGAGCCGGAGCGAGCGGCCCGAGCGCTCCGAGTGGACACGGCCAGGGTTCCGGCCATGCGGTCGTGCCAGCCCTGCCCGCGCGGGTCGGCGGCCGCCGAGTGCATGAACACGATCGCCCCCAGGCCCACGGTCACGCACAGCAGGTCGGCATGGATGAACAGGCGCGTCTTCGGCGGTCCGCCGGTGGCGGCGTCCACCAGGCGCACGCCCATGAGGCGGCCGCCGGGGCTCCAGCCGGTCAGGGCGAGGGCCAGCTCGCGGGGCACCGCAACGACCGCGGCCGCCGCGAGCCACGCGATGGGGCTCCCGGGGATCACCAGACTCAGGAGCACTCCCAGCCCCGCCACCAGCGCGCCGCCGCCGATGAGGTCGATCGCCCCGGCGACGACGCGGCTGCGCACCGCGGCGGGTGGAACGGCGGCCTGGTTGTACGGCGGCGTCGAGGTCACGAGCGCTTCCTCCTGGGTCGTGAACGAGTGGTGGATCGTCGAGATGTGCGAGGGCGGAGCCCGTGCGGGCGCCTCAGAGAACGCGGCGACAGGCGGGCGGCGAGGCGCCGCGTCCGAGATCGGTCCGAGCCCATGGCGGGCACCATGGCGTCGGCCGACGCCCAGATTGTGCTTACAGCGTACGACGTCGGTGCGCCCTTGCCGAAGACCTGACCGTCAACAGCCGCTGCGAAACGTGTCAGCTCGGCGGTCGGAAAGGCCGGCGCAAGCGACAGGGCCGCCTCTCGACGGGTGGCCCGCGGCGGCGTTCTGCGCCCGAAATCACGCGCCCGGTCCACGACCTCGTCCCATGCGCCGAGCACCCCCTCGATCCCGCCGCGGCGCCGTCGGCGGCGGCGGCGCAGGGCCTTGGCCGCCAGGATCGTCGCGATCGGCAGCAGCACGACCCCCAGCCCGCCGGCGACCACGGCCGCGATCAGGCCCAGACCGCGGCCGTCGTCGTCGTTGGAGCTGTCGCGCTCCTCGTCCTCGTAGGACGGCGGCAGGTGGGCCGGGTCCTGGAGGGGCAGAGGGGGCTGGAGCACCTGCGGCTCGGGGTTGGAGACCTTCTCGGTCGTCTGCTGCTGGGGCACCTGGTCGCGGTCGGGGACCACATCGATCGTGACCCATCCCACGGAGCGGAAGGGGACCTCCACCCAGGCGCTGATGTCCTGACCGGTGACGTTGGCCGCATTGCCGTCCATGGTGGGCCTGAACCCCATGACCACGCGAGCCGGGATCCCCAGCGAGCGGCACATGAGCATCATGAGGACCGAGTACTGCTCGTCGTCGCCGACCAGCGATCCGGCGTCCACCATGGAGGCGATGCGGGCGGCGCCGTGCCCGGGCGGGGAGGGGCTCTTGGTGCCGTCGGAGTAGTAGCCGGCGCGCAGCGCCTGCTGCAGCATGCGGATCTGGGCCAGCGGCTCGGAGGTCGTCCCGACCAGCGTCGTGGCCAGGGTCTGCACCGAGGGCGGCACGTCCTCGACCGGCCCCAGGGTGACGGTGTCGATGCCGGCCTCGGTCAGCTGCGCGTCCGTGGCCGTCGGAGGGTCCTGGACCTGCTCGGTCAGGACGTCGCTGCTGCTCATGGACGCGGTGGTGATGCCGGTGGTGGAGAACGCGTCGTAGTACAGGCTCTGGGAGACCTGGTCGGCGCGGGATCCCGAGACCTCCAGGCTGAGGGTGTCGGCCACGGTGGGCACCCACGGGAAGCTGTAGTCGGCGATGCTCACGGTCACCTCGCGGGAGCCCTCCGAGCGCGTCGCGCCGCCGGCCGTCAGGGGGGTCTCGTGGCCGACGCGCTGGAAGCGGGCCGCACCGCTCGCGGAGGCGCTGATGCGGGCCGACAGTCCGTCGTAGGAGTCCAGGGCGGCCAGGCGGATACGGGTGGACTCGTCCGCGCCGGAGGCGGTCATCAGGGGCGTGGAGGCCATGTCCGTCTCCAGGGTCCGCACCAGGGACAGCGGCGTGGCGTACTCGGTCAGGTCCAGGGGAGGCTCGAACAGGTCGCGCAGCACCGTGCGGTTGTGGGGGGCCGCGGGGATGGCCAGCGCCACCACCGTGGCGGTGACCGCCAGCAGCGCCATGACCCGCGCCAGCCCGAGCCGCGAGCCCCTGCCCACGCCCGCGTCCCTGGACTCCAGAACCTCGGCCACGCGCTCGCGCCGGCCGCGCTGCGCGGTCATGGCCCACAGCAGGAGCACACCAGCCATCAGGCCCGCGCCCAGGGCGCTCGGGGCCAGGGCGGTGCGCACGCCCCAGGCGATGGCCAGCCCGGCCTGGGCCAGGACGGCCGTGCCCGCAATGATCACGCGCCCCGACAGGACCGCCCGGGCGGCGAGGACCCCCGTGATCAGACCCGCCAGCCACGGCAGCACCGTCATGGCGGGGAAGGCGGTCAGCGGCACCGGCAGGGTCAGGGCGTCGCGCCACACGGTGACCGTGGCGGCCAGGACCGCGCGCACCGCCTTCCACCCGCTGCCGACATCCGGCAGGACCCATGGGGCCAGGCTCACGTGGGCAAGCGCGCCGAGCGCCAGCGTGGGGGTGGGCCCCAGCCGGGCGACCGCGCCCACGAGGGCCACGACCACCCCGGTCCCGATCCCGCCGGCCGCGGCCCGCGCCCCGACGGGCGAGCCGAAGGACGGCACGAAAAGGACGGCGGCGACCAGGGCCAGGGCGACGACGAGCACCAGGTCGATCCACCGCGACGGCGGCAGGCCCCGCAGGCCGGCCCGGGCGCGGACGCGCCCGCCTCCGGGGTGCGGGGCGCTCATGAGGCCCTCCTCATAATGCGGGGCAGGGCCTGGACCCGGTCCAGGTCGTAGGCGGTCAGCCCGCCCGCGGAGTGGCGCTCCATGGACTGCGAGCCGCAGCGCAGCGCCAGAACGACCGCGTCCAGGGGCGTGAGGGTGCGCACGCGCGCCAGGGTCCGCTGCTCGCAGCGCTGCCCGGTGACCAGGATGACGACGGAGGCCTCGGGGTGGCGGGCGGAGGCCTGGCGGGCCAGGTCGTCGCAGCCCGTCTCCGCCGTCGGGGTCACCAGGCAGGAGGCGTCGAGCAGCTGCAGCCCGGTGGCGGTGGACAGCTCCTCGTCCTGGGTGGCCAGAGTGACCTCGCGGCCGTCGTGGATGGCGTTCAGGCACAGGGAGCAGGCCACCGACACGGCCGTCTCGAAGTCCTCCTCGACCTCGTAGTCGTCGCTGAGGCAGTCCAGGAGGATCAGGAGGCTGGAGCGGTGCGTCTCCTCGAACTGGCGGACCATGAGGCGCCCGGTGCGGGCGGTGGTGCGCCAGTGGATGTTGCGGCGGTCGTCGCCGGGAACGTAGTCGCGCAGGGCGTGGAAGGAGACGTCGGAGCTGGACAGCTCCTGGGTGACGGCCCCCTCGACGTCGCGCATGAGGCCGTGCAGGGAGGGGCCCACGCGGACGGTGCGCGGGTGGATGTGGACGAGCTGGGCCCGGGTGCGGGTGCGCTCGCGGCGCAGCAGCCCGACCGGGTCGGCCGAGACCGAGACCACGGGCCCGACGGTGACGACGCCCCGCCGCGCGGTCGGCAGCACGAAGCCGCGCTCGTGGACGGCGGCGGAGCGCAGGGTGGGCACGGCGAAGACGGCGGTGCCCGGGCCCACGGGCATCTCCATGCGGGCGGGCAGCAACGGGCGGCCGGTGGGGTTGAGGACCGTCAGGTGGATGATCGCCTCGTCGCCGACCGTCACCCGCGGCTCCAGCAGCTCGTGGGAGACGCGGTGCGCGCCGCGCGGCAGGAGCCACAGCCAGGAGGTGCCCACGACGACGGCGAGGACCGCGGCCGCGCTCCACGCCTCCTGCCAGCCCAGGCGGAGGGCGGCCAGAGCGGTGGCGACGAGGAGCAGCAAGCACGTCCAGCCGACGGGGGTCACCACGCCCAGCGCCCAGCCGGGGGCGGACGCGCCGTTGATGATGCGGCGCAGCGGGATCGACTCGTGCCACGCGTGCGCTGAGGACCCCGAGGGCCTGGAGAACCTTGAGGGTCTTGAGGGCCCTGAGGACGCAGCGCTGCGCGGGCGGGCGCCGTCGCGTCCCGCCCGTGGCGGCGAGGTGGGCTGAGATGTGGGCATGGCGCTGCGCTGTCACTTGCTGTCGGGGTGCTGATGGGAGGGGAGGGGAGCAGGGGGTCAGAGGCGGGTCGTGGGCGCGGGCGTCTCCTCCAGGGCGCGGGTGATGACGCCGCGGGCGGTGGCGCCGGAGAACTCGGCGTCGGGGTCCATGACCAGCCGGTGGGCCCAGACGACCTCGGCGAGCTCCTTGACGTCGTCGGGCAGGACGTAGGCGCGCCCCCGGGAGGCGGCCCACACGCGGGCGGCGCGCGTCATGGCGATGGCGCCGCGGGTGGACACGCCCAGGCGCGTGTCGGGGGAGCTCCGGGTGGCCTCCACGAGCGCGCCGATGTAGTCCAGGACCGAGTCCTCGACGTGGTTGCTCGCCGCCAGGTCGGCCATCTGGGCGATCGCCGGGGCGGTGATGACGGTCTTGAGGGACTTGGAGCGGTCCGGCTTGGCGGAGCCGGCGAGAATCCGGGTCAGGGCCCTGCGGTCGGGATAGCCGATGGTGGTCTTGACCAGGAAGCGGTCCAGCTGGGCCTCGGGCAGGCGGTAGGTGCCGGCCTGCTCGATGGGGTTCTGGGTGGCGATGACCATGAAGGGGCGGCCGGTCTCGTGGCGCTCGCCGTCGACGGTGACCGTGGACTCCTCCATGACCTCCAGCAGGGCGGACTGGGTCTTGGGCGAGGCGCGGTTGATCTCGTCGGCCAGGAGGACGGAGGCGAAGACGGGGCCCGCGTGGAACTCCCACTCGCGGGTCTTCTGGTTGAAGATGGTCACGCCCGTGATGTCGCTGGGCAGCAGGTCGGGGGTGAACTGGATGCGCGAGTGGGTGCCCTGGACGGTGGCGGCCAGCGCGCGGGCCAGGGCGGTCTTGCCCGTCCCGGGGGCGTCCTCCAGCAGGAGATGGCCCTCGGCGAGCATGGTCGTCAGCGCCAGGCGCACCACGTCCTCCTTGCCCAGGAGGGCCTGGCCGACGTTGTCGACGATGCGCGTGAAGGTGTCGGCGAACCATGCCGCGTTTTCCTGCGAGAGGGCCATGGACGGACGAGCCTCCTAGAAGATGGGGTGCGTGGGCATGATAGGAATGTGCGTGCGGAGTCTACTGCTGGGTGCAGGTGAGCTGGAGGTCGGCGGTCGAGCTGCGATGCGGGAAGACCTTGCGGCCCCCTCCCGAGGAGTCCACGGTGAAGCTGTCCGCGTAGTGCTTGAGCTGGCCGTCGACGCGGTCGCGGTAGTCGTAGCTGCACGACACCGAGCTGTTCGGGCTGAAGCCCCACACGTCCACGACGATCTTCCAGCAGAAGTTGCGGCGGAAGCCGGTCTCGTCCAGGTCCTGCTGGGTGCACTGGGCCTCGGGCGTGTCCGTGGTGATCGTGAAGGTCCTCGAGCCCACGCTCGCCGTCGCCGAGTCGCAGGACCAGGCGGTGGTGCCGGCGCCGTTGGAGGCGCGCACGCACCAGGTGGCCGACCTGCCGGCACCGGGATCGAGCCACTCGACGTGGCCCTCGGAGACGGGGCCGGCCCCGGGGCCGCCGGCGGAGTAGCCGTGCTCGTAGGTGACCGCCTGCCCGCCGGTGTCTCCGGGCGTGAAGGTGCAGCGCACGGAGGTCCCGGACGGCGCGCAGGAGACCGTCGGGGCACCGGGCGGCCCGTAGGGCCTGGCCGTGTTGCCGGTCGTCGGGCTGGACACCGAGCCGTCGGAGGCGACGACGCGGGCGCTGACGGTGTAGCCCCGGCCGTTCCACAGGCCGGTGAAGTGCGTGCTCCCGGTCCAGCTGGCCCCGCCGTCGATGGAGTACTCCACGCGGAGCTCGCCGGCGGACCAGCCGCCTCCCGCGCTGGCGTAGGCGGGTGTGACGACGTCGAGGGCGCCGGAGGCCCCGCTGGCCGCGATGACCGGTGAGGACGGCGGGTTCGGGGCGCCCGTGACCTTGAAGTCCGTGGACGGCGACTCCGCGGAGCTGCCGCCGTGGGAGGCGGTGACGCTGATGGAGTAGCTGCCGGGGGACAGCGGGACGAAGACGCTGGTGCCGGTGCCCGCGTCGATCGAGGTCGAGGTGTCGCCCCGTACGTTGACGGTGTAGGAGACCCTCGCTCCCGTGCCGGCCGAGCTCCAGAAGACGCTGACCCCGCCGGCCGTCTGCTGCACCGAGGGCTTGCCCGGGGCGCTCCACGGACCGGCGGCGTTCGACGTCGTCCACTCCGAGCTGCCGCTGCCGGGGACGACGGCGCGGACCTTGGCCACATAGCTGCCGGAGCCCACGTAGAAGGTCCACGACGTCCCGCTGGTCGTCTGCCGCTGGCCGTCGTCGAGCTGCACCTCGTAGGTGACGCCCCAGCCCTCGGCGTTGACGGGGGACCAGGAGGCGGTGACCTCGCCCTGGCCCCCGGTGAGGGTGACGCCCGTGGGCCGCGGCGGGGTGACCGACAGGACCTTGGGCGTCGAGGCGGCCGAGGGCTCGGAGGAGCCGGCGGCGTTGGTAGCCACCACCCGGAAGGAGTAGGTGCCGCCCGTCTGCAGGCCGGAGGCCTCGCAGGGCGAGCCCGTGCACTGCCAGGTGCCGGCGCCGCCGACCTCGGTGAGCGTGTAGGAGGTGATGGTCGATCCGTGGTCCGCCCCGGGGCTCCAGGTCACCGTCATGGAGGTCGAGCCGAGGGGCTCGGCGCTCACCCCGACCGGAGGGGCCGGGACGCCCGAGACCGTCACGGTCACCGTCCCGCTGACGCCGCGTGATGCGGCGCCGGTCGCGTCCAGCGCCCGGTAGCCCACCACCAGGCGCCCGGCGAAACCGGAGGCGGGGCTGATGGTCAGCGTCGTGCCCGACGCCGACACGGTGCCCTGGCCGGAGGTGACCGCCGGCGCGTCCGCCAGCGTGACGGGCTTGCCGGGGAACGGGTTGGTCACCAGGGACGCCACGTCCACGCTCACCGGTGAGCCGTCCGAGGTCAGTGTCGCCGGCGCCGTCGTCATGAGCGGCTTGGTGGAGTCGACCACCTTCAGCGGCAGCTCGGCGCTCACCTCCGGGTTCGTCCCGTCGTCCACGGTGACGGTCACGTTCCCGGTGGTGCCGACGGCGGCGGCGTCGGCCGCGCTGACCGACAGCGTCGAGCCGGACAGGCTCACCTCGAAGCCGCCGGGCGCCGAGCCGGCGGTGAAGGAGAGGCGGTCGCCGTCGGGGTCCTTGGTCATGGCGGCCAGGTCCGCGTTGGTGGCGCCCTCGCCGGGAGCCACCAGGATCTGCGTCGGGGTGAGCACGGGGGCCGTGTTCGTCGTGGACTCCACGAGCACCGGCAGCGTCAGGGTCGAGCTCAGGGCGTCCTCCCCCGTGCCGTCGGCCACCGTCATGGTCACCGAGGTCTGCCCGAGGAACCCCGCCGTCGGCGTCAGGGACACGGTGCCGTTCCCGCCGGCCGCGGCCGAGTCCAGGCCGTTGCCGGTGCGCAGGGCGGCGGAGTCCGTGATCGTCAGCGAGGTGCCGGCGCGGGACATGACGTAGGTCGACAGGCTCACTTCCGTGGTGCGGCCCGCGGGGATGCGCACCGGCACCGTCGTGGAGTTCAGGCGCGGCCGCAGCTCGGAGCGGGCGGGCACGACCACCACGGCGTTGCCCGTCAATCCGTCGACGTCGGTGATCGTGTAGAGCACGAAGCGCCGCTCCTCGCCGACGGTCACCTGGATCTCCTGGCTGTCGGTCACCTGGGCGGACGGGTCGTCGGTGGTCAGGGTCAGGTCCCAGGGGGAGCCGTCGGCGTCGGAGTCGTTGTCCAGGACCGGCACGATCACCGAGCCGTCGGCGTCGACCTTGTCCACGGTCACGTAGTCGTCGGCGCCCACCGGGCTGGCGGCGGGCGCGTTGGCGTCCACCTGCACGGTCAGGGTGCCCACGTCGGTGCCGCCGCGGGAGTCGGAGACGGTGTAGCGCACCGTGCGCACGCCCTCGGTGGCGGGCAGGTTGAGCACGACCCGGTTGGATCGCACGGACACGCCCAGGGCGTCGTCGTCGGGGGCGGGCGTGCCCTCCAGGGCGAGGTTGTCGCCGTCGGCGTCCAGGTCGTTGGTGAGCACGTCCACGGCCACCGTGCGCCCGGGCTTGGCCACCACCGTGTCGTCGGTGGCCACCGGCGCCGTGTTGGTCGCCGAGGTCGGCGCCACGCCGACGCGCACCGTGGCGCTCGTCTGGGCGCCGAAGCGGTCCTGGACGGTGTAGGTGAAGGTGTCGGTGCCCGTCGTGCCGTCGGTGGGCGTGTAGGTCAGCCGGGAGCTGTCGACCTGGACGGTGCCGCCGGTGGGGGGCTGGTTGAGGCCCACCAGGCTCGCCGAGTCGCCGTCGGCGTCGATGTTGTCCAGCGGCACGGTGATGTCGACCGGCTCGCCCGCCACCGTGCTCGCCTCCAGGTTCTGCGGGCTGGGGGCGGTGTTGGAGGCGTCGTCGCGGTCGCGCACCTCGATGTCGAGCTGGCCGGTGGCGGTCTGGCCCAGCGTGTCGGTGGCCGTGTAGGTCAGGGTGGTGCGCCCCGGGACGTCGCCGGCCTTCATGCGCACCGAGTCCTCGGAGACCCAGGCGGTGCCCAGCGAGTCCCCCACGGTGCCGAGCTGGTCTGCCAGCGTCAGGGCCAGCCCCGACGGCGAGGTGTCGTTGTCGAGCACCGGGACGGTGACGACGTCGCCCACCCGCACCACCGCGGTGTCCGAGGCGGTGACCGGGACCTGCGCCTCGCTGGAGGTGATGGGCACGACCGTCACGTGCCCGGTCGCCGTCGAGGCGCCGTTGGACACCGTGTACTCCAGGTCCACCTGCTCGGGCACGCTGCCCGCCGCGGTGATCTGCAGCAGCGAGTGGTTGACCACCGTGACCGTCACCCCCGAGTCCGGGGGCGCCGAGGCCGACTGGAGCACGAGGATCCCGCCGGAGGGGTCGAAGTCGTTGCTCAGGGGGGCGATCGTGACCGCGCCGCCCTCCCGCAGCAGCGCCGTGTCGTTCTCGGGCACGGGCGGCACCGAGGAGTCGGAGGCGGGCGCCACGTCGACGCGCACCACGCCCTTGGCCACCGCCGCGCCCGCCGAGACGTCGTAGGTGAGGTAGTAGGTTCCCGCCGCCTCCGCCTTGAAGGTGACGGTGCCCGCCTGCCGGTTGAGCTCGGCGGTGGTGCCGGCCGGCGGCTCGTCCAGGCCGGCCAGGCTCAGCGGGTCCCCGGTGGGGGAGGAGTCGTTGTCCAGCGGTGAGAAGACCGTCTGGGAGCCGGCGACGACGTGGACGTGGTCCGCGTTGGCGATCGGCACCGCCGAGTCGGCGGACTGCACGTCCACGTCCACCGTGCCCGAGGTCGTCTCGCGGCCGTCGGAGACGACCACCGTCAGCGGGCGGGTGCCCGGGGTTCCCGTGAGGTCGCGCACCGTGACCGTGCCCTCGTTCGTGGTGCGCACGTCCAGGCCCTCGCCCTGGGCGGAGACCAGGTAGAGGGTGTCCCCGTCGGGGTCGCGCCAGGTCCCCAGCACGCTGGCGGAGGCCGAGGCGGTGCCCGAGACCACGATCTTCGGGGTGGTGCTCTGCTCGGGGGCGCCATTGACGTCCCAGGAGTGCACCTCGACGGTGGCCACGGCCGAGTCGGACAGGCCCCGGCCGTCGTCGGCCGTGTAGGGGATCGTGATGGTGCCGGTCGCGTCCTCGGCCGTGTCCAGGCGCAGGGCGAGGCCGTCCTGCGCCTGGGCGACCGTGCTGCCCGCGGCGCCCTCACCGGGGGTCGCGGTGAGCACGTCGCCGTCCTGGTCGGAGTCGTTGGCCAGCACCGGCAGGATGGTGGAGCGGCCCGGGCGCACGCCGAAGGAGTCGTCCACGGCCTCGGGCGGGTGGTTCTCCTCGGTGCGCTCGGGCAGGGACTGGGACTCGCTGGTCTGGGCCGAGTCGTCCTTGTTGGTGGCGTCCTCGTCCGTCTGGGAGGTGACGTCGGTCCAGTTCTCGACCAGCACGAGCTCCTCGTCGGGGAGCCACACGGTGCCCTCGATGACGTCGTTGAGGACGATGGCGTCCCGGTTGACGCGGAAGACCGGGGCGGTGGAGGAGGCGAGCTTCTCGTCGTGCCGGGTCTCGACCTGGCCCG
>ERZ773009.2895-NODE-2895-length-10700-cov-5.003476_pt1 | contig 10700 bp, 10 predicted proteins | sample MGYA00580663_ERZ773009 | MGnify/ENA primary metagenome ERZ773009 (study PRJEB29015, sample SAMEA2737969) | human oral metagenome | biome: human oral; feature: human-associated habitat; material: dental | place: China | collected 2026 ... | reverse complement strand
GAGAGGGCGAAAAAGATGTGCTAAGACGGTGGTGCTGAATTTATCAGTGCTTCCTAAATCTGATGGAGGCATCCATGCAGCGTGAGGCAGATTTGGCCGAGGAGAATGAGGCAGCATAAGTCGCATACAAAAATATCCTTTGAGAGAGCATTTTCTCCCAAAGGATATTTTTTTGATGAACGGGTGACGCGCCCTGCCTATGCCAGAGGATCGTCGCCGTACTCGTTGGGTCCCTCGTCGCCCTTCTTCACCCAGAGATAGAGGGCAACGAAGAGGTTCACGAGCGGAATGAAGAGGAGCAATGTGAACCAGCCGGATTTGCCGAGATCGTGCCAGCGCCGGATGACGAGCATGATGGTAGCAACGCCGAGAGCAATGAAGAGGACGAACACTACCAGGGACAGGAGATTCATCACAAGCGAGTCACTCTCACTCGTTACATCCATCACACCGGATGTAACGAGTGAGAGAATCCACAGAAAGAGTCCGCGCAGGATGTACGGCTTGCGGTTCAGACGCCCCTGCGTGGTCAGGAACATCTCCTTGATCGTCTCCTTCTGCGCCCCGCCTGCGCCTGCTGCAGCGCCCTGCTGATACGGTGGCTGTGGCTGCGGGGGGGCCGCGTAGGGATTGATCGGCGCGGATGCCTGCGGTTGCATATGGGTCGGCTGCGCGCCCGAGCCGCCCATCGCGCCGGCGGCTGCACCACCCGCTACACCTGCGGCGGCTGCACCCTGCTGCATGTGGGACGGCTGCGCTGCGCCGTACTGCGGAGCTTGCGGTTGATGTGCGGGCGGCTGCGGCGGCGCCTGATGTGCGGGCGGCGTATGGGGCGCTTGCTGCTGTGTGCCCTGCTGCGATTCTGTGACCTGCGCGCCGCAGTTGGTGCAGAACCGTTCCCCTTCTCTGAGCTGACCGCCGCAGTTTTGACAAAATGCCATAACGATTCCTCCTGTTACAATGAATGCTCTTTCTCAAAATCATATCACAGAAGCCCTATTTTGTATAGAAGGTCTTTTTTCGTACTCTACTATACTTCGCCCTCGATCCTCCACATAGCTTTGGCAGCGTTTGGTTTGCTGCCTCAATCGGACGAAAAAATCTGCACCAATCTGCAGGTCTATTTTATCAGCGATTCCTATAAGCAAAGCAGCCGTGTGCTGCTTTTTTGTTGCAGTCTTAAAAACATGCAGGAATTTTCATCGGGAGAGAGAATATTTCTTATTAGTTTGAGATTAAGGGCAAACGAAAGGAGATGAGGCTATGGAAGATCTGTGTGAACGGATCGAACGGGCGGCACTCCTGCGCGCCGTCCGCATTCTCGCGGCGCGTGCGCATCCTGCTGCACACGATGCGGGGACGGCATTCCTCGCAGAATACTGCGCGGAGGATGCGGCGCTTTTGCAGCTGCTGCGTGCCGACGCAGGCGCATCCGACGACGCGATTGGATGGATCCTCGATGCGGCGCAGCGGCTTGCCGGTGCGGGAACATCCGCATCGGAACATGCCGCGCCGCATGAGCCCGCACACCTTGAGAGCGTGTTCAATCGCTTCGGTGCTGCCGATGGGGCGAAGGAGGGCTTTCCAATCTGCAGTCTGACGGATGGGGCGGGGATGCTCTTTCCATGTCCCGTCGGCGACCTTGATGACGCAGTGCGCGGTCATCGGGAGGTCTGCGATCGGCTCGCGAGACACTTTGCATGCAAATCCCCCGTGCACATGCCGCTCGGCGAACTGCTGCGCGTCCTTGAGGAGACGATGAGCTATGTGCCGTCCCCTGCGGGCGCGGACATCGCGCTCTATGACTACGCACGCATGACAGCGGCGTACGCGGCTGCGCTCCATCGCTATGCGGCGGCACAGGACATCCACAGTGCACACATATACGAGGAGCGGAGCGGCGCAGCATTGCCCGCATTCCTCCTCGTGTCGGCGGACATCTCAGGGATCCAGCCGTTCATCTACGCGATCCCGTCCAAGGGCGCACTCAAGAGCCTGCGCGGCCGCTCGTTCTACCTTGAGATCCTGCTTGAGAACATCGTGGACGAGATCCTCGCCGCGTGCGGCATCAGTCGCAGTGCGCTCCTCTATACGGGCGGCGGACACTTCTACCTGCTCCTGCCGAACACCGAGGACGTGCAGAACCTCCTCACACGCTGCCATACGGAGGTCAACAGCTGGATGCTGGAGCACTTCGGCAGCAGCCTCTACCTCGCGATGGCGTGGACGGCGTGCACGGGGGCGGAGCTTGTGGGGCAGGGCACGCAGGAGGCATTTCGCCGCGTGAGCGAGGGGCTTTCGGCGGAAAAACTCTGCCGCTACTCCGAGGATCAGCTCGCAGCGATGTTCGTGCCCGAGAGCGCATGGAACAAAACGCGGGACAAGGATCGTGAATGTGCCGTCTGCCACACCTCCACAGCACATCTCATGCCCTACTCTGCCGACCCCTCCATTGAGGCGTGCGGGATGTGCTCTCATCTCTTCACCTTTGGCGAGCGCATCCTGACAAAGAACGCCTTCTGCGTCTCTGCAGAGCGCAGTGCGGAGGCTCTCTCCCTGCCCGGCATCGGGCGTACCCTCTACCTCACGGCAGAGGAGCTGGACGACGTCGACCGTCTCTCGTACAAGATCGAGCGCATCTATGCGAAGAACGCAGCGTACACGGGTGATCTGCCCGCCGCACACCTCTGGCTCGGCGACTACTCTGCGCGTGAAAACAAGGCGGTACTTGAGATGGAGGATCTTGCACGGCGCAGCGGCGGCACGGAGGACAGCAAGGGCATCCCGCGCATCGGTGTCATGCGCGCCGACGTGGACAACCTCGGCGCGGCATTCCTCGCGGGATTCCCGTCGGAGCACGTCACCATGACGCGCACGGCGGCGCTCTCGCAGCGGCTCTCGCTCTTTTTCAAACACTACATCAACCTCCTCTGCAGCGGCAGTGTCAGCGGCGTCGGCGACCGACAAAAGACCGCGCCCTTCTCCCTCTTTGGCAGGGAAAAGAAGGCGGAGCGCGACGTTCACATCGTCTACTCGGGCGGCGACGACATCTTCCTCCTCGGCGCGTGGGACGACATCGTCGAGCTCGCCGTCGATCTGCGCCGTGCCTTCCTGCGCTTTACGGGCGGCAAACTCCGTTTCTCGGCGGGGCTCGGCTTCTTCAAGGACAAATGCCCCGTCGCCGAGATGGCACGCCGTACCGGCGACCTCGAGTCGCGCGCAAAGGATCAGTGCGGCGCGGACGGCAGACCGCAGAAGGACAGCGTTGCCCTCTTTGGCGCGGTCACCGAGGGACGCTCCCACGCAGAGTTCGAGCGACACACGCCGATCTACGGCTGGGACGTATTCATCGACCACGTCTGCGGGGAGAAACTCGCCTTCCTGCGTGCGCACTGCATTTTTGAAGAGGGGGCGAAAGGAGAGCAGCTGAGCCTCGGCAAGAGTGCCGTCTATCGGCTGCTCACCCTTTTGGAGCAGGACGGACAGATCCAGCTCGCACGCTTTGCGTACGCGCTCGCGCGGCTCGACCCCGGAGCGCAGAGCCCCGCACAGGAGGCGTATCGGCGCGTACGCACACAGCTCTATGAGTGGTACCGCGACCCGGCAGAGCGCAGACAGCTGTCCACCGCATTGCAGTTGATCATTTACAGCATCCGAGAGAAGGGAGAGGGATCAAATGGCTGAGACGATCAAAAAACTGACGGAAACGGATGATATTGCAGGAAAAGCAGAGAAGATCATCCTCGGACTCAAAAATGACCGACTGCTCGGGGGAACAAATGGACTGACAACCAACCAGATCCGTAAATTCCTCACGGCGGTCAACACGCTGACGAACAAGATCACCCTCTATCGCCACCAGCAGGAGCAGACCCGCGAGCTGAGCGAAGACCTCGCCAAGGAGGTTCGGTTTCTCAAGGTCAAGCTCGCCTATCAAGTCGCACGCGGCAACAAGGGGGTTAAGCGGTTCGCGGAGGATACGCAGCTGAAGGAGTACATCGACACGGTCGGCACGGATCTCAAAGAGTACATGGCGTTCGCACAGTTCATTGAAGCACTGGTCGCCTATCATAAATTTTACGGAGAAAAGGAAGGTGAATGATGATGGAGCAGAAGAATACAAGACAGCGGGCACTGAAGGGAAAACTCGACATTGGGGCGATCCTGCGCCTCGAAACTGGGCTGCACATCGGTGCGTCCTCCGACTTTGCGCCCATCGGTGCAGTGGACAGCCCATTCCTGCGCGATCCAATGACGAAGCAACCCATCATCCCCGGCAGCTCGCTCAAGGGGAAGATCCGCACACTCCTTGCACGCAGCTTCTCGACGGACGAATACTTTTTGAACAAGATCGATGAGGACAGCCCTGTGCTCCAGAGACTTTTCGGTTCGGCAGCGCAGAGTGGCGCGGGAGGTTTGGGCGCGCGTCTGCAGTTCTCCGACATCCGCATGACGGAGGCGTCCTGTCAGCGGTTTGCCGCGATGGAGCTGGACACATACATCGGCGAGATCAAATTTGAAAACACCATCAGTCGGATCAGCGCCGCCGCGAACCCTCGTCAGATCGAACGCGTCCCCGCCGGCGCAGAGTTCGACTTCCGTCTCGTTTACAACATCGAGGACGAGGGCGATCTGGCAGAGGATCTCCGGATCCTCGCCGATGGCATCCGCCTCCTGCAGATGGACTACCTCGGCGGGCACGGCTCGCGCGGGTATGGCAGAGTGTTGCTGCGCGACTTCCATGTAAAGCACTTTACGATCCATGCCGAGAACGCCATGACCCAGGAACGGTTGCAGGGGATTGCGGAGATGCTGCAGAAGGGTGGCGGATCCATGTGAGCTATGTGATCTATCCGCTCCACTTCGAAACGGCGGTTCACTTCGGACAGCCGGGACGCGGCGGCAGACTGGACGAGGCGTGCATGGAGTACCCCGCCGATGTCCTCTTTGGTGCGCTCTGCGCCGAGCTCGCCGCCGCAGGGGAGGAGGAGAGCCTCGTACGCCTCGCGGAGGAAGTCGAGCGCGGCGACCTGCGCCTCTCCGACCTCCTGCCGTGGCAGAGCCGCAAAAGTGACGGCGCGATGGCACTCTTCCTCCCGCGCCCCGTCCTGCGTGTGGAGCGCAAAGAACGGGAGCAGCGCGAGGACTACCGAACCACCTGCGCAAACGCCACCCTGCGTAAAAAGCAGAAAAAACTCAAATACATCCGCGCGAGCCGTATGCAGGACTACATCCGCGCCATGGAGCGCGGCATTCCGTTCGAGGAGAACGATTTTGACGCCGCCTTCGGCATCGAGTTCCTGTGCCAGCGTGTGAACACGCGCGGCGAGGAACCGCTGCCCTACTACGTCGCCCAGTTCACCTTTGCCGCCCGCGCAGGGCTCTTCCTCATCGCCCGCGTGCGGGACGCGGAGATGGGCACGTGGCTGCACCGCCTCCTCACATGGCTCGGCATGGCAGGCATCGGCGGCAAGCGTACGAGCGGCTATGGCAAATTCCGTGTCGGTGAAATCATCCACATGGACGCGGACGATGGCGGCGACATCGCAGCACTCAGAGAGATGCTCGCAGCGGACAGTGCCCCGTGGCAGCTCGCGCTCGCGCCCGTCCTCCCGACAGCGGACGACCTCGCCGCCGTCAAGGCGGGAGCGTATCGGCTGCGCCGTGCGGGCGGCTTCATCAGCTACCCGACCCATGCCGCCGAGAAGAAGAACAGCGTCTATCTCCTCGACGCAGGTTCGTGTTTCCCTACGCGGATTAGCGGCACCTGCAGCACATTGGGGACGCACGACGGACATCCCGTCTGGCGCTACGGCTATGGACTCTACGCGGGGGTGACAGCATGAAGGGCGACATCATACGGCAAACCTACGAGATCAAGTGCATTGCCCCCGTCCACATCGGTTCGGGCGAGGAACTGAGAACCTTCGAGTACCTCTATAATAGGGACAAGCTTGAGATGTGCCTTCTGAACGAATCCAAATGGCTTGCCTTTCTTGAGACGCGCGGACTTACCGAGGCATTCATCAAGTACGTTGAGATCGAGGGCGCAGGGCGCAGTCCGCGCAACTTGCTTGAGTGGCTGACTGCCAACCGTGTCACTGAGGCAGATCTGCGAAAGGCGGGCGTCATCCGCCGCAAAGTTCCCGTGGCGCAGCTCTCGGAGAAAAAATATAAGAATAGAAAGCCCACGCTCAACAAAGTCGTGTGTCACCTCGTGCGCTCCGACAACGCGCAGCCCTACATCCCCGGCAGCAGCATCAAGGGCGCACTGCGCACGGGCATCCTCCACAACTTCATCCGCAAAGACCCCGCGCGCTTCCGCCCCTACTGGCAGGAAATTTGTTCCGTCCGCGGCTCGCTGAAGGAGAAGGGACACAAGTGGAACGAGATCATCCTGCGGCTCGAACAGGAACTCCTGCACACCCTCACCTATGAGGGTACAGAGCGCGGGGATGCCGCCGCGAGCGCATTGCGCGGACTCTGTGTCAGTGACGCGATGCTCGTCGGATGCGCGGCAAAGGCACCGACCGTCATCGTGCAGAAAATTGACGCAACAACCCTCATCAAGCCCGGCGAGCGTCGCGGCGAAAGTCCGATCGTCCTCTTTCGCGAGTGCATCCCCGCAGACAGCAGACTGCGCTTCACCATCACCGCGAACCTCCCCATGCTCCGCGCGGCGGGCATTGACTCGCTGCCATCCGTCCTCAATATGCTGCGCACCTGCACCCTCGACGGACTGACGCGCCAGCAGCGCGTCTTTGAAGCCATTGACGCCAAATACTATGGCGCGCTCTTTGACGACATTACCGCATTTAAGGCGAATGCACTCCTCGGCGGCGGCACAGGATTCCTCACCAAGAGCCTCATCTATGCACTTGCCGACAAAGAAAACGATGCGCGGCGGTTTGCGGCGGCGTATTTTGACGAACAGTTCACCAACCCATCACATAAACACATGGAAACGGACGTGCGCCTCACCCCTCGTACACTCAAGAGAGCGCAGACCGACGGGGCAGACTGGATCATGGGGCTCTGCTCCATCACAGGAGTTGGCAATGCTCAGACGGTTTGAGGCGGAGCTGCGCCTGCCCGACGGTGCGCGTGCCCCCTCCTCCATGGGCTCCATCCTCCACGGCGCACTCATCGAGCAGCTGCCGGAGGACTATGCCGACTACCTGCACACAGAGAACCTGCGCCCCTACAGCCAGAGCATCCGCTGGGACAGAGAACGGGAGCGCGTCACTTGGCGGATCGGCACACTCGACCGCACAGCGGGCGAGATCATCGGCGCGGTACTGCAGAGCTTGGAGCACATCCATCTCAGGCAAAAGGGCTACACCGTCGACGTGCAAAACATACAATGCGTCGAGGAGCGCAGCTATCAGGACATCGCCGATGAATACTTTCGTGCGGAGACCGCACCGCGCGGTGCAGAGATCCACTTTCTCACACCGACCAGCTTCAAACAGGGCGGCGCATACATCATCCTGCCCGAGAGCGCACTCATCCTGCAGAGCCTCCTCGCACGGTGGAACAGATTCTGTCCCGACATCCGCATCGAGGAAGACGACCTCGCGCAGATCCTGGCAGCGCATACGCGCCTTACGCGCTACGCCCTGCGCTCTGCGGCGTTCTCCGTCGAGGGGTATAGCATCCGCGGCTTTCGCGGACAGATCGCCCTGCAGTTCACGGGCAACGACATGGTGCGCCGCATCCTCGGCACACTCCTCGCCTTTGCCCCCTACGCGGGGCTCGGCATCAAAACCGCCCTCGGCATGGGCGCGGTAGAGACACATATCTGGAAAGGATGAACGAGATGAAACGAATTTTGTTCTCGCCACTGGGAGATACCGACCCAATTCGCGACTGTCACGATGGGGCTTGTCTGCATATCCTGCGGCATTATCAGCCCGAGCGTGTCGTCCTCTTTTATACAAAGGATATGGAAAACAAAGAGCGGCGCGATCACCGCTACACGCGTGCCATACATAAACTCTCACCGAATTGTGCGATCGAGGAGATCTTCTCAGGAATTGTCGCCGCATATCTCTACGAGGAGTTCAGCAAAATCCTGCCGGAGGCTGTGCAATCGGTCAGGGACAGGTATCCAGAACATGAGATCTTGATCAATCTCAGCTCCGGTACCCCGCAGATGAAGACCGTGCTCGCCATGCTTGCGGCAGATACGGAACGATGCAGAGGGATACAGGTACCAAGTCACAGCGGCAAATCCAATCGGAAGAATAAACCTGCAAGTGATGATGTTGATGTGGATATCCTGCTCGAAGTAAACGTGGATGATGAAGAGGGCGCGAAAAATCGATGCGAAGAACCGCCACTTTCTGTTTTTCGTTACCATGCGGAGAAGAACCGCATCATCTCGCTCATTCACGCGTACGAGTACAACGCGGCGCTCACCCTTGCACGCAGCAGCAGTCTCGTTCCTGCAGACGCGAAACAGTTGCTCAAACATGCCGCCGCCCGCACTGACCTTCTCCCCGACAAAGCACGTAAAATCCTCGCAGAGTACAATGGGCAGAAACTGTTCCTCTTTACGGGAGAGGAGGAACTCCTCATCGAATACTTCCTTATCATGCAGATTGATCAGGAAAATGACCATCTCTCCAACTTCATGCTGCGCATTTCCCCATTCCTCGATAAATTTCTGCTCGATTACGTTCAGAAAAACGTAAGGGGAGGCAGACAGAACCCGAAAAACATCCTTAACCTCTCCAGATATATAAAACGTAAAGACGGCTATAGACTCGAGCGTGAACGCATAGAGCAGACTGCGCCCAAATTGTTGACGCGTTTGGATCGGGAATATGGGGGCTACAAAGACAGTGACCTCTCCTTTACCCTGCTCATCTACTATTGCGATTATATGCAGGAAGAAGGGCTGACAAAGGACACAAAACTCCATGATGATATGATGGCGGAACTTGGTAAGTTGGGCGACATCAGGATTCTGCGCAACAACGTCGCACATCAAATTACAAACGTCACCAGAGAGAGCTTTCAGAAGGTCACGCAGATGACTCCGCCCGCACTCATGGCGATCTTCACACAGATGCTCACCCTTGTCTATGGCGGGAAAGTCAAGGAGGCACTCACAACCTACAGCCGCATCAACAGCTGGCTCGAAGAAGCCCTCGAAATCCACGAGTAGGGGAAGGGAGACCGCGCCATCTTTCTGCGAGCCTATGAGAAGAAAATACGTGCAGCGAGCCGCTACGGCTGTAGCGACGGGAAACGCTCCTATCGGCACGCCCTCGCACATCAGGCGCGGCAGTATGCGCAGGCACTCATGGCGGAGAATGCCGACATCTACGAACCCGTGCGGCTCCCTGCGCATCTACCTCCTCGCGAACCACACCTCCGTCCGTTCGTGGGGTGTCGGAGATCGTCACCTCGAGGATGTTATCATTTTTTAGCATCCAAAGGCGTGGAGGGATTGCAGAAAGAGGGACAATGTGCTATACTCAAAAGTGAAATCCGCGCCGCAAAGTGCCATTTTGAGGCAGGCACAGCAAGGCTTTCAGCCGCAAGGATTTTAAAACCACATCCCCGCAAGGGGACGGAGCATGAGTCTGTGCCAATCAAAAAACAGGGGAGCAGTACGAAGATGTTACTTCGTGCTGCTCCCCTGTTTTCATGTTCGTTAGGGAGATGATGTTAGAGCCGGATGTGCTCGATGTGCTCCATATCCACGGTGACGACCGCCATGTCGAAGGCGATCTCGTAGAGGATGAGATCGTCGCCGACGGCATCGAGGGTCTCCTGATAGCGCGGGATCTTCGCCGCAAAGAGTGCGGCGAGGTCGTAGACGGTGTGCGCGGACTTTACGGCGCGTCCACTCGCGCGGACGTGCTCTGTGGTGTCGTTGTGGGGAACGGTGGTGAATGCGATGTTCGGATTCGCCGCGAGCTCGACAACCTTTTCGTTGTCCTTGAACGTGGCGAAGTAGATGCGATGCTCCTCTGGCGCATAGTAGAAGCTCACGATGCGTACGTGCGGCAGTCCGTCCGTCGTCGTCGCGAGTGCAATCTCGCGCTGCTCGCGCATCATGCGCTCGAATTCATCCCTCATGTTCATTTCTCTTTCCTCGATCCTTTACTTTTCCGTCCGTATCCCTCGGACATAGGCGTATCGTGGCACGCCGCTCCCTGCATCGGCAGCGGCGATGCAGAGGTCGATCTCCGCTGTGCCGAGCTCGGTGAATGGAATCATGACAATCTGTTCATAGCCGACGATCACGCACAGATCGTCCGTGAGCGGCGTGCGCGCGACTTCCCTGTAGTCCAGCATGCGCCCCGCCTCCGATCCGCTCCGATAGGTCAGCAGGTTCCACGCAGGATAGCCAATAAAGCGCGTCTTGATAAAAAGATTTTCCCCACGGAACACTGTGCCCTCGGGCAGACGGTTCGGATAGTCCGCCTCCGCAGGAACTGCCTCTGTCGCCTCCGACCAGAGTGCGAGCGGTTCGGCACGCGTGAGCGCGGGCGCAGGACCTGCACTCACTGTGGGCAGCGCACAGCAGAGAAGGGCGAGCACGACGAGGAGTGTGCGAAAAAGCTGCTGCATAAGACCTCCGTTCTTCCATTTGCCTTGTGTGCTTCGCAGTGGCGCAGACACGAGATGATTCTGTGAGGATATTGTAGCACAGAATTCGTCTGCTTTGCAGATTTTCATGCCTC
>ERZ773009.2888-NODE-2888-length-10715-cov-4.633021_pt1 | contig 10715 bp, 8 predicted proteins | sample MGYA00580663_ERZ773009 | MGnify/ENA primary metagenome ERZ773009 (study PRJEB29015, sample SAMEA2737969) | human oral metagenome | biome: human oral; feature: human-associated habitat; material: dental | place: China | collected 2026 ... | reverse complement strand
TACACAATAAGTGCAAAAAGGGAGATGCGAAAAAACTCAATTGAGTTTTTTCACAGCCCCTTTTTTAATATACACAAAAAACTCGGTATTTTGGATATGTTTATTTATTATGACTTGTAAATACTTGTAATAGGTTGTAAAATATAGCCTATTAGTCGTTAAGACATAGAAAATCAGTTTAAGAGAGGATATGAATGAAGCAAGGGCATATTTTTTTTGATATGGACGGAACTTTGATGGACACCGGTCTCGGTATTACAAAGGCTGTGCAGTATTCATTAAAAAAAATGAATATTATAGAAAATGATTTAAATAAATTAAAACCCTTTATAGGACCTCCGCTCCATGAAACCTATAGTAAACTATATAACTTTAATATGGATGAATATTATACCGCATTAAAGGCTTTTCATGAATATTACAGGCAAACGGGGATTTTTGAGGCAAGTTATTATCCTCATATGACGGATACATTGGAGGCTTTATTAAAATCAGGAAAAAAGTTATATGTTGCGACCTCAAAGCCGGAGCCTGAGGCGAGAAGGGTAAGTAAAAAATTCGGTCTCGATAAATACTTTGAGTATGTGGGCGGATCTGACGGAGATTATAACACAAAAAGAGCTACTAAGGCGGATGTAATAAAGTATGTATGTGAAGAAAATAATCTAACCGATATTGAAGATATAGTTATGGTAGGAGATAAAAGCCATGATGTAGTCGGAGCTAAGACAATAGGTATGGAATCGGTAGGCGTGCTTTACGGTTACGGTGATTACGATGAATTAAGCAAAGCCGGAGCGGACTATATCTGCGATACGGTCTTTGACCTTAAAACCCTTTTACTGGCGTAGGTTGTCATGATAGAAGAAAAGGATGTACTTAACATATCTTTCTATGAATATAAGGTTGCGTTTACCGGAAGTTTTAAAGGAATGAGGTATAGAATAGCAAGAGAGCCCTTTGAGCATGTAAGATATTTGCCGCCTGAAAAAAAGGAAGGTGCAAAGCTTAAACTCAGTGTTTGGAAGGAGCCTTATAGTTATGATAATACAGCAAAAGAAGAGATTGAAGACAGTTTTTTTGAATACTCCAATGAGGGGCTTAGAAGGATTGTTGAGTATTTGAATCATATACATAAGGAAAGATTCAGCCGATAATGACGGTTGGATTTTCTAAGACTATATCTACAAGTTAGTATTAAAAATGATAAATATTAATCAAATGGCATAGCTTACATAAATTATCAGCCTGTTTCAATAGGTATAAGAGCATTTAATTGAAACAGATATTGTTTTTTATGAAAAATTTTACTGAAAGGAATTTGTAATAGTGATATTATTATCAGTGGGTTTAGAGCTTGCATTTTTAATAACAGTTATTATATAAGGAAAGTTTTGGAGGATAGCATGGCTAGACAATACAACCACAGTGCGGTGGAAAAAAAGTGGAATAAATACTGGAAAGAGCATCCGGTTAATGTTGATGACGGTAAGAAGGAAAAATATTATTGTTTGGATATGTTTCCTTACCCTTCAGGTTCCGGACTTCATGTCGGACATTGGAGGGGTTATGTTATATCTGATGTTTGGTCAAGGTATAAGATGTTAAAAGGGCATTATGTAATACATCCTATGGGTTGGGATGCATTCGGTCTGCCGGCAGAAAACTATGCAATAAAGATGGGAATACATCCTGCCAAGTCAACAGCGGAAAATGTATCAAACATAAAAAAACAGATAGACGAAATCGCTGCAATCTACGACTGGGATATGGAGGTAAATACCACAGACCCTAACTTTTACAAGTGGACACAGTGGATTTTTGTGAAAATGTTTAAAGAGGGGCTTGCTTATGAGAAGGAGTTTCCGATAAACTGGTGTCCGTCATGTAAGACAGGTCTTGCAAATGAAGAAGTTGTAGACGGTGTATGTGAAAGATGTAAGAGTCCGGTTACCAAGAAAAACCTAAGGCAGTGGATGCTTAAAATCACAGCCTATGCGGATAGGTTGCTTAATGATCTTGATAAGCTTGACTGGCCTGCCAAGGTAAAGAAGATGCAGGCGGACTGGATAGGTAAGTCTTACGGTGCCGAGGTTAATTTCAAGGTAGAGGGTGGAGAAGACAGTATACTGGTATACACTACAAGACCGGATACCCTGCACGGAGCTACATTTATGGTGCTTTCTCCCGAACATACTCTTGCGGCAAAACTTGCCACTGCGGACAAGAAAGAAGAGGTTGACAAGTACATATTGGAAGCTTCTATGAAGTCCAATGTAAATCGTATGCAGGCAAAGGAAAAGACCGGTGTGTTTACCGGCTCCTATGCTATAAATCCGCTTAATAATAAAAAGGTTCCGATATGGCTTTCAGACTATGTTCTTGCAGACTACGGTACCGGAGCCATCATGTGTGTTCCTGCACATGATGAAAGAGACTTTGAATTTGCCAAAAAGTTCGGACTTGAGATAGTGCAGGTTATCTCAAAGGACGGTAAGTCGGGCGGAGAGCTTGAAGAAGCTTATACAGAAGCACAGGGCATTATGATCAATTCTGGAGAGTGGAACGGACTTGAGTCATCTACACTTAAACAAAAGGCGGCTGAATATGTAGAAGAAAAAGGTTTTGGTAAAAAGACTGTTAATTATAAGCTTAGAGACTGGGTATTCTCACGACAAAGATACTGGGGTGAGCCTATACCTATAGTACATTGTCCAAAGTGCGGCAATGTAGCCGTACCGGAAGAAGAACTTCCATTACTTTTGCCGGAAGTTAAGTCATATCAGCCTACAGGTACGGGGGAATCTCCGCTGGCAGCTATAGATGAGTGGGTTAATACAACCTGTCCTTGCTGTGGAGAGCCTGCAAAAAGAGAGACTAATACCATGCCGCAGTGGGCAGGCTCAAGCTGGTACTTCTTAAGATATATTGATAATCACAATGATAAGGAACTGGTTTCAAAGGAAAAGGCTGATAAGTATTTGCCGGTAGATATGTATATAGGAGGTGTGGAGCATGCCGTACTTCATCTTTTGTATGCAAGATTTTATACCAAGTTCCTTCATGATATCGGTGTAGTAGGCTTTGATGAGCCTTTTAAGACCTTATTTAACCAGGGTATGATTACCGGTAAGAACGGTATTAAGATGAGTAAGTCTATGGGCAATGTAGTCTCTCCCGATGATCTGGTAAGAGACTATGGCTGTGATGCACTCCGTATGTATGAGCTTTTCGTAGGTCCTCCTGAACTTGATTCCGAGTGGGATGACAGAGGTATAGAGGGGGTAAGCAGATTCCTAAACAGATTCTGGAACATGGTAATGGATGCCAAGGACAGCAAGGTAGAGCCGAGCAAGGAAATGCTTAGATTAAGACATAAACTTGTATCCGATATAGATCACAGACTTAATGATTTCAGCTTAAATACTGTAGTTGCAGGTTTCATGGAGTATAATAATAAGTTTATAGAGCTTTCAAGAAAGTCGGGCGGTATAGATGTAGAGACCTTAAAAACCTTTGTAACCTTGCTTGCACCGTTTGCACCTCATATAAGTGAGGAGCTTTGGCAGGAACTTGGAGGTGAAGGCTCAGTATTTAATACTACTTGGCCAAATTATGATGAAGAAGCCATGAAGGAAGAGGTAATGTCCATACCGGTACAGGTAAACGGCAAGACCAGAGCGGTACTTGAGGTGGATGTAAATATTGATAAGGATGAACTTATCAGTATGGCAAAGGCGGAGCTTGAGAGAATCGGAAAACCGGTTGCGAATATAGTGAAAGAGATATATGTACCCGGGAAGATAGTTAATATAGTAGGCAAATAGGAATAAATAAAAATATCACACTAAGTTTGGTAGTGTGATATTTTTTTGATAAGAGTTGCAAAAAGAAACTTGGGGAAATTTGCACTTGATAAACTAAAGATTTCTATAATTATTCCTGTGTATAACGAAGAAAATACTATAGTAAACTTACAAAGGCAGTTTGATAGCTTATATGGAAAATGTGAAATAATCTTTGTGAACGGAGGTGGTAAGGACGCTACAATAAGTCTTATAGATCAAAAAATATAAGCTGTTTGAGAGCGAAAAAGGAAGGATGATCAGATGAATAAATATATACATAATATAGCAAATGAAAGCTTGCTTTCAGATGTATATTATACATGTATATTTAAGTTAGCTGGATTACAAGCAAAATATTAGCACTCATTTTTAATGAGTGCTAATATTTTGCTTGACAGAGAATACTTTTCAGTTTAGTATATTCTTATTAAGTTTGTTATACATTAGAAAGGATATAGAAAAATGGAACAAAAAAAGGGAAGTTTATCAATAAACAGTGAAAATATATTTCCGATTATAAAAAAATGGTTATATTCCGACCATGATATCTTTATAAGAGAGTTGGTATCCAATGCCTGTGATGCCATTACCAAGCTAAAAAAACTTTCTCTTATGGGAGAATACGAAGAAGGAAAAAGTGAAGAGTATAAAATATATGTAGAAATAAGCCCTAAGGCAAAGACTATAAGTTTTATAGACAACGGTATAGGTATGGACTATAAAGAGGTTGATGAATATATTAATCAGATAGCTTTTTCAGGAGCGAAGGACTTTCTTGATAAGTATAAGGACAAGGCAAATGAAGAGCAGATCATAGGGCATTTCGGTCTTGGATTTTATTCGGCTTTTATGGTTGCCGACAGGGTTGAAATAGATACACTCTCATATAAGGCAGGCTCGGAAGCGGTGCATTGGGAAAGTAATGGCGGTACGGAATATGAGATGTCTGAGGGCAGCTTAAAAACTCACGGTACGAAAATCACCCTGCACCTTAATGATAACAGCTACGAGTTTTCCAATGAATACAGGGTAAGAGAAGTACTTAATAAGTACTGTGCATTTATGCCTGTTTCAATATATCTTAAAGATAGTGATGCGGGCGAGCTTAGCGAAACTATAGATGTGGCTGATCTAAAAGATACGGATGTGGTTTTGGAGAAGATAACAGAGCCTGCAAAGACCGAGGAAAAGACTCTTGAAGACGGAACTAAGGAAGTGGTTGAGGTAGCTCCTGCAAGAGAGAAGGCAAAGATAAGAAAAAGAGAGGTTGCCGTAAACGATACCACACCTCTTTGGACTAAGCACCCCAATGAATGCAGTGATGAGGACTATAAAGATTTTTACCGAAAAGTATTTATGGATTATAAAGAACCTTTGTTTTGGATACATCTGAATATGGACTATCCGTTCAACTTAAAGGGTATACTTTATTTTCCTAAAATCAATACCGAGTATGACAGCATAGAGGGAACTATTAAACTCTATAACAATCAGGTATTTATAGCCGATAATATAAAAGAAGTTATACCTGAGTTTTTAATGCTGCTTAAGGGTGTTATAGACTGTCCGGACCTTCCGCTTAATGTATCAAGAAGTGCTTTGCAAAATGACGGTTTTGTGAAGAAGATATCCGATTATATATCCAAAAAGGTTGCGGATAAATTAAGCGGTATGTGCAGAACCGACAGAGAAAACTATGAAAAGTATTGGGATGACATAGCTCCATTTATTAAGTTCGGTTGCTTAAAGGATGAGAAATTCGCCGATAAGGTAAAAGACGGTATACTATTTAAAGACATTTACGATAAATACCAGACTTTTAAGGACTTGGAGCTTGAAGAAGCTAAAGAAGAGGTTAAGGAAGAGGAAGTTAAAGAAGAAGTAAAGGATAAAAAAGAAAATAAGATATATTATGTTAATGATGTAAATGCTCAAAGTCAGTATATAAATATGTTTAAAGAGGCAAATAAGCAGGCTGTAGTGCTTCCTCATAATATAGATATGCCGTTTATTCAAAGCCTTGAAGCTAAGATGAAGGATGTCAAATTCGTAAGAATAGACGGTGAATTAAGCGAGGAGCTTGCAGGAAAAGAACATAGTGAAACTGAAAAAGAAAACTTTGATAAGCTTGTGCAAAGGGCAAAGGACTATCTTGCTCAGGATAAACTTAACATAGAGGTTAAAAGCCTTAAAAATGAAAAAATAGCTTCGCTTTTAATTATTTCAGAAGAGTCAAGGCGTATGGAAGATATGATGAAACAGTATGCGATGATGGGATTGGATCCTTCAATGTTTGGAGGAAATACGGACAAAACGCTTATACTTAACTCTTCACACAGCCTTGTACAAAAGCTGTTGGCTACGGAAAATAAGGAAAATGAAAAATTAATAATAGAGCATCTTTATGACCTTGCAGAACTTAGTAATTCAAGTCTCTCACCTGAAAGAATGAGCGCATTTATTCAAAGAGCGAATACTATACTTTCTATGATTGAGTAAGCTTATATGGGTGGTTGACACAGACATGACTTTCTTCTATAATGCAGATAGTTATCAATACTACATTTCAAGTAGTAGTATACAAGATGCATTAAGGAGAAGATTATGAACTATAAGCTTATAGGAGACAGCTGTTCAGATTTGGATCAAAGGCAGCTTAAGTCAAAGCACTACTTAACAGTACCTCTTGTACTGCAAATAGGTTCTTATCATATAGCTGATGATAAGAATTTTGATAGGAAAGATTTTATTAAAAGAATGAGAGAGAGCAAAGTAGGAGCAAAGACAGCCTGTCCATCTCCCGAAGTTTTCAGAAAAGCCTATGAGGATGCGGATGCCGACTGTATTTTTGTAGTTACCTTATCGGATCATTTGAGCGGAACTTACCAAAGTGCGGTACTTGCTAAGCATATGTATGAAGAGGAGGAAAATGCGAATAAGAAGGTATTTGTATTAAGCTCCCACTCAGCCTCAGCCGGACAGTACAGGATACTTTTGGAACTGGAAAGATTATGCGAACTTGATCTTTCCTATGAGGAAATATGCGAGAGGATCACGAAGTTCAGGGATAATATGAAGACATATTTTGTACTTGAGTCTTTGGAAACTTTAAGAAAAAACGGAAGGTTAAGCGGACTTTCAGCCTTCTTTGCAACAACTCTTAATATCAAGCCTGTTATGGGTGCGGTAGACGGTAAGATAATAAAGCTTGATCAGGCAAGAGGTATTAACAAGGCACTGACAAGAATGGTTGACATAGCCTTGCGAGAGTCGGGTGAGGACAGCAAAGAAAAGATAGTAGCCATAGCGGAGTGTAACAATCCTGAGCGTGGAGAGTTTGTGGCTAAGATGTTTAAAGACAGCAACAAGTTCAAAGATGTTTTACTTACACAGACCGCAGGTGTGGCTACGGTATATGCCGGAGACGGCGGTATAGTAGTAAGCATAGGTTAAAACAGCTTATAAAAATTTAAACTTTATAAAAAAATACTAAAAATATTGAACTTTGTATCAAATAATAGTATACTAAGCATATCGCTGGAGTGTACGACAACCTTACCAATTTTGAACCTACATTTTGACATAAGGGATTCTAATTATTTCTTAAAGGATGTCATGCCTTTTAATTTGGAAGACAGATCTTAAGGTGAGGAAACCCACCTAGCACTGCTAGGCGTCACTAAGTAAGAACGGCACTTTGGTCACAAATAAAAAGCAGCAGTAGCTGCTTTTTATAATTAACCTTGAAAAACATAAGTTTATATGTTAGTATATCTAGGTTAATTCACCCGGACGCAGTTTTAGGATACTCCAACCGAGACTTCGTTGAAGGTAAGATAGGATAAAGCAAAGGAGAAAAGCAATGATTTCAAAGGAAAAAAAGGCGGCAGTTATAGCCGAGTATGCCAGAAAAGAAGGTGATACAGGATCTCCTGAAGTTCAGATAGCTATACTTACAGCTAGAATCACAGAACTTACAGAGCATCTTAAGCTTAATAAGAAAGATCACCATTCAAGAAGAGGTTTACTTAAGATGGTTGGTAAGAGAAGAGGTTTATTAAAGTACTTAAGAGATACCAACCTTGAAAGCTATCGTAGCCTGATTGAAAAATTGGAAATTAGAAAGTAGATTGATTTTTATGAAGCTGTTGCAAAGAGCCGATCTTTATACAAAATATGCCTGTTGGTAGATTCATAAGCATTGCTGTATAATATTTGCTTTTTGTCAACAGCTTTATTTTTAATACAAAATGATTATAAGTGATTTTGCAAATCAGGATTTGCATGGCAAGGCTGATGCGCATAGATTTAAAATTAAAAATAAAAGACTATAGATTTCGAGACCACAGATAAAAAACTGTTTTTTGTATACAATTGAAGATAAATCTTGAATTAAAAACGGAGTTTTATCTGTAGTTTCGTAAATAGTCTTAAAAAACTTAAGGAGAGGTATATGAGTAAAACATATAAGACTTATACTATGGAACTTGCAGGCAGAGAACTTAGGGTGGATATAGGAAGAGTAGCCGCCCAAGCAAACGGCGCTGCTTTTATGCACTACGGAGATACTACAGTATTATCTACAATTACGGCTTCCGGGAGCCCAAGAGAGGGGATAGACTTTTTCCCGCTTTCAGTAGAATATGAAGAAAAAATGTACGCAGCCGGCAAGATGCCGGGAGGTTTTAATAAAAGAGAGGGAAAGGCAAGTGAGAATGCGGTACTTACTTCAAGGGTAATAGACCGTCCTATGCGTCCGCTTTTCCCAAGTGACTATAGAAATGATGTTACTATAAGCAATTTGGTTTTGTCAGTGGATCCAAGCTGTTCACCTGAACTTACAGCCATGCTCGGTTCTGCTATAGCGGCTGCCATATCCGACATACCTTTTGACGGTCCTTGTGCCAGCACTCAGATGGGACTTATAGACGGAGAACTTATAGTAAATCCGAATGATGCACAGATGAGCGTATCGGACCTAAAACTTACCGTTGCTTCTACAAAAGAAAAAGTAGTTATGATAGAGGCAGGGGCTAACGAGGTACCTGATGAAACCATGATAGACGCTATATATCAGGCTGACGCAATCAATAAGAAGATAATAGCCTTTATAGAAGAAATGGTAGCGGATATAGGCAAGGAAAAACATTCCTATGACTCATTTGCCATAGCACCTGAACTTGTGGAGGCTATGAAGGAAGTGGTTAGCCCACAGGAAATGGAAGAGGCTGTATTTGCAGATGAAAAGCAGGTAAGGGAAGAAAATTTAAGGAAGCTTAAGACAAGGCTTGAGGAAGCCTTTGCGGAAAATGAAGAATATCTTAACTCTCTTTCCGAAGCCTTTTATCAATATCAGAAAAAGACCGTAAGAAAGATGATATTGAAGGATAAAAAAAGACCTGACGGAAGGGCTCTTAATCAAATAAGAGAGCTTTCTGCCGAGATAGATATAATACCGAGAGTACACGGCTCAGCCATGTTTACCAGAGGACAGACTCAGATATGCAATGTAACTACTCTGGCACCGTTGGCAGAGGCACAAAGACTTGACGGTCTTAATGCTGAAGAGACTGCTAAAAGGTATATGCACCATTATAATTTCCCATCTTATTCTGTAGGAGAGACCAAGGTGTCAAGAGGTCCGGGAAGAAGAGAGATAGGGCATGGAGCATTGGCAGAAAGAGCCTTGATACCGGTACTTCCAAGTGAGGAGGATTTCCCTTATGCTATAAGAACGGTATCGGAGACCTTTGAGTCAAACGGATCGACCTCTATGGCATCGACCTGTGCTTCCTGTATGTCTCTTATGGCGGCAGGTGTGCCTATTAAGAGCATGGTAGCAGGTATATCCTGCGGTTTGGTGACCGGAGAAGATGATAATGACTATGTACTTCTTACCGATATACAAGGCTTGGAAGATTTCTTTGGAGATATGGACTTTAAAGTAACCGGAACAAAGTATGGAATTACCGCAATACAGATGGATATAAAAATCAAGGGACTTACCAGAGAGATAGTTGAGGGTGCTATAAAAACCTGTCATGAGGCAAGAAACTTTATTATGGATACCTGTATGAGTCCTTGTATAGCCGAACCGAGAAAAGAAGTTTTAGAGTATGCACCTAAGATAGAGCTTCTTACTATAGATCCGAGCAAGATAGGAGATGTAGTAGGTAAGCAAGGCAAGGTTATCAACAAGATTATTGAAGAAACCGGTGTTAAGATCGATATAGACGATGACGGTAAGGTAAGTGTATGCGGTACCGATAAGGAAAAAATAAGAAGAGCGGTTGAGATCATAAGAAATATAGTAACCGATATAGAGCCGGGCATGGTGTTTGAAGGCAAGGTGGTAAGAATTTTGGAATTCGGTGCTTTTGTGGAAATCACACCTAACAAAGACGGCATGATACATATTTCAAAACTTTCGGATAAGAGAGTTGCCAAGGTAGAAGATGTCGTCAATATTGGAGATATAGTTAGGGTAAAGGTCATAAAAGTAGATGCTATAAGAGGTAAGATAGACCTTAGCATGAAACCTTCCGATTTAGAACGATAACAGTTAAAAAAGGGGTTATAGTATACAAATAGGTATACTATGACTTCTTTTTATATTAAGTATGGAGGTAGTAATGATAATCAAGCGTTTTAACAAAATAAACGGGTTTTATCCCGAGCCTATATCGGGTCAGACAAGATTTGCTTTTTCAAAAAATAATTTTGAAATAATGCTACCTTAACCCACCGGCTTTAGACGGTGGGTTAAGGTAGCAAAAAAATATATACTTGTGATACAATAACCGGTGTTATGTGAGTATGGAAATCAAAGAACAGACATAAATATTTATTACAGTATCATATTATTTT
>ERZ773009.2887-NODE-2887-length-10722-cov-2.591544_pt1 | contig 10722 bp, 10 predicted proteins | sample MGYA00580663_ERZ773009 | MGnify/ENA primary metagenome ERZ773009 (study PRJEB29015, sample SAMEA2737969) | human oral metagenome | biome: human oral; feature: human-associated habitat; material: dental | place: China | collected 2026 ... | reverse complement strand
ATATAGTAAAGGCTTTAAAATAAATATTGCTAATAAAAACCTCAAAATATATTTAAGAATTATCCTAAGTCGGAGTCCACTTTTAGCCTCCTCATGGACTAAATTTGAGATATTTTTTGTAAGATCTAATATCTCAATGATTAAAACTATCATTAAAAGAAGGGGATTTCCACCTCTATCAACATATATTTTCATTACATATAACATTACTGCCATAAAAAATATAGATGTCAACAATTCTTGCTTTATGGCACTTTTTTGCCATTTTAATTCTATCTCCTTGTCTAACAAATAATTTTGCCTTTTTTTCTCATCGATAGTTAAATTTTCTTTTTCCATACTTTTTCTTCCTTTCTATCAAAATTTTAATAAAAATCATTTAACTTACATAATAATTATAGCATATTTTTTATTATTTTTCAATTTTATGTAAACTGTTTTAAATACAAAAAAAGATGATTATATATAACCATCCTTTCACATATTTTAGTCATATTATTAAGATTATAATACTTCTAGTATAGCCATTTTAGCATTATCTCCACGTCTTGGATTTAATTTAACTATTCTAGTATAACCACCAACTCTTCCTTCTTGGTTTTTAGCTATTTCACCAAAAATCTTAGCGATTACATCTGTACCTTTAACCTTATTAACTTTTTTCATTATTTGTCTTCTAGCATGTAATCTTGAAGGTAAATCTTTTTCTCTTTTTTCAGTAGTTTCTACTTTAACCACCTTATTATATTCTTTACCATTCTTACTTACAGCTTTTTCTGTTACTTTACGTCCATTAGCATCTAACTTAGCTTTAATAACTTTTTGATCAACTAGCTCAAAATTATCTTTTTCTTTTATTGCTAGAGATACAATACTATCTGCTATTGCTTTAACTTCTTTTGCTCTATCTTCTGTTGTTGTTATTTTTCCATGTAAGAATAGATCTGTTGTTAATGTTTTAAGCATTGCTAATCTTTGATCTGTAGGTCTTCCTAGTTTTCTCATTTAATTATCCTTTCCTTATTTTTCTTCTTTTTTAAATTCTAATCCTAATTCTTCAACCTTGTTAACTATTTCTTCTAAAGATTTTGCTCCTAAATTTTTAAATTTCTTAACTTCTTCTTTAGTGTATGAAATTAAATCTCTAACTGTTTTTATTTCTTTAATTTTCAAACAATTCATAGGTCTCTTACTAAAATTTAAATCTTCAACTTTTGTATCTAATACTTCAGTATCTTCTTCTTTTTTAGGTTCTAACATAACTTGTACTTTTCTAACAACATCTGTTAAATCTATAAATAATTCTAAGTGACTTGACATTATCTTAGCTGCTAAGCTAATTGATTCTTCAGTTGTTAAACTACCATCTGTCCAAACTTCTAATACTAATCTATCATAGTCTGTCCTATCTCCAACTCTTGTATTTTCTATAACATAGTTAACCTTTTTTACTGGTGTAAAAATTGAATCTATTGCTATATAATTAATATCTTCATTTTCTTTCTTATTTCTTTCTACTGTATTATATCCTCTACCTTTTTCTACAGTAAGTTCCATTACAAGGTTTGCTCCTTCTGAAGCTGTTGCTATTAATTGGTCTTTATTTAGTACTTCTATACCATCAACTGTTTTTATATCACCAGCAGTTATAATTCCTGCACCTTTATGTTTTAAAGTTAGTTTTTTAGGTTCTTGTGTATCCATTTTAAATCTAATTGACTTTAAATTTAAAATTATTTCCATAACATCTTCAACTATATTTGGAATAGTAGTGAATTCATGTTGAACTCCTTCAATTTTAACCCCTGTTATTGCTGCTCCTGGTAATGATGATAATAATACTCTTCTTAAAGCATTACCAAGTGTTATACCATATCCTCTTTCTAATGGTTCACATACAAACTTTCCATAGTTGTTTATTCTATCATCTACTAAGCATTCAATATTTGGTTTTTCAAACTCTATCATTATTCCTCCCAAACCCAAAAGTTATTATTTAAATTATTATAACAATATCTTAATAATACTTTTAAGCAAATTTCTATATATATTTTTAAAGTTAAGCACAAGTCCCTATTTTGAGTAAAGCTCAACTATTAAGTGTTCTTCGATTGGAAGATCACTTTCTTCTCTTTCTGGTAATCTTAAAACTTTTATACTTAATTCTTTTTCATTAACATCTAACCATTCTACAACTGATGCTACATGTTTTTCAGTTAAGTTTAGCTTTATCATTGGATGTTCTTTTTTAGCTTCTCTTACTGTTATAACATCACCTTGTTTTACTAGATATGATGCTATATCTGTTTTTACTCCATTTACTTCTATTGCTCCATGTGAAATCATTTGTCTTGCTTGTGGTCTAGTTTTTGCAAAACCTGATCTAAATAATATATTATCTAATCTACTTTCTAATATTTGAAGTAAAATTTCCCCTGTTATTCCTTTTCTTCTTGAAGCTTTTTCAAAATATTTTCTAAATTGTTTTTCGCTTACATCATATATAAATTTAGCTCTTTGTTTTTCTCTTAATTGCACACCATATTCGCTTAACTTTTTGAAAGATTTCTTAGGTTTTCTTTCAGAAGTTTTGTTTATTCCGATATATGTTGGGCTAATTCCTAAAGCTCTACATCTTTTAAGAACTGGAACTTTAAATCTTGCCATGTTTCTCTCCTTTTCTTATTATTATATATTTACTTTTTCAAATTCTTATTTTATTCTCATCTTTTTATTTAAAAATATTTAAATTACACTCACACCAAATTATGGTCTTCTTCTTTTTGGTGGTCTACATCCATTGTGTGGAATTGGTGTAACATCTTTAATACTTGTTATTTCTAATCCTGCAGTTGCAATTGATCTAATTGCTGTTTCTCTACCTGAACCTGGTCCTTTTATAAATACTGCTACTGATTTTAATCCCATATCTGCTGCTTTTTTAGCTGCTGCTTCTGCTGCTTCTCCAGCTGCAAATGGTGTACTTTTTCTTGAACCTTTAAATCCTAAGTCACCAGCACTTGCCCAAGTTATTACATTTCCTACTTTATCTGTAATTGTAACTATTGTATTATTAAAACTTGCATGTATATGTGCTGCTCCTGCATCAAAAGTTAATTTCTTTCTTCTTGTTGCTTTTTTCTTTGCTACCTTAGCCATTACTTACTTTTCCTCCTATATTACTATATTAGTGCTTATTTCTTTTTAGATCTACTTACAACTTTTTTAGGTCCTTTTCTAGTACGAGCATTTGTCTTAGTTCTTTGACCTCTAACAGGTAAGCCTCTTCTATGTCTTAATCCTCTATAGCATCCTATTTCTCTTAATCTCTTTATATCTAATGCTATTTCACGTCTTAAATCACCTTCTACAGTGTAATTAGTTATTTCTTTTCTTATATCATTAACTTGTTCATCTGTTAAATCTTTTACCCTAGTATCTGGATTAATATTCACTTTTTTTAATATCTTATTTGATAATGTTCTACCTATTCCATAGATATATGTTAGTGATATTTCCACTCTTTTTTCTCTAGGTATATCTACTCCCGCTATACGAGCCATAAATTTAATCCTCCATTTTTATAATTAAAATTTATCTTTAGTTATATCAGTCAGTTACATATTTTTTGTAAATTAATACTTTATACCTTTAAAAAATAGTTATGTTTATAGTTGTGTATCTCATTTTTTTGATTTACATTTGTGCATTCTTAACTTTTCAAACGATAATTACAATGTTAAACACAACAGATTTTGCACAAAGGTTACAACAAGTAATGGATTATTACGGACTTAATGCAGCTGCCTTTGCTGACAGCTTAGAAATTCAGCGTTCAGGCATTTCGCATTTGCTATCAGAGCGCAATAAGCCCAGCTTAGATTTTATTCTGAAGCTCATTGAGAAATTTCCTGAGGTAGATATGTATTGGATTACACAAGGCAAAGGAAGTTTTCCGCGCAAGGAAGAGACGCATAGCATTTCTCCTCGAAAACAACCAGACCTATTTAGTGATATACCCGAAATAGAGATGGCTCCTACCCCCTCGCCTACTGTAGCTGCTTCAGCGCAAGAGAAAACTGTACAAGAGCCTGCTACAGCTCCTATAGTAGAAGAAAAACTTTCTGCACTAGCAGATACGCACAAGAAGATTAAACGGATTATTTTCTTTTACGAGGACAATCACTTTGAGGTTTTTGATAATTAAACATTGCGAATTGGGAATTGTTTTGCTATCTTTGCAGCCTTTTAGAACACACTACTTATGGACTTATTTTCAAAGGAATTAGAACGACTCAACGCTCCTCAGCGTGCGGCAGTGCTTCAAAAAGAAGGACCTATCATTGTAATAGCAGGCGCAGGATCGGGCAAAACGCGTGTGCTGACCTATCGCATAGCCAATCTTATGCGCCAAGGGGTAGACGCTTTCAACATACTTGCTCTTACTTTTACGAATAAGGCTGCCAACGAAATGAAGAAGCGAATCGCCAATATAGTGGGCAATAACGAGGCTAAGAACCTATGGATGGGTACTTTTCACTCCGTTTTCGCCCGAATATTGCGATTTGAAGCTGATAAGTTGGGTTTTCCGCAGAATTTTACCATTTATGATACGCAAGATTCGCAACGTCTTATCAATGGTATTATAAAAGAGAAGGAATTAGACAAAGATGTGTACAAATATAAGCAAATACAGCAGCGAATATCGTCTTTAAAGAATAATCTTATCACTGTACGGGCTTATTTTAATAGTCCGGAACTGATTGAGGCAGATGCTGCTAGGCGACAACCGCGCTTTGGGGATATTTATCAGGAGTATGTAGATAGGTGCTTCAAAGCAGGGGCAATGGATTTTGATGATTTACTACTGAGAACCAATGAGTTACTAAATGTTTTCCCTGAAGTATTAGCTAAATACCAAAATAGATTTCAGTATATATTGGTAGATGAGTACCAAGATACTAATCACTCTCAATATCTGATTGTCAAGGCTTTAGCTGATCGTTTTCACAATATATGCGTGGTAGGCGACGATGCACAGAGTATTTATGCTTTCCGCGGGGCGAATATCAACAATATTCTGAACTTCAAAAGCGACTATCCTGAAGCCAAGGAGTACAAATTGGAGCAGAATTACCGCTCGACCAAGAATATCGTAGAGGCTGCCAACAGTGTGATAGAGCATAATAAAATACGTTTAGATAAGGTGGTATTTACTGAAAATGAGTTGGGCGAACCTATAAAGGTGCATCGCAGTGCTACCGATGCTGATGAGGGACGATTTGTGGCGGGGTCTATCTTTGAGAATAAGATGCAGCATCAGTTGCCCAATGGTAGCTTTGCAGTGCTCTACCGTACTAACTCGCAGTCGCGTGCTATAGAAGATGCGCTGAGAAAGCGGGATATTCCGTATCGTATTTATGGGGGACTTTCGTTTTATCAGCGCAAAGAGATAAAAGATGTATTGGCATACCTAAGACTTATCATTAACCCCAATGACGAAGAGGCTTTAGTACGTATTATTAACTTCCCAGCGCGTGGTATAGGCGAAACTACAATGGAAAAGCTGACTTTAGCGGCTAATCATTATAAAAAATCGCTGTTTGAGGTGATGTACAACATCAATAAACTGCCTGATTTGCACATTAATAGCACTACTCGACAGAAGCTAACTGACTTCGTAGTAATGATACTTAACTTTCAGGCGCTTAACAAAGAGGCTAATGCTTTTGAGGTAGCAGAACAAGTAGCTAAGAAAACAGGATTGCTGCAAGAGTTTAAGAAAGATGGTACTCCTGAGGGAATTGCTAAGATGGAAAACATCGAGGAGATGCTAAATGGTATTAAGGATTTCGTAGCAGGACAAGAGGATATAGCCGATAGCACAGGCAGCCTAACAGAGTATTTAGAAGATGTGTCATTAGCCACTGATTCTGATAAAGAGATAGGCGATGAAGACCGTGTAGCCCTAATGACCATACACTTGGCTAAAGGATTGGAGTTCCCATACGTATATGTGGTGGGAATGGAAGAAGACCTTTTCCCTTTGGCTAAGAGTATACAATCGCGTGAGGAGTTAGAGGAAGAGCGTCGCTTATTTTACGTTGCACTTACGCGCGCCGAGAAGCAGGCCTACCTCACTTATGCAGAGAATCGTTACCGCTGGGGACAGCTTTCGCCCTCTGAACCTAGTAGGTTTATAGAAGAGATAGAAGAGAAATACTTGAGTTACCTCACTCCTACTCTATCTAATTCTAACTATCGTTATAAGCCTTTGGTGAATAGAGATATATTTGGAGAAGTAGATAAGAGTAAGCTACGCCTACAAAAGCCTATTAGTGGTACGCCTCCTGCTAAAAACGCTCCTACAGGTGAAGAACAGCAGAAGCTACGCAAATTAAAGCCTATCAATGCTATGCAAAACTTAGCTAGCAAAGATGTTTATAATGGTTTAGATATAGGCACTAATGTCTATCACGAGCGTTTTGGCAAAGGTAAAGTGGTTGGCTTAGAAGGCAGTGGCAACGATAAAAAAGCACAAATAAACTTTGAGGTAGGAGGTTTAAAAAATATCCTACTGCGATTTGCAAAGCTAACAATAGTCAATTAGCTAATTTGTAAATTAGCCAATGAGTTAATAAAAAAGAGTCTATTAGATTTTAAACTAATAGACTCTTTTTATTTGCTAATCTGCTAATTGACAAATCGTCAAATTATCAAATTTTCTATCCTTTTCTTAATAGTTCTATAGCATGATTGCGAGCTGAAGCACCGCTGTTTTTACCTTCAAGCATTTCTGAAAGTTCTGTAATACGTTCTTCTTCTGTAAGGAGTTTTAAATGAGTAGTGGTCTTTCCTTTGCTATCTTCTTTAAAGACCTTAAAATGGTAAGCCCCTTTAGCTGCTATTTGCGGCAAATGCGTGATAGCAAATACTTGCCTGTTTTGGCTCATTTGCTTCATAATATCACCCATCTTCTGAGAGATTTCACCAGAAACCCCTGTATCAATCTCATCAAACATAATAGTAGGAAGAGCAGTATGTTCTGCCATAATAGCCTTGACTGCTAGCATTATACGAGAGAGTTCTCCTCCAGAGGCTACCTTTTTTAACTGTCCGAAATCCCCGCCTTTATTGGCTGAAAACAAGAATGAAAGCTCGTCATTGCCGTTAGCAAAGAAAGTATCAGTAGCAGTAAGGGTAATCGAAAAACGCCCATTAGGCATACCGAGCTCGTGCATAAAGTTAGTGAGCTTTTTATCAAGCGCAGGGATTACCTTCTCGCGCGCTTTGTGTAGCTGATTAGCCTTCTTGAGTGTGGCTGTATGTTGCTCCTCCACTATCTTCTTTTGCTTAGTAAGGTCTATATCTACACTTTCTGTTTTTGATATTGCTTCTTCTAACTCTTGCTGAATAGCTATCAGCTCTTCTACTGTTGCTACACTGTGCTTCTTTTGCAAAGAGTAAATCTTATTTAGCTGCTTAGAGATTTGCTCTAAATTATCAGGGTCGGCCTCTATGCTCTCATCTATATCACTGATTTCTGAAGCCAAATCTTCTAATTCTAAGAAAGCAGACTCTATACGCTCATACAAATCGCGGTAAAGCTGTTTATACTCAGTAAGCGATGAGAAAGAGCGCTTAAGTTCGCGCAAATTATTAAGAATACCTATATTCTCATCGTTTAGTAAGTAAAGACTCTCCGATACATTCTCTTTTATATCCTCTATATTAGAGGCTTCCTCATAGCTTTCTTCTAATTCTTCTAAAATACCCTCTTCTAAAGTAGCCGATTTGAGCTCTTTAAGCTGATGTAGATTATAATCGTACTCTTTTTTAGCGTTCTTCTGAAACTCTATAAGTTCTTCTAACTTTTTTTGCTCTTTCTTGAGTAACAGGTGTAGTTGCACATACTCTGTTAACAAAGACTTATTATTTGCCATTGCATCAATAATAGCAAACTGAAAGGAGGTATCACTAAGAGCAAGCGTTTGATGCTGAGAATGAATATCTACCAATACTTGTCCCAAACGAGAGAGCACCTCTAAAGTAGCTGGCACATCATTTACAAAAGCACGCGACTTACCTGAAGGCAATATCTCGCGCCTTATAATTGTCTGTGGGTCGTAATCAATGTCTAACTCCTGAAATAAAGACTGAAATTCATAGTTTTGCAATGAAAATTCTGCTTCTATAATACATTTTTCTTCCTTATTGCGCAAAGCCGACATATCAGCGCGTTTGCCTAATATTAGAGAAAGAGCGTCAAGCATAATGGATTTACCCGAACCCGTTTCACCTGTGATAATGATAAACCCCTCAGGGAAATCAACTTTTAGGTCGTCAATAAGCGCATAGTTTTTTATAGATAGTGCTGTGAGCATAGCCTTTATTTTATTTCATTCCACTTGGTCATTTGCGCTGGCGATAGCTTCACTAAGGCTTCTTTCAGCTGTTTAGTATCAAAAATAGCTCCTCCTGAAAAAATAGCAGCTATTTCATCAGCTTTAGCACTAAAAAAGGCTACCATAGCGTAAGAATTAAGCCTTAAGCTCGGTATTTTCTCTAAAAGTAATATAGCGTTTTGTATAGCCTCTTTGCCTTCTTTTTCTTGTGAGCTCATCACATCTAAACCTAAGCGGTGATATTGATAATAAGCCTTATGGTATAAATCATAGTTTTCTGATATAAGTTCATTTATCAGCAAATAACGATTATTCTTACCATTATCAGCCCAGCCTGCATAAGCACTATTCTGTGCGGCAGTGGCTATTTGTTTAGCTTTTAGAAAATATGGATGACCTGTTTTGTCCGAAAAAGTATCTGCATCAAACCCTAATATTAGGTAGACATAATAGGCTACTACTGAAGTAAGATTCGACTCAAAAGTGTTTTCGTTGAAAGTAAGAGGAGCAAACTCTTGATAATCAAAAGCTACCTCTTTGTCTTGTAGGTTGAATACCGGTGTGTAATAAGCAGTGTTATACACAGGGCGTGATGACTGCACTAACAGACTCGCCTCATAATGTGAATTTTCTAACTTATTGATTACTAAGGTAAAACTACAGCGTATACGTTCGTTTTCACGTACTTTTAGGTCTGTCCAGCGAGTTTGGTTGATAAACTCTTGCAATGATTTTTCTAAAGTCTTAAATACCGAACGATTGCTTTGGTTTACCTGTTGTGTATTGACTGTCACTAGGGCATTAAGTTCTTGAGCTCTAGTAAACATACAGCACAGCAAAGCCCCTACAAATAGTATTTTCTTCATAGTATTAATAAGGTATTTCCTCTGTAATTTCTAATCCGTAGCCCGACATACCTACGTAGCTGGCAGCACTCTTAGAGTTAGTGAGCAAACGCAACTTTCTAATAGACAAATCGTTGAGTATCTGAGCCCCCATACCTATATCTTTAGTATCTTTGTTTAGTTGCGGCAGTGGGTGTCCATTCTGGTGCTCTTTCATCTCTGTAATACGCTGCAACAGGTTTTGCGAGTACCCTTCTTTGTTGATTACAATTACAGCCCCTTTGCCTTCTTCGTTGATTTTCTTAAAGATACGCTCTAACGGATTATCTTTATCACCCGCTAATACCTCTAAAATATCATTACTGATAAATGACGAATGCACACGGGTAAGCACAGGCTCATCTGCCTTCCAAGAACCTTTAGTAAAGGCCAAATGTATCTGCTTATTAGTAGTTTGCTCATAAGCACGCAAGCGAAACTCACCATACGGAGTTTGTAGCGCAAAATCCTCTTTCTTAATCACCAAAGTATCTTTGCGCATACGGTAGGCAATAAGGTCTTCTATAGAGATGATTTTAAGGTCAAATTTTTTAGCTACTTCTACCAACTGTGGTAGGCGCGCCATAGTACCATCTTCATTTAGGATTTCTACCAAAATACCGGCAGGATAAAGTCCTGCAATGCGAGTAAGGTCTATAGCAGCTTCTGTGTGTCCTGTGCGGCGCAGTACTCCCCCTTCTTTAGCGCGAAGCGGGAATATATGCCCTGGTCTACCCAAATCAAAAGGCTTAGTATCAGGGTTTACTAAGGCTTGTATAGTCTTAGCACGGTCAAAAGCTGAAATACCTGTAGTACAACCATTGCCTTTGAGGTCTACCGATACAGTAAACTGCGTTTCGTGCAGTACTGTATTATTTTGTACCATCATTGGCAAATCAAGTTCTGCACAACGCTTTTCAGTAAGCGGTGCACATACTAACCCTCTACCATTAGTAATCATAAAGTTGATCATCTCAGGGGTTACCTTTTCAGCAGCGGCTATAAAGTCACCTTCGTTTTCGCGGTTTTCATCATCTACTACGATGACTACTTTACCTTTTTTTATATCCTCTACAGCTTCTTCAATGCTGTTAAGTTTAATATGGTTCATTTTATTATTATTATTTTCCTAAAAATTAACACTGATACGCGTGATTTTAGCTGTATCGTCTATATCATCAGCAGTTACAGTATCAGAAAGCCCTAAATTATTGGTTTTTAAGGCTGTTTTATCAAACGTAAAATAGAAATTTTGCCCCTTAGGAGTTACTATTACACTGCTAATAGAAGGCTCTATATCCAACTCAGGGTATTTCTCTTTTACCTCTTTAAAAGTACTTTTAAGCGATATTCCTTTATCTGTAGTGTATAATTCCGATAGTATAAAGACGCTTTCTACTACTTTTTCGTCCTTATCATTGGTTTTAGGAGTT
>ERZ773009.2886-NODE-2886-length-10728-cov-6.555795_pt1 | contig 10728 bp, 8 predicted proteins | sample MGYA00580663_ERZ773009 | MGnify/ENA primary metagenome ERZ773009 (study PRJEB29015, sample SAMEA2737969) | human oral metagenome | biome: human oral; feature: human-associated habitat; material: dental | place: China | collected 2026 ... | reverse complement strand
GCGGTGGTGCCCGGCGGGTCTGCCGCCGTGCCCGCCTCCCCTGCGGGCGTGCCCCGCCGCGCCGTCGTCACCGGGGCCTCCACCGGCATTGGCGCCGCCACCGTCCGCCTCCTGCGCGCCCACGGCTGGGACGTGGTCGCCACCGCCCGCCGCGCCGCCCGCCTGGCAGCCCTGGCTAAGGAGACCGGCTGCACCTGGGTCGCCGCCGACCTCCAGGATGCCGTCGACGTCGCCCGCCTTGCCACCGAGGTGCTCGCGGGAGGCCCGGTGGACGCCGTCGTCAACAACGCGGGCGGCGCCATCGGCCTCGACCCGGTGGCGCAGGGCAGGCCGGAGGACTGGCTCACCATGTACGAGCGCAACGCCCTGGCCGCCCTGCGCGTGAGCCAGGCCTTCCTGCCCACCCTGCGCGAGCGTGGTGGTGACCTGCTGTTCCTCACCTCCACCGCCGCCCACGACACCTATCCGGGGGGTGCCGGGTACGTGGCCGCCAAGCACGCCGAGAGGGTGGTGGCGGCCACCCTGCGCCTGGAGCTCGTGGGCGAGCCCGTGCGCGTCATCGAGATCGCCCCGGGCATGGTGCGCACCGAGGAGTTCAGCCTCAACCGGTTCCACGGGGACCAGGCCGAGGCCGACGCCGTCTACGCGGGCGTGGCAGGCCCCCTCGTGGCCCAGGACGTCGCCGAGTGCATTGTGTGGGCCCTGGAGCGGCCCGCCCACGTCAATATCGACTCCATGGTGGTGCGCCCCCGCGCCCAGGCCTCCAACACCCTGGTGGCCCGAGAGGGCTGAGCGGCCTGCCTTACGGAGCGCCCCGGGTACGGAGCAGGTGCCGGTCTGCTCGGCTACCTCCTGCACAGAGCAGGCGCTTGCGTCCGTGAACCCCGTGAGCCGGGCAGGGGGACGCCAGCAGGGCGAGAGGCCGCGGCACCAAGGTGTCTTCGCAGGTCAGGACAGGCTTGCGAGGGCGCCCTGAGCGGTCCGTCCGTTCTCACGAGCAATAAGTACCGTTCTCACGACGAACAAGTACCGTTCTCGCGAGGAATAAGTACCGTTCTCGCGGGTGGGGGTGGGTCCTAGCGCAGGAAGGTGAAGAGCTTGACGCCCCGGCGCAGGGGCGGCGTGGCCCCCTCCCACCGGTGGACCCCCATGCGCATGGACGTGCCCTCCATACCCTCCTCGTAGGCGAGCTCCGTGAACCCGGCCCGGGAGAACCAGTGGCGGATCTCCGCCCCGGGGTCGGGCTCCTGGGACCCGCGGGTCCACACGAGCGTGGCGCCCGGGGCGCAGAACTGCGGGGCGACGGCCACGAGCCGCCGGGTGTCCTCCACCGAGACATTGCCCAGGATCCCCACGAGCAGCACCAGGTCGGCCGGGACCGCGCCCACGTAGGCGTCCGAGACCGAGGCGTCGTCCTCCACCACGCGCAGGTCCACGCCCAGGGAGGTGATGCGCTCGCGGGCGATGGCGGCGTTGACCGGGTTGATCTCCAGGAGGGTGCCCCGGACGCGGTTGTACAGCTCGGGGCGGGCCGCCAGGACGCCGAGGACGTCGTGCCCCTGCCCGGCGCAGGAGCTCATGACCCTGACCGTGCCGGGCCGGACGTCGAACTCCGCGGAGATCACCTGCTGGACGTGGCGCAGCCGTACCGACAGCTCCGAGGCGGGGTCCCGGTAGGCGTCGTGCCACGCCACGTAGTCGCGTAGCCGGGGGGACGGGGGGACAGGGGGTGTCTGGGGCATGGGCTCCTCCCAGGCTGTGGTGACGGATGGTCCTGTGGGGTATCCCACCAGTGGGAGGGCCCGCCGTCAAGGGCGGTGAGGGCGCCGGGACCATGGCGCCGACGTCGTGCCGACGTGTGCCGGCACCGTCGGGGCCTGCGCGCCCGGGAACGGGCCCACCACCTGCGGGTAGCTGTCGGGCGGGGCCCGGGCGTCGTGCAGGCCCGGGACTAGGTCTCAGCTCGCCTGCCACTGGTCGGGGTAGCCGAGCTGACGGATCTCCCGGCGGCTGAGGACCAGGGCCAGGGAGGCCAGGCCCACCAGGGCGAAGGCGATAATCGTCGTCGGGGCACCGAGTACGTCCAGGCCCCTGCCCGCGCTGTAGGGGGCCAGGGCGGGCAGGCCCATGTTAATGAGCAGGACGGCGCTGACGAGACGCCCCATGACCTCGCTGGGGATGAGGCTCATGACGAGACCGGAGGCCACGGAGTTCACCACCGGCAGGGCGGTGCAGGCACATGCCAGCAGGATCGTCCGCGCCGTCGTGCCCGCTACCAGGGCGGCGGCGACCATGAACCCGGACACCAGGACGTTGCCGACCACGAGGGCCGTGCCCCCGCGCACCCGCCGGGTGGTAGACGGTACGGCCATCGCCCCCAGGAGCATGGCCACACTGGGGACCGCCATAAGGGTGCCGATGGTGGTGCCGGACATGCCCCGGGACCGCCAGTCGAGCGTGACCGCGGTGAGGACCCCGGACAGGGACAGGCTCCCGACGGCCCCGTAGACGGCCAGCACCAGGACGACCCGGTGCCCCAGCAGCCAGGACCACCCCTGCGCGTACGCCCTCCAGGCCGACGGCGGCCTTCGCCCCGAGGGGGCGTCCGCGTCCTGAGGGGCGTGCGCGTTCCGGGTCGGGCTCATGTCGGCGTGTACCGCCCGGATACAGCAGGCCCCCAGGAGGTGGCCGGTGGTCTCCGCCAGGAAGGGGGCGGCCGGGGACAGGCCCAGGAGCAGGCCGCCCAGGGGCTTGGAGAGCAGGTCGACCACCGAGGTGCGGGCCTGGTTGGCTCCCGCCGCCGCGGCCATCTGGTCGGGTGGGACCACGTGCTTGATCGCGGCGTCCGAGGCCAGGGAGAACAGCCCCGAGCAGGCCCCCGAGGCCAGGGCCACGGCCAGCAGCACGGGCAGGGACAGCAGGCCCGTCCACCAGGCCAGGGCGGCCAGGGCGTAGACGGTGGCCCGTAGGAGCTGGCCGACCAGGATGAGGAGCTTGCGGTCCACGCGGTCCACCAGCACACCGCCGGGCACCGTGGCCGCGAGGAAGGCGACGGAGGTGAGTGTGCCCACCAGGCCGGCCTGGGTGGCGGAGCCGGTCACGGCGTAGGCGATGAGCGGCATGGCGAAGGCGCGCAGGGAGGAGCCGAGGTCGCCGACCACGTCGCTGGAGAACCACAGGAGGTAGTCGCGGCTGCGCCACAGGGGCCGGTCGGAGCCGTCCCCGGGCGGGGAGGCGGGGTTACCCGGCACGTCGGCGTGGCCGGGCCCGACGCCGTGAGCGGTGGGGTCGGAGGGGCTGGCCGGGGAGACCGTGGGGTCGTGGAGGTCGGTCGAGGTGTGGCTCATATGAGCAAGAATAGATACGCAACACCCATTGCGCAACATATGGTGCTCAAGAGGTGGTGCGCGTTCCTGGGCCCTATCCTGAAGGTATGACGAACGTCAACGACGCCACGGCCCTGAGGGCCCTGTCCCATCCGCTGCGCCTGCGGATCCTGGCCGAGATGTGGGACGAGGGCCGGCCCCTGCGCGCTGCCGACCTCGCCGAGCGCCTTGACGTCCCCGCGAACTCCGTGAGCTACCACGTGCGTCGTCTGCGGAAGGCGGGTTTTGTCCTCGACGCCGAGCCGCCGCAGGGGGCCACGGCCCGCGACCGCTGGTACCTCGCCCCGGAGAGGGGGATCGTCTTCAAGGGTGACGACCCGGAGACGGTCCAGGCCTTCGCGGAGGTCATGCGCCCCCGGTACATGACGGTCCTTGACGGGCTCATGAAGGCCCAGCAGGCGCAGGCGGGTCCCGCCCTCCACGCCGACGGCACGGTCTGGCTGCCGGAGAGCACGGCCCGGCACCTGGCCCACAAGCTCGAGGAGCTGTTGGACCAGGTGCGCCGTGAGGCGGCGCAGGCCCACGAGCAGGCGGCCCCGGACACCCCCTTCAACCGGTACGTCTTCCTCCTGGACCTCTACCCCGAGCTGCGTCACGGTGAGCGCCTGACGCGCCCCGCCCGGGACGCTCCCCCGGTACCGTCCAGCTGGACGTGACGGGGCACGGGACAGGTGGCCGGGCATGCTGGCCGGGCGCCTGCTGGCCGCACTCCTGCCGGACGGGCATGCCGGACGGGCGCCACCCCCCCCGGGCTCAGGCCCAGCCCAGCTCGTGCAGCCGGGCGTCGGGGATGCCGAAGTGGTGGGCGACCTCGTGGAGCACCGTCACCGCGATCTCCTCACGCAGCTCCTCCTCGCTGGTGCACCAGCGCTCCAACGGCCCCTGGAAGACGAGGACCCGGTCGGGCAGGACCAGGGACCAGGAGTCGTCGCGCTCGGTCAGGGGCACGCCGTCGTAGAGACCCAGGAGGGTGGGCATGCCCTCCTCGTCGTAGTCCTCGGGCCCCAGCACCTCGGCGTCGGGCTCGTCCTGGACCATGACGGCGACATTGTCCATCTGCTCGGCCAGCTCGGGCGGCAGGAGATCCAGGGCCGCTCCGACGGCGTCCTCGAAGTCGGCGGGGGTGAGGTGAACCGGGCTCATGACGCCAGCCTGCCACGCCCGCCCGCTGGGACCCGGGCGCCGCCCGCCCGCTGGGACCTGGGTGCCGCCCGGTGGGGGCCGCGTCGAGGGCGGGACGGCCAGGGCGCGGACCCGTGTCACCTGCCACAACGGCGTCCGCGGCGCAGGTGGCGCCCACGTAGGTCCCTCTCATGCGTGCCAGACTGGGCCCATGAGCATCTCCGCCAGCGCCTCCCCGCCCGCCCTGGCCCCCTGTCGGCAGGTGGAGGACCCGGTCATTACCGCCCGGGCGCTGACCAAGGTCTACGGGCGGGGCGCCGGGGCGGTCACCGCCCTGGACGCCGTGGACGTGGATATCGCCCGGGGCCGCTTCACCGCCGTCATGGGCCCCTCCGGCTCGGGCAAGTCCACCCTCATGCACTGCCTGGCAGGGCTGGACTCGGTCACCTCCGGGACCATCGTCCTTGACGGCGACGAGGTCTCCTCCATGAGCCAGCGTCGTCTGACCCGCCTGCGCCGTGAGCGTATCGGCTTCATCTTCCAGGCCTTCAACCTGGTGCCCACCCTCACCGCCGCCGAGAACATCACCCTGCCCCTGGACATCGCCCGCGTCAAGGTCGACCGTGAGCGCTTTGACCAGGTGGTCCAGGCCGTCGGGATCGCCGACCGCCTGACCCACCGTCCCGCGGAGCTCTCCGGGGGTCAGGTCCAGCGCGTGGCCTGCGCCCGGGCGTTGGTGGGCAGGCCCGCCGTCGTCTTCGCCGACGAGCCCACCGGTAACCTGGACTCCCGCTCCACCGTCCAGGTCCTCGAGATCCTGCGGCGCAGCGTGGACGACCTGGGCCAGTCGGTGGTCATGGTGACCCACGAGCCGGAGGCCGCCGCCTGGGCGGACACGGTCCTGTTCCTACGTGACGGGCATGTGGTGGCCGAGCTGGGTGAGCCGGACCGCGACAGCGTCCTGGACGCCCTGCGGGTCCTGGGTGAGGGAGCCGGGCCCCTGGTCGCGCAGGAGGCGGCCTCCGTGCCCCGGGGGCGGGACGGGGCCGACGCCGGACAGGGCGAGGGCCGGGGCTCCTACCAGCGCCCGGGGGCCTGAGCCGTGGGCCGCGTCGCCTGGCGCTCTGTGCGCGCCCACGCCAAGCAGTTCGTCCTGACCACCCTGGCGGTGGTGCTGGGGGTGGCCTTCCTCTCGGGCACCCTGGCCCTGCGTGCCGTCCTGTCGGACACCTTCTCCGCCCTGACGTCCTCCACCATCACCTCCGACCTGTACGTGAGCGGCGAGAAGGTCGCTGGCAACGCCAGTGCCACCGGTACCGTCCTGACCAAGCCCGTGGACGGCTCCCTGGCCGAGAGGATCAAGCAGATCGACGGGGTGGAGGTGGTTCACCGCGGGGCGTCCCTGACCGGCGTCCTGCTGGGGGCCGACCAGGCCCCCGTGACCTCCTCGGGAGCCCCCACGCTCCTGATCCCCGTCTACCCCCAGGAGCCGGGGATGACCTGGGTCCAGGGGTCCCACCCCCACGGCGGGAGCGAGATCGCCCTGGAGTCCGGGGCCCTGGGACGCTCGGGCCTGAGCATCGGGGACACCACCCACGTGGTGGTCCAGGGCCAGCCCGTCGAGGTCACGGTGGTCGGCGAGTTCAACTTCGGCACCACCATGGCCGGGGCCACCATCGTGGGCATGGACGCCGACTGGTTCATGCCGCTGGCCGCCCCCGACGACCAGGTCAGCGACATCTCCATTGACGTGTCCCCGGGGGCCTCGGTGGATGAGGTCAGGTCACAGGTGGCCCGGATCCTGCCCGACGGGGCGCGCCTGCTGACCCGGGCCGAGAAGATCGAGGAGCAGAACGCCTCCATTGAGAGGATCCTGGGGTTCGTCCAGACCTTTATCCTGGTCTTCGTCATCCTGGCCATGTTCGTGGGATCCTTCATTATTATGAACTCCTTTGCCATGAGCGTGCGCCAGCGGGTCAAGGAGTTCGCCCTCCTACGGGCGGTGGGGGCCTCCCCGGGCTCCGTGTTCGGCGTCGTGCTGGTACAGGCGCTGGTCATCGGGGCGGTCGGCTCGGCCCTGGGGGTGGCCGCGGGCGCCGGGCTGCTGTCGGGGCTGGTGACCCTCCTGCGTGCCATGGACATGCCCCTGCTCGACGGCGTGGCCATGACCGCGCCGATCATCGTGGTGTCGCTGGTGGTGGGGATCCTGGTGACCGTTGTCGGCGCCCTGCTGCCCGCGCGCGAGGCGGCCCTGACCCACCCGGTGGAGGCCATGCGGGGCGTGTCGGGGGCCCGCGAGAAGTCCCTGGTGGTGCGCACCGTCCTGGGCGGGCTCCTCCTGGCCGCCGGGGTGGCGGTCGTGGCCGCGGCCTGGCTCAGTGAGGGCATCCCCCAGCGCAAGCTCGTCCTGGGGGTGGGGGCCGGCGGGGTCGTGCTCGGCCTGCTCGCCGTCTCCCCGGTGCTGGCCCGGCCGGTGGTGGGGGTCCTGGGCCTGCCCCTGCGTCTGCTGCGCCCCTCCGGGCGCCTGGCGGTGCGCAATATCGTGCACAACCCGCGCCGCACCGCCAACACCTCCGGCGCCCTCATGGTGGGCATGGCCCTGGTGTGCGCGGGCGCCACCCTGGCGACGTCGGTCAACGACTCCGTCTCCGACGTGGTCAACCGGTCCATGAAAGCCGACCTCCTGCTCCAGCCCGCCGGGGGCGTGGGCGGCCAGCTCCCCGCGCAGATGCTGGCCCAGGTCAATGAGCTCGACGGCGTGGCCTCCACCACCTCCTACACCGTCTACCTGATCTCGGCCACGGGCGCGGACGGCACTGACACGGTGGCCCTCAACGTCAGTGAGCCGGAGGCCTTCCTGCGGGCCTACGACCTGGCGGTGACCGAGGGCGACGTCGCGGACATGGACGCCACGCACGTGGCCGCCTACAAGAGCGCCGGCCTGCACGTGGGGGACACGGTCACCCTCACCGGCCCGGCGGGCTCGGTGGAGGCGGGTGTGGTTGCGGTCATTGACCCAAAGGGGATCGCGGGGTCCTTCTCCGCCTCGCCTGAGCTCGCCGCGGCCCTGGGCTCGTGGGGCGGGTACACCCCTGCTGACCCCGCCCAGGTCCTGGCCAGCCCGGTGGGCGTGTTCGTCACCCTGGCCCAGGGCGCCGACCTGGAGACCGTACGCGCCCAGATCAAGCAGGTCGTGGCCCCTACCTACCTGTACACGGTGCTCGACGCCTCCGAGATCTCCGACATGGTGGGCCAGCAGGTCAACCAGGTCCTGGCCGTCCTGTACGGGCTGCTGGGGCTGTCCATCGCCATTGCCGTCCTGGGGATCGTCAACACCCTGGTGCTCTCGGTCAGTGAGCGCACCCGGGAGATCGGGCTCATGCGGGCGGTGGGCCTGGGGAGGGCCCAGCTCAGCGGGGAGATCATGGCGGAGTCGGTCCTCACTGCCCTGTACGGCACCGTGGTGGGGGGTGGTGCCGGGGTGGTGCTCGCCGTCGCCCTGTGCGAGGTGCTCAAGGACGAGGGGATCTCCACGGTGACGATCCCCTGGGGGCAGCTGGTGACCATGCTCCTGGTCGCCGTCGGGGTGGGTGTGGTGGCGGCCCTGTGGCCGGCCCTGCGCGCCTCACGCCTGCCGGTCCTGGAGGCGATCGCCACCGAGTAGCGGGCAGGGTGTGGGAGGATTTACCTATGAGCTACTCCCCCCAGTACCCGGCTGCCCCTTCTGGGGAGCAGGCGGTCTACCCCACGCTCGCGCCGCAGGATCCGGGAGCCTCCTACGACGCCATGCTCAGGGCGGGGGCACAGGCCCCCCGACGTAGCGGCGTGGAGGTCGCGGCGATCGTACTGACAGCCGTCGCCCTCCTGCTCGAGGGCGTGCAGCTGTTCCTGAGGACACAGGGGGTGATGAGGAACGCAGGACCTTCTCTGGTGGCATACATCCTGCTGGAGTTCCTGGTCGACCCGCTCATTATCCTGCTCGTGGTAGGCCTGGTCCAGGGCGCTGTGCGCCGGGTCAACGGGGCGCTGGCCGGCGTCGTCGTGCTGGCGGTGCTCAGGGCCGTCCTCATTGTGCTGCGCCTGGCCACGCTCCCCGGCAACTACACCTACCCCTACGCCAGCAGTGACGTCCTCGCGGTGCTGGCCTGCGTCGTCGCCACCGTCGCCGGGATCCTGGCAGTGGTGGCCGCCCCCCGGCTCCGGACCCCTGTCGGCGCGGCGCTGGGGGCGGGGGTCGCCTACTGGCTCCTTGCCGCGAGCGCCAGCGCGCTCATCTCCCTGCCCCTGAACCTGACGGCCATTTCCTCCAGGAACTTCGGCGAGCAGACGCTGGAGGTGAGGATGAGGGAGTTCCTGAACTGGGCGCCCTCGTTCCCGGGCTCGCCCGGCCTGTCCGTGGTCGTCGGCACCCTGCTCGCCGTCCTGCTCCTGGCGCTCAGTGTCCCTGCCGTCGTCGCCTTCTCCGTACGCAACTGGGGGCTGCTGCTGGGGACCGGTCTGGCCGGGGCCTGCGTCTTCCTCGTGACCCACGTCCTGGTCGCTGTCGCGATGCCCTACACGGCCAGTATCACGGCGGTCGTCATTGTCGCGGGGGCGGTTCCTCTCGCGGTGTCCCCGGTGTTGCTCACGCCCTCGTCACGGGCGTGGTTCGCCGCGGGCAGGGCCGAGAGGAGGCGGGCGCGCGGGGGCGTCCCCGGCGTCGTACCTGCGTACCCGGGGGCTCCAGGGGTGCCCGGGGCTTCGGGGGCGCCCGCCTGGCCGGGTGCCCAGAGTGCTCCGGGGGCGCCCGGGGTGCCCGCACAGGTACCGCCGACACCCGTCTACGGTCTTCCCACGGGGGCGCCTGGGGCTCCCGGGGTGCCCGCCCAGGTGCCGCCGACACCCGTCTACGGCCTTCCTACGGGCGTACCGGGTGCGCCGGGCTACCCGGCTCCCTCGGGGACCCAGCCGGTCCCGGGTGGTGGGGGCTACCCGGGCGCGCCGGGCCCCGTGGCCCCGGGACGCAGCCCCTACGAGCCGCCCGAGTGGTCCTAGCCGGCACTATATAGTCCTAGTGCATTCTGGCTGTACGAGTGTGCTCTTTACATCCACTGCTTGCGTCGTACGTATGGGAGTGCGTCTTATACCCTCTTATATTGGACCCCTAAGAGCTGACCTTCATCGCACGCGCGGGGGCGTCCTGTTTGCTCGGTACGGTGGCTCCTGGTGGTCTCCACCCGCAGGGGCGCCCTTTCCTGCGCACTTTTAATCCGATCCTAGGACCCGCGTCGCATGCGCGGCGCGCGGGGAGCGCGATCAGGCCTAGTGCCCCGGGTCCAGCGGGAGCGCGCCGGGTCCACCCGCTCGGGGCTGCAGGTCCACGGCGGTGCCCCGGGTCCGGCGGGGGTGCGCGCCTTAGGCCCGGTTGGCGAATCGCTCCAGGAGGGTGGCGTCCCCCCCGACCACCAGGACGTCGTCGGAGGAGACGAGGGTCTCGGCGCTGGCGTACTCAAAGGGCTCGCCCGGACTCATGAGACCGAAGACGGTGACCCCGTAGCGGGAGCGGATCCTGGCCTCACCGATGGTGAACCCGTGGAGCTCGCGCGGCGGTCGCATCTTGACAATGGTGAAGCCGCCCTTCTCCATCTCAATGTAGTCCAGCATGCGTCCGGACACGAGGTGGGCGGCGCGCTGCCCGGCGTCGAACTCGGGGTAGACCACGTGGTGGGCGCCGATACGCCGCAGAATGCGCCCGTGGGCCCGGGAGATGGCCTTGGCCCAGATCTGCGGGGTCTCCAGGTCCACCAGGTTGCCGGCGATGAGCACGGAGGCCTCCAGGGAGGAGCCCACGCCCACCACCGCCGTGCCGAACTCGGTGGCCCCCAGCTGCTCCAGGGCCTCCATGTCGGTGGCGTCGGCCTCTATCAGGGGGATGCGTCCGCTCCACTGGCGCACCAGCGTGGGGTTGGACTCGACGGCCAGGACCTCACGTCCCAGACGGTCCAGGGTGGCGGCCACGGCGGAGCCGAAGCGTCCCAGCCCGATGACGAGCGTGGAGTCGGTACGGGAGTTTGCGGCGGGCATAAGCCTACGGTATCGCGGACCCTGTCCCGGTGCCCCGGGGGTGGTTCCGTCGTGGTTCGAGGGCCGAGGTGGGCGGTGGGCCCTCGGGGCGCGGGCAGGGCCGACGCCGTGGCCGGGGGAGGCCGGCGCGGGGGCCGGGGAGGCCGCTGGCTCCCGG
>ERZ773009.2884-NODE-2884-length-10737-cov-15.885321_pt1 | contig 10737 bp, 9 predicted proteins | sample MGYA00580663_ERZ773009 | MGnify/ENA primary metagenome ERZ773009 (study PRJEB29015, sample SAMEA2737969) | human oral metagenome | biome: human oral; feature: human-associated habitat; material: dental | place: China | collected 2026 ... | reverse complement strand
CCCCCCCCCTAAAAAATTGATTAAATTTGCCGCGAATTTTAACGAGGCGGCGAGAATTTACCGGCCCCGCAACCGCTAAATCGGTCTAAATTTAGATTTTGCGCAAATTTGAGCTATAATCCCTTTTTTGAAATTTAACTTTGGATTAAAGATTTGAAAATAGCGTTTTTTGACTCGGGCATCGGCGGACTAAGCGTGTTAGCCGAGGCTTTGCGGCGGTTTAGCGGGGCGGAGTTTTTGTATTTTGCCGACGAGGATCACGTCCCCTACGGCACGAAAAGTAGAGCCGAGATCGTGCGGCTAAGCCTCGATGCCGTCGGGTTTCTGGTCTCGCGCGGCGCGGACGCGGTCGTCGTTGCTTGCAACACCGCCACGAGCGCAGCCATCTCGGAGCTTCGCGGCGCATTTAGCGTGCCCGTCATCGGCATGGAGCCCGCCGTCAAGCTCGCTGCGGACAGCTTCGGCGCGCGCCCGACGCTGCTCATCGCCACGCCGCTAACGATCGCCGGCGAAAAGCTCGCGCGCCTCGTGGGGCGGCTAGAGTGCGAGACGTGGAGTCTGCCGCTACCTCGCCTTGTGAAGTTTGCGCAGGATTTGGAGTTTGACTCACCCGCGGTTCGGGCGTATCTGAGCGAGGAGCTAGCTAAATTTGAGCTTGAGCGCCTCGGTTCGCTCGTGCTTGGTTGCACGCATTTTAACTATTTTAAGGACGTTTTGCGCGAAATTTTGCCGTCTCACGTACGCATCATCGACGGCATAGACGGCACGCTAAATCGCCTTGCAAGCGAGCTGGGCAGAGGGTTAAAGCTTGCTAGCATCGAGGATTTGCCCTCGCGTGCAGTTAAATTTAACGCGGGCAGCGGCGCAAAATTTGATACGAATTCGTCGGCGCAAGCCGGCAAATTTGACGCAGAAGGACGAGACGCGGGCGGCGGACAGAGCATAAAGGGTAAGAGCAAGCAAGACGAGGGGGTCGATAAAAGCGCTCGCAGCGAGCAGGACGCAGGAGGGGGCAACGAAAGCTATGTCGGCAAAAATAATGCAGAAGAGTGCGGCAAGAGCGGCGGAGGGTCGGCAGGCGATGCTCACGGCGTAGAGCAGTGCGACGAAGACAAATGCCGCATGTCGCCACGCGCCGTAGATGCGAATTCACAGCTCAAGCTTTATTCTCGAGGCGGCGCGGATTTGTCCTTAGAATTTGAGCCGCGAAGCGAAGAGGCGGGTATTTCGCGAGTGAATTATCCAAACGGCAACAGCGTGGAGTATTTTTACTCGAGCAGGGCGCTAGATGCGGCGCAACTACACAAGGTGGAGATATTTTTAAAGCGGCTTGATGCGATGCGAGGGATTAGCTAGATGGTGCGCCTGTGCGCCGCAGCGCGGATTGAAATTTTATCGCGTCGCGGATCGCACCACGCAAATTAAAATTCTAGCGCATCGCAGATCGTGCCGTGAAAGTTAAAATTTTGATGCGCTATAAATCGCAGCGCAGACTCAAAATTTCGCCGTTTCGTAAATCGCGCCGCATAGGCTAAAATTTCAACGCGCAAAAATTTAACTCGGCTCGGCGATTTAGAAGTGGCTTCGCAACGGCGTGCGAGCAATGGTGTCTCGCTACCACCCGGCGCGCGAAAATTAAAATTTGACGCACAAATGCCGTCATTACCGCCACCATTTCAAATTTAATAGCGTAAGCCGAGATCACCGTATGTTAGGAGTTACCTCGCGTCGCACGAACTATCGCTGCGGATTTGAAATTTTAAATTTAGACTAGAGAGCGGATAAAGTGCGCGCGAAGTTAAATTTAGCACGGCGTGCAAACCGCCGCCGAGAGAAATTTAGACCAGCGCACTGCGTAAATTTTAAAATGATAAAATTCTGCGGCGCCGCAAAGCTCGCAAGCCTTTCTGCAGCAGCCAAATCTCGCAAACTTTAAAATTTTAAAATCCGTAAAGTAGAATTTCGCGCCGTATCGTTTCGCAGGAGGAATTTTATACCGCAAAATTCTAAGCCGCGTAGAGCGAACTTACTCCACGCCTTCGGTGTAGAGTAAGTTAAAATGAGCTTTACGCATAGAGCATAAGAGGAATTTTAATATTGAAATAATATTAAAATCTTATTTTCTCCCCGAGAAAAACTTTTTATCCTCTAAGCCTACGATTTTTTAATTCCGCCCTCTAGTTATCTGTCTTAACCCCTCTTTGTCATCATACATTTCTCGCGCCTTCTTCGCATTTTCACAATTCTTGTGCATTTTACTACCTTCCTCTATCTTATCCCAATCACAATTCTTTTCTACCTCTTTAGCTTCCTCTATATGCTTTTCATAGTATTCTACCGTCATAACTTTTATATCACTGACCGATTCTTTGGCATTCACGCAATTTTTATAGGAGTTGCTTCCATCTTTAAGGGTATTAAAATCACACTTTGCGTAAACCTCTTTAGCCTCATTTAGATGAATGTCGTAATATTCCTTGGTCTTTACCTCGGTATCGTCACCACAACCAACTAATAAAGCAGCTAACACCCCCCCCCCAGAGGAACATCTTAGGATTTTTCATTTCATTCTCCTTGTTTGAAATTTATCGGTATTCTACTATCCGTTTACTTTGAAAATTTTAAATTGTAGGCGCACACACCGTTTTAATGCGGCTAGTTAAATTTGGCTTTTAAAATTTGCCCGCGCGTTTTGAAATTTCGCTTTAAAATTTTATCCGCGCGACGGAATTTTACAGAGCGGAATTCTGCGGGATAAAGCAAAATTCCGCCGGACAGAATTCCGCATCGCTGCGGAATTCAAAATTTAAAAGCAAATTTAAAATTTGCGAGAGCTACTCCTCTATCTTTTTACCTGCGAACCGCACGAGAGCCCACGTAACGGCAAGCCCCATCGGTAGCGCGATCCAGACGCTAAGTCCTAGCGCTACGGGCAGATAACCCACTACGGTGGCGACCGCGCCGACGGATAGAGCGTAAGGCATCTGCGTCTTTACGTGCTCGATATGATCACAGCCCGCGCCCATCGACGAAAGGATCGTCGTATCCGAAATCGGCGAGCAATGATCGCCGAAAATCGCGCCGGTTAGCACACCCGAGATATTTACGATCATATAGGCGTGAAGCGCATCGCCCGAAAGCCCGTAATGAAGCCCTACGGCGTTTGCCAAAGGTATGGCTAGCGGCATCAAAATTCCCATCGTGCCGTAGCTCGTACCCGTCGAAAAGCTAATGAACGAGCCCAGCACGAAAATCGCTACCGGAAGCAAGAATTTCGGCGTATTTTGGCTTAGCATATCGACTAGATAGCGCGACGTGCCGAGCTCCTTGATGACAGAGCTGAGCGACCAGGCAAGCAACAGGATCACGATCGTGACGATCATCGTCTTCCACCCCTTGATCCACGTAGAGATCGCCTCTCTGATGTCAAAAATTTTGCGGTAAACGCTCATAAATATAGACACGACCGTAGCAAGAAGCGCCGCTTGAAAAAGCGCGACCGACGAGTTTGCGTTGCCGAACGTCGCCTGAAGCGTCGCAAAGCTTAGCGGAGCGGCTTTTGCGGCTGCGAGAGCATCGCCTTCAAGTTTGCTTAGCCCGCTAAAATAAAAGCTCGCAAATGCGCCGCAGATTAGCACTATAAGCGGGATAACGGCGTTTGAAGCTTGCGGCTTGATCCCATCTTTGGGCTCTAACGTTTTATCTTCGAGCTCGGCGATGTTAGAATTTTTAGAGTGGATTTCGCCGGTCGCTGCGCGCCTTTCGGCAGAGAGCATCGGCCCGAAATCCCTGCGCATGAACGCCACGTAAACTACGAAAGCAAGCATAAAAAGATTGTAGAAGCGATACGGCATGGTTTGCACGAAGATCGAGAAGGCGTTTACGTTTTGTACGCCGATCTGATCATATCCCGCTCTTATCAAAGAGACTTCGAGCCCTACCCAGGTAGAAATTAGCGCGATGCCCGCAATCGGTGCGGCGGTAGCGTCGATGATAAAGGCGAGCTTTTCGCGGCTAACTCTAAATTTATCGGTGATCGGCCTCATGACTGGGCCTACGATCAGTGCGTTTGCGTAGTCGTCAAAAAATACGAAAAGACCCATAACCCACGTTGAAATTTGCGCCGAGATACCCGTTTTAGCGCGCTTGCTAATCCAAAGCGCCACGGCTTTCGTGCCGCCCGTCCTGCTAATCAGCGCGACTACGCCACCGATACAAAGCACCTGCAAAAGCACGCCCGCGTTGCCTTTACTGGCCATCGAGCCCACCACGCGCGCGACCAGATCGGTAAAGCTGCCCACAAGCGCGGAGATCGGATTGTCGTTAACGACGGCGAGCATATAAGTGCCGCTAAAAACGCCGATGAAAAGCGACAGGATCACCTCTTTGGTGATAAAGGCAAGCGCGATCGCCACGACGGGCGGCACCAGCGTCCAGATACCGAAAAGCTCGGCATTATGCTGCCTCGTCGCGTCATCTACCGCAAACGCGGCAACCGATAAAAACATTAGTAATAGAATTTTTTTCATTTTCTCGCCTTAAAATTTAATGCTTCTCGATAAAAAGCCCAGCCCAGCTCTGCTGCGTCGCCATCGCCTCAATCACGTTGATATTTACGCGACGGGGTATCGCTAGGCAGCTTAGCACGATCTGCGCGATGTCCTCTGGCAGGATCGCATTGACCCCCTCATACACGGCCGCAGCGCGCGCTACGTCGCCTTTAAAGCGCACCTCGCTAAACTCGCTCTTGCAGATTCCAGGAGCGATCTCCGTCACGCGGATGCCGGTGCCGCGCAGGTCGTTGCGGATATTGCGGCTAAACTGCTTGATAAACGCCTTGCTCGCGCCGTAAACGTGACTACCCGGATATGGCCATGCGCCTGCAGTCGAGCCGAGATTGAAGATATAGCCGCTGCCGCGCGCGATCATCAGCGGCAGCACCGCCTTGGTCGAATACAGCACGCCTTTGATATTCGTATCGACCATCGTCTCCAAATCCTCCACGGGCGTCTGCGCGATCCCCTCAAGTCCTAGCGCAAGGCCTGCATTATTTACGAGCACCTCGACGTCTTTGAAATTTTCAGGCAACGCACTCACGGCGTCAAACACCGCAGCTTTATCGCGAATATCCGCGGTGATAATGTGCGTATTGCCTAGCTCGCCGGCTAGCTTTTGCAGCCGATCTTTGCGACGCCCGAGTGCGATGATCTTATAGCCCTGCGCGCTAAGCGCCCTGGCGATCGCCTCGCCAAAGCCGCTCGTAGCGCCCGTGATGAATGCCGTGTTTTTCATATCAGCTCCTTTGCGTAAAATTTTAAATTTAGCGCAATGATAACGCAAAACGGATTTAGAATTTATGAATTTTATCTTGCGGCGCGGGCGCGGATGAAATAATACGAAGGCATTGGCAGGTTCTCTTGCGCATGAGTTCGTAATCGGAAGTGGATTCGGCGAGTGCACTGGCTAAATTTAAAATTTTGCGCCGTTTGTTTTTCGCAGTTTGCTATAATCACTTAAATTTAGGAAAAAGACAAATGAGCAAATTTATACGATTTATCCTTGTTGGTATCTGTGTTTGCGCCACTTACGCGGGTCTGAAATATGCTTTTATGCTCTTTATCACGTGGCTCATGTTTAGTGGGATATATTTTGACGGGCCGGGTGCACTGCTCGGCATACCGCTCACGTTTCTAAGCTCATCGGTTATATTTGATTATTATTGTATTGCGCTGGGTTCTCATCTGCTCTTTTTATCGTTGCTTAAAGGGCGCGACGTGAAAACGCGGTGGATTTTACCTTTATTTTTTCTCATAACGCTCGCGTTTTGTAGCTTTTGCGTCTTAATCGGGCACGAAGATTATCAGCGCATAAACGCGCTTTTTGCACTCTTGCTTATCTCTCCTTTTACGCTCATCGCATACGCCATCGTTACGACCGTAATCCTTGCCAAAAATAAAATTTCGGATTATTATCCGATCTTAATCGCGATAATTTTTGTGCCCATTCATGCCGCCAGCATAGGGATATGGGGGTTAGAACGGATATATTTTGGAGTGTTTCTAAACGCGACGATACTGGGAATTTTTTATTTCACGGCGAAAATCGGGCGCGTAAATTTGATCGCACACAGACCTACACCCGACAAAATGCAAAATTCTAAAGACCGCGTTATCAAAACGATACAAAGCAGCGCGACATTTTTAAACGACAATATTTTAAAGAAGCGCTAAATTTTATCCTTTTTAGGAATTCTAAATGACACTTTCGTCGCGCACTGCAAGCTTATCTGCTTCCCGATAGATCTGTGCTTTGCCAACAAAACCTTCAAAAACTGCGTCGTTTTGCCTCTTGACACATTGCCATCGCTATTTGATCAAATTTATATCCAGCGTGATCTTATCATTTTTGGTCACATCGATCCCACTTACCCCTTATTTAGCACGTTTTAGCAATCTGTTTAGTTTCAGCTAGCGAGCGTATCGCAAAGGTGCCGCACTAAAATTTATTCAACTCGGGGATGTCTGCTTGAGAGCCTACGTCTAAAATATTTTTATGCTTACACTTCACGCCGTCGCGACGGTAAGGTTTAGTTTCAGTAGCGACTAGCTCCAATAAAATTTCATCTGCTCCTCATAAAGCCTTTTGCGTTTTTCGATTTAGAATTTGGGTTGTGAGAATTCCATTCGTCGTTTACGGATACTCAGAATAAATATTGTGGCTATTTTATACGTGTAGGGCAAGATAAAATTTGTAATTCTCAGGCGCAGCAAAATCGGCACACCCCGTTTTACAGATGGCAAAATAAAGCGCGCTAGAATCGGCCCCCACTTGAAATTTTATTTAAAAAGCAAATCGAATTTTAGCTTGGAATAAACCTGCTCGCCTTTTAACTCGCGAACGATTTGCAGCGCAAATTCCATCGCAGTAGCGGGACCTTTCGAAGTCATTATATTTTGATCTTTTACGACATTCGCCGAATTCGTATAGCCTGGGTGGGCGATCTGATTTTCAAAACCTGGATAACAAGTGTAAGAGCTTTTTAGCACACCTGCGATAGCTAGCGCCCATGGAGCGGCACATATTGCACCGATTTTTGTGTTATTTACATCAAAGTCGCGCAGGATTTTACCGAGCTTCTCGCTTTTGGCTAAATTCTCTGCACCGGGCAAACCCCCTGGCAAAACGATCATATCAAATTCCGAAACTTTTATATCGTCTAAAATTTCATCGGCGATCATCTCTACGCCGTGTGTGCCGCAGACGCATTTCTTATCCAGCCCCACGGATACCGCATCAATATCCGCGCGACGCAAAATATCGATCAGACTTACCGCCTCGATCTCTTCAAAACCGTTTGCCAAAACGATCGCTACTTTCATCTACGCTCCTTTATTTTAGGTATGAGCCCTGCTCACTAGGGGCAGTGGAAATTTCGGTATTCGCACTTCTGCTAGATGGGCTATCGTAGAGGAATGAATCGTCGCCCTTTAGATAAGCGATAATGTAGCCTAGCTCCGTAGCGCTTGTCTTGGCAGCGATCAGCTGCATAATATTTTTCATCTTGCCGCCATAGCTTAGATCCGTGGTGTATTGCGAAATAGCTATCGAGATCTCCTTGGCATCCAGATCTTTGAGTTTACGCGATACTCCATAGGCTTTTTTTTGCCCGTTCTCGCCGTGGCAAGAAGCGCACTTCTCGGCAAAGATCGCTCCGCCTCTTTCTTTTAAAGAATTTATATTTCGATTTACCTTGCCGCTATGGGTTTTACTGCCTGCGGCAGGAGCGCTTTTGTAGATATTTACGGTTATGTTTTCATCTTTAGAATGTTTTTCGATTAGGGATTTTAGCTCTTTGGCAAACTCTCCTTTGGCTTCAAATACGTATGTATCGTCGTTTGTGTTATCCGCAGCATTTATAGCGAAAGTAAAAAAACATGCTAAAAAAGAAATTTTAAAAATTTTCATAAAAAACCTTGGTTTTAAATTTAAAAAGGGCGAAGCAAAAGCTTCGCCCTAATTTTACCCGTATAAGGTAAATAATTAAAAGCTGTATTTAGCCTCGAATCTAATTCGATCATTTTTCTCATCGGCAGCCCCTGCAGCACCATCAATCTTATAGTGCGAATACCAAGTTTTGAAGCTTAGCTTTTCATTATATTTATAAGAAATTCTACCTACTGCCTCGTATGCATCTTTACCGGCTGACTTACCATCTAAGTAATCGGCACCGATTCTGATACCAGTATCAGGAATAGTATAGCCTGCTACTGCATACCAATAATGATTTTTACCGGTAAAGTTCGTATAATCTAGCAACTGCTCACCCGGGCTAATAAAGGAGCCTTGATCTTCAAAGGATACAAAAGAAGCGCGATCTTTGTTATCAGGCTCGAATCTCAAATAACCTGCAGCTAAATCGATACCGAATAGACCCATACTAGCCTCTGCAGCCCAAAAATCTGCATCACCTACATCAGTCTCTGTAACAAATACTGGTGGAACAGGAATATTATTCCAATGGCCATAAGACGCTTTGTCAAAATCAGAAAATGCATATTGACCTTTTACGCCAATATTGAAATCATCGGAAATATCAAAGTTAAATGCTAACTCTGCAGCGAAAAGATCGGCTACATCTTCTAAGGAGTTATACCATAATTGGAAAGCCACAGGATCGTATGAGCCCATAGCTCCTACTCCATATAGATTGTGATCGGTAGTTAATTTTCCTCCTAATGGAGCCATTGCTCCTGCCCTTTTCCACTTAAGGCTGCCAATATCACTATCATTCTCTAAAGAGTCCATCCAAAAGCCAATAAGAGTTAGCCCCTCGATATCGGTGCTAGTAATCTTAACACCGTCCCCATACATATCATCCGTAAAGAACGAACCTATACCCTGGCGACCAACTGTAATCGTAGTGCCGCCAATAGCATATCCTAAGTAGGCCTTGGCAATATCAAATTGAGACTCATCGTCCTCTTCATTTTTCTCCTGAAGATATACACCGTCTGAAGATGAAAAAGTCTGACCGTTATCTCTATCCATAAATCTAACACCGACTACACCGAAAAAGTTATCGTCGATTTTAGCTTTGAAATCTACTTCGGATTTGAATTCCCAGACACTAGATTTCTCGCGGTGGACATTTTTATCGGATTCATTATTGTGTGTATATCGCATACGAGCGTATCCGTTTAGATCCACATCCTTGATAGCTTCCTCTAACGGAACAGCACTTGCACTCATAGCAAGAGCACCTGCAGCGACTGCTGCCGCTAAACTAAGTTTAACTAGTTTCATTTTGAACTCCTTTAAAAGTTTGTAAGCGCAATAGTAGCACAAAATGACAAATTATATGCTTAAAATATGCTGAAAAATACTAAAATTTTACCAAATTGTTACCGAGTATTTACCGAAAATCCAAATTTAAAGGGCATAAAAAAAGCGAGACCCGCACAGGTCTCGCCGATTATTGAAAGGAGTTCTAATTTCGATGTGGGGATTATATCAGGCTGCGGTAAACAGACGGCAACACCTCTTTCATGCGGGAGAAATTTGATAAAATTTTACGATGCGGAATTTTATGGATAAAATTTCAAGATACGAAATTTGCAAAGCGTGGGTTTTAAAAATCCACGCAGCATCTTATCAGCGGGGAATACTGCACTGAAAACGAGCAGTCCGTGAAAAACTGCGAGAAAGAAAATTTATAAGAATTCCTCGAATTAAAATTTTAGCGTGGCTGTATTTCTATAATATAGAATTTTGTGGACAAAATAGCGTCACGCAGTAAGAAATCTTAAGCACGAAGCAAGCGAATAGGAAATGCTAACCTAGCCATAGAAGCAAGACGCGTAGTACAGAATTTTGTGAAATATAAAATTCCACAACTTATAAAATATAAAATTTATGCAGGCAATCGCATAAAGAATCAGCGGACTTTAAAGCGCAAGCAAATCGCGCCAGCCCGCCATGATTAAGAACAGAAACTATTGCCTTCATAAGAGTAGAGAGCAAACACAAAAACGTTTATCTCAAATTGTGAAAGCAGGCTCGCTTACCTTAAAGGGCGCAGCGGTTAAAAATCGCGTGGGATTAAAAGCTAATATTTTCGCTCTCTGGTACAGCAATAGCGTCATTTTTATGCATTTGTTTGGTCTCGATTTTACCGATATCATAAGCGCGCGGAGCAACGGAACCCGCTTTGCGCGAGATGATTCGCATATCGGTGATAGCGCCTGAAGCGGTACTTATATAGGCAGTATCTCCTGCAGCCGCATAGTATCTGCTTGCGCGAGCGGTGTAAAGCTCGCCGCTGGATAGGTCTTTAAACGTATATACGTAAGCTGTGGAGCTTTGGCGAGTGTAGTTTACAATCTCGGATTTTAGCGAGCGTAAGTTGTCTGCAGGCGTCGGAGCGGTACTTACGGCGCAGCCTGCGATGCCAAGAGCCAAAAGTGCGGAAAATATGAAATTTTTCATTCAGTATCCTTATTTGTAAAATTTGAATTTTTAGAGTAGTAGGTTTGGGCTTAAAGTTTGCTTTTTTGAGAGGCATCGAATTGGAATTTAAACGACGATGGATGCGCTTGCGTCGCTGGCATTTGTTTTTGAGGAGCGTCGAAGTGGAATTTAAACAGATCTCTCTTAGCGTTAGGCGAAGCGAGAATACGCTTTTGGCGGCGCTGACTGCGATATTTGCAAAAATCGGACTCGAAGGGATCAACTCCCACT
>ERZ773009.2882-NODE-2882-length-10747-cov-5.615881_pt1 | contig 10747 bp, 13 predicted proteins | sample MGYA00580663_ERZ773009 | MGnify/ENA primary metagenome ERZ773009 (study PRJEB29015, sample SAMEA2737969) | human oral metagenome | biome: human oral; feature: human-associated habitat; material: dental | place: China | collected 2026 ... | reverse complement strand
CCGATCTGCGCCTGGCACTGTGGGTGGTCCCGGCCTTCGCGGTCGTGATCCTGGCGCTGAGCCCATCGCTGGGCCGGAGCGTCGGTGGGAGATGATGCGGATGATTCCGTTGTCAGAACGCGTGTCGAGCCGAGGGGACCGGCATCGAACGTCGTAGATCACTGCTGGCGGGCGATGGGCGGCCGGGTCCCTACCAGAAGCTCTGCGCCGAGGTTCGTCCCCCGGATTCCCTCCAGGGCGTCGGCCTGACCGTGGAGGAGCAGGTGCGGTGACATCCGTGGCCTGAGGGGCAGGAGATGATGCAGGAGGATCGGGTTCGGATTCCTCACCTGCAACATCAGACTGGTGGTCGTCGCGGTGCATGCCGAACCGGTCCCGGTCGATCTGGCGACCTTGGCTTACGCCCATCAGCGCATCATCGGTTCGGGCGGGTACCTGCCCGAGGACGTGATCACGGTTCTCGAGATCATGACCGCCAGGCATGCCGAACTGGAGCGGATCGTGGTGCTTGTCGTGGTCGGGGCCCGTTTCCTGCCGGGCGGGTGGAACGAGGTGTGACCACCGCCTGGCCAGCACCAACGGCTCGCGCAGGTCCTTCAGCGTAGGATTCTGGCGCCTGTGAAGGATGAATCCGATGAGGTTTCGCGGAGGGGGGCTGCGAGATCTGGTCGGTGAAGGGACAGCCGTGTCCCGGATGTACTTAAGTCGGTTCTCCCGTCAACCGAGGATGGCGGCTTGTTGCCATCTCTTCCGCGCCGGGGGCTTCCGTGTCATGCTCAGCTCGAGCATGCGCGGCTGAAAGGCGGTACAAGGATGACCCATGGTCCCGAGGCAGTCATGGTTGTCCCGAGCGTCTTTGACCGATTCTCCCCCACGTATCCACTGGTGGGAGTCGCGATCATAGGCCTGGTGGTGGCCCGCTACCAGCTTGCCAGGCGTTTCGCATGGATGGGTGTGATCGTCCCCGCCATCTATTGCGTATTCGTGGTGCCGTTCATCGTCCGTCAGGGATTCCCCGGAATCGTGGACGGTGCGCTTCTGCTTCTCGGCCTGGGGGTTCTTCTGTCCTATTGGCGGAAGGCCCAAGAGGCGTCCAGGTGTGAATTGGAAAATAACGGAGCGGGCCAGTGCTGATGCCGGAGCTCCCGAGAACTCTTCCGCGACAAGCGCTCGTGGTGTGGCGACTTGGCGTTCTTGCGAGTGCTTTTTTTCTTCTCTTTCTGATATTCGTGGCCGGGTGGCTCTGGCCTCAGCAACGACTTCTGCAAATCGTGACATGGCCTGCGGTCGTCATCATACTTGCATCAACGATTCTTGACGTGGTGGTGCTGCTGGGGCTACGTCACAAATATTATCGTTACGAGACCGATTCCACGGGTCTTCGGATCAGCAGAGGATACATGTTTGCGCGGTACATCAGTATTCCCGCGTCCCAGATTCTTTATGTCGATGTGCGTCAGGGTCCGCTTGCAAGGTCGCTCGGTCTCAGCACCCTGGAGGTCGGTACTCTCGGAACCACGCACGATCTGGGGCCGTTGGAATCGGCCAGGGCCAGAGAAATAGTGCAGCAATTCGGCGTTGGAGCGCGGCATGCGACGCAATGATCCACGCATGCTGATCTTGACGACCTACCGAGCCCTGGTGGTCTACGTACCCTTCATGCTGATCCAGGGAAGCATCGGCGCGGTGTTGCAGGGCTGGGCAGCCTTCCTGTGGATGGTTCTGGTGGTGTACTACTCCGTGACCCGACTCGAGGTGATATTCACCAAGTATCTCACTACTTTTTGGTACGCGGATGGGTCAGGTATCCGTTTTCGTACCGGATGGCCGGTTCGTGAGGAGACCCACCTCTCCTGGGATGAGGTGGGCAGTCTTGAGGTGCATCAAGGATGGTTGGCGAGACTGCTTCGCGTATCGCGAGTGACCGCATCCGTGGGTGCTGAAAATCGTAGGAGCTTGGTTCTCGATGCGCTGTCCGGGGCGGAAACCGAGAAATTGCTGAACCTGCATGGCGTACCCTCGGTGGGACGTGAGGGGAAAGCGGGCGTTGCGGTTGAGGAATCCGGTGAGGAGATCTATCGCGCTCGTCCTCGCGATTATTTTTTGATCGGATTCACGCATGGTAAATTTTTTCTTTTCATACCATTTCTGTTCGGAACCGGGTCCGACCTGCTCGAGTATGTTGGGGTGGATCTGTTCACGGTGCAGGTCACGTGGGAGCTTGTGATTGTCGCTGTCCTGGCCGCGGGGGCATATGGTGTGGTGCGGGCGCTGGTCACTTACGGTAGCTATCGCGTGGTCAGGGTCCCCTCGGGTTTCAAGACGAAGGGCGGCATTCTACAGCGCACGACTTTCGAGGCCAAGGCGGCAGAGGTGGTGGGAATTCGGGTTGATCGGAATCCTTTGATGCAGTTGACCGGGTATTGCTCAGTGAATCTAATCCTGGCCACCGGAAGAAAAGATCTCGAGGCTCTTCCCATACTTCCGGTCGTCGCGTATGACCGAGCTCTTGAAGAAGTGAAGAACCTCATCCCGATTCACTGCGAGCAACGCTCCCCCTGGGCCCTTAAATTGCCTTGTGTGATTCTTGTTGGTGGTGCTGGGATGGTGGTTATGTTCGCGTTGTCGGCAAACCTGTGGATGGCGGGGCTTGCCCTGCTCGCTGCTCTGTCGACGGCCAACTCGCTGGTGGCCAGGGTGGGGCGTGGTGACGGGGTCGTTCACGTGGAGAGAGGATTGCTGGGACGCAGCCTCCGAGTGATTGATGAGCAAATGGTGCGCAGCGTTTCCGCGCTTCAGCGAGTGTGGCCGATCCCGTCGTCAAGTGTGTTGATGTCGCTCACGGTGCTCGATCGCCGGAGGCTGAGATTGCACATTCCCGAGGTACCGGTGGCATTGGCGCGCAATTTGATGGCCATTTCGCAGTCAGTTCCGGTTGCCGGACAGGGATGCAGGCGGCTGGGGTATGACGGCGATCGTTCTCCATAAACCATCGTTTCTGTCCACCTCGAACGAGCCTCGTAGCTGCCGAATTCTTTCTTGTACGCCGAGTAGCCCGAGTCGGTTTCTGTTCTCTTTCTTGCCGGAATCAGGGTTCACGTATTCGGCTATCAGCTCTCCTCGTTCTTCGCGAAGGATTATCGATACACTACTTCGAGGAGGGCTGTGCTTTATCATGTTGGTCACGGCCTCGTGGGTGATCTTTGACAATGTGAGAGCGCGGGTGGGAGTGATGTTTCGTATATCAATGGTGACCTCGGGTGAGAATCCTGCCCGTTCGAGGCGATCGACTTCTCTCTTGGTCTCTGCCGCCAATGTGGTGATATCACTCGGCGGCGTGCGGTAGCCACCGGAATTCGATGTACGCAGTGAGGAGATCAGGTTTCTGAGATCGTACGCCGAGGTGTTGCAATCAAAAGCGATCCTCTCCAGGTCGACACGTATTTTCTCCGGCAGGTCCGGATGGGTCAGGGCAAGATGTGCCCGCATTGCTGTGTGGGACAGCGTCTGCGCCACGGTGTCATGCAGTTCACGAGCCATTTCGAACCGATAGGAGATCAGTTTCTGACGCCCGAGCTCCTCTGTGGTCGCGACGCGTTCCTCTCCGCTTCGCAACAGCATTGCTCCGCCCACCGCTATCGCGGATCCCGTGAACAGGGAAGCGACATCGATCGGTATTTCTGAGGAATTAGGTGTCTTCATTGCGATTTCGAGCATGATGATGATCCAGATCGTCGTCCACCACGTGGCATGTTTGATCCGCAAACGGATTATCGTAAAAACGTGAATCAATAGAGCGGCCGCACCAATACCCATGTTTTCAGTCGGCGTGCACAGTCCGAGGAGTGCCAGGCATGTGGTGAGAACCGCGGATTGCCAGACAAATCGTTTCGCGAAGGCCGCGCTCAGGAATGGAAGCGCATTGATGAACCAGTACGTGGCGCCACCCGAACCGACAAATGCGAGAACGGTCGTCAGGGTCAATGCAAGTGCTGCAAGCAGGGGCTCCGACCAGTCACTCCTCAAGGCGCGTGAGGTCGGCATCATGCGGTCGGTCCGAGACATGCGTTTCAGTATAGGGTGTACGATATTGCATGCACAGGGAAGCGAATCAGTTTTTTCAGTATTCTCAAGAGATTCGAATGCCCGGCGTTTGGGTTCGCCCCGCCTTTTGATTGAAATTTTCATCGATGTTCTCTTCTGCTGTGCTGAGTCTCGCTCGATGGTGTCATCAGGGTCGCGGCAACAGTGCTTGTCAGGGTGGGGTTGTTGGTGCGACGTGCGTTGCACGGTATGGGAGCGGGTGGCGGTCGCGAAGGGGCTGGGGGTGCTGGCCCTTGGCCGATCACCCGAGGGCACAGGCGGGTTGGCGCTGTGACCACCTCTGGTCCAGGGGGCATCCGGATCACCACGTATCTCGGTCTCCTCCACGGGCGCGATTGCCGAAGAGCTTGGGCGGACGCCCCAGAGCAGCCCGGGACGGCCCAAGCTCCACGCGAGGCACACGAACGTCTACTCGCTGCTCCCACCACTTGACACCAAGCCCGGGCACTCGCAGAATAAGTTCTGCGGCTCAATGAAATGTGGCGGGGCAATATGACGGGTCATTTGAGAGTTCGGTGTTCAGGGCGCCCGTGAGACGCATGGCCTTTGGGCGGTGGATCCGATACCAAGGTTGATCATGTGATCCGCCAAGGTATCCGCTTGTGGCACGAAGGTTGGCTATCGGACAACAGGGTCTTCCCGTTCGCTGCGAAACAGGATGTACTGGTCACAGCTCCGAGGGGCACGGAACTCATTCGCAGTAACTCAAGAAGGGATTGCATCATGGCTCTTTTCTCCCGTCTCGTTTCCTACGCCTGGAATTTTGGGCGAAAAGTTGTAAACTGGATCTGGTCACACAGGAACATCATTCTTGACTGGCTTCGTAATGGGCTGGCGTTCGATGTGATCATCGTCAGGGTTCGCAGGTATCTGGGGATCTGATCAGAATTTTCTGCCGCAAAACCTGGGGTTGGTTTCAATGGGAGTGACACCAACCCCGGGCGATGCGGTTTCCGTGGCGACGGGAAAGCACTGTAGCACGCCCTGCTTCGGATCTCGTTCGTGAATTTCTTTGGTCGTGTTCCGGCGAAAGGGAAGCGGTTGTGGATTCTGGTGCGCGCCTGCTCGTGGAGACACTCAGGTTGTGGACCGCTCAGGCAGTGGCGGGGGTGGGTCTGAGTGCTGTGGCTGCAATGGCCCTGAGGTGGCCCGCAGCGATCTGGTGGCTCGTCGCCGGGTTGGTAGCGGTCGTGATCGTCGCGGAAGCAGGTGTGTTCGTCCTGTCCAGTTGCTGCTAGGTCACCCGGAGGTTCATCCTCCCCGCGGGCCAGGTCCTGTTCGTGGACATCAGGCAGGGTCCGATCGGCCGTGCGATGGGGCTGAAGCTCGTTCGGATCGGGACCCTCGGGTCGACCGAGTCCTGGGCGCTGCGTCCCGGGCAGGCTGCTGTGTGTGGTGATTCTCGACGAGTTCCCCGTTGGTTCGCTCGCTCCACACGTCACGAGGGAGCGGGCGGCGAGCCTGGAGCCTGTCAGTCGATGAGGTTCCATTCGTAGGCAAGCGCTGCCAGGGCGGTGCGATTGGGTCGTCCGAATTTTTCCAGTAGCTTGCTGACATAAGACTTCACCGTGCTTACCGCCAAGTGGGTTTCACTGGCGATCTCCGCGTTGCTCCTGCCCTTGCCTATCAGGGCTATGAATTCGCGGTCCCGGGCGCTGAGATCCGTGGGCGCGGTACTGCGACGCAGCATGGGCAGTAGGGCGGTGATGAGTTTCGGGGAGACGAGGGTGTCCCCGCTGAAGGCCGCGAGGACCCCGTTGACCACCATGTGGGGGTGGTCGGATTTCAGGAGAAACCCGGTGGCCCCCGCCTCCAAGGCCTTGATCATCGTCGTCTCGTCGGCCACGGCGGTGAAGATGAGCACTCGGCACGTCAGCCCGTCGGCGAGCACGCGTCTGGTGACCTCGATTCCGTCGAGCCAAGGCATGTACAGATCGGTGATGAGGACATCCGGTTGCAGCTCTTGGGCGATCTGTAATGCCTGCCTGCCATCATGTGCGATCCCGACCACCTCGATGGAAGGCGCCCCCGATAGGTACCTCTGCAAAACATTGACGGCGAAGTGATCGTCCTCGGCAATGACCACTCGTATGTGTGTTTCCATCCTGTAATGGTAGAGCGGCCAAGTTGGGATGCTCACCGATGCGGGAAAGCCTTCTCGGAGGCTCAGCGGTAGATGCGGCCCCGGCGCAGGGCGATGGGAGCCGATGCCAGAGCAACGGCGCACCAGGCGACCAGCAGGAGGCCTGCCATCAGGGGCGTCATTTTCGTCGCCAGTTCGGAACCGGTCAAGGTGGCCGTATTCATGAGGGAGGACGGGAGATAGGAGAAGACCGGGGTGCTGACGCCAGCGGACGCGAAAGCCGTCTCCAGAGCTGGCGCGCCCAACACCACGACCAGAACGGCACCCACTGAAAGCGCGGGCTTGGGGAGCCACCAAGCGGCAACCAGCGCCAGAAGGCCCCACGTGAGATGGACCGCGAGCGTGCCCAGAACGTTGACCCAGAAGACGGACGAGGGCAGTGTCGCCAGGACGAGGGAGGACGGCAGGAGCAAGAAGGAGAGCGCGACGGCCGTTCCCGTCGTGATGACGGTGGTCAGCAGGGACGCCGCTGAGACCATGATGAGCTTTGCGCGGAGGATCCGGCCGTCGCTCATGGCCATGTGGATGTGATTGATCGTGCCCGAGGACCAGTCAGCGGTCACCAGGGTCGTCGTCCAGAACGCCAGCAACAGGCCGGAGAAGAACGTCGGGCTCCCCGGCATGAAGGCGACGGCCTCGATCTGCGACGTGGGCGTTGCCCCTTCCTCCAGGGCTTTCTGGATGGCAGAGGAACTGAAAGCGACGGCGGCCAGGGTGGACAGTAGGATGAGGGGCCATACCCAGTAGGTGATTCGGTAGGCCTTGGAACGGACCAGCTCCGCACGGACGTCCCTCATGACTCTTCCTTCCTGGCGGCGATGAGACCCCCGTGGTACTCGACGTGTTCCGCGGTCAGTTCTTGGAATCTCTTCTCCAGGCTGACCGTCTCCTGCTCCATGTGGGTCAGCGCAACCCCGGCGGTCAACGCGATCTGCCCGATGGCCTCGGATTCGAGCGAGATTCGCAATAGCCCTTTCTCCGTCACTTCCACAGTGGCGCCTGCCCGGCGGCAGGCCTCCGACAGGACGGTCGGGTCGGTGGTCGAGACCAAGGTCGCGGGATTCGCCAGTTGGGTGAATTCGGACATGGTTGCCTGGCTGATGATCTCGCCCTTGCCGATGACAACCACGCGGTCAGCCGTCTGGGCCATCTCCGAGAGCAGATGCGACGACATCAACACCGCTGCGCCGTCGGCGGACAACATCCTGACCAGGTTGCGTACCCACGTCACCCCATCCGGATCGAGACCGTTGACCGGCTCATCGAGAACCACGTTCCCGGGGTTGGTGAGAAGCGCGGCTGCGATGCCCAGACGCTGTTTCATCCCGAGGGAGAACTTGCCCGCTCGGCGCTTGGAAACAGCGTGCAGACCGGTCAGTTCAAGAACCTCGTCCACGCGCGAGAGCGGCACCTCCTGCATCAGCGCGAGTGCCGTCAGGTGATCGTGTGCCGTGCGGCTGGGATGCACCCAGCCGGCATCGAGCAGTACGCCGAGGTTCGTTCGTGCCGCGCCGCGGGGCAGAGGCGTGCCGTCGATGATGATCCGTCCACCATCTGGTTGGTCGAGTCCGGCAACGATGCGCAGCAGCGTGGTCTTGCCTGCGCCGTTGGGGCCGACGAAACCCGTCACCGCGCCGGCGGGTGCTTCGAAGGACACATCCCGTAGAACCCGGTGTTCGCCGAACTGGCGTGTCACCTGCGATACCTCGATCAAGATCATCCCTCTCGTTCGTGGCCGGTGGCCGTCCCACGGCCATTCCACAAATCCGGGGACATCGATATCGAGGAGTTCCGCGCGAGAGACGACCGTCGTCGGGTGAATTGCCTACTTTGGTACATCAGCTGAGGGCTCGCCATGAGATGAGCGCGACACGATCCCCTCGACCGCCGAGGGGATCGTGTCATCCGTCAGATTGAAGTGTTCGCGTGTGGCGTTGCAGGGAAGAAAGCCATGTCGATGACGTCACGTCATCGCCGTGCAGGCGTTCCGTGACGCTGCTTCACGGTTTGCAGAAGAAGCGTGAAACGTGCCTGCAGAGCATGTCCTGGATGAAGCTGTACTCGCTCGAGGACCAGCCACCAAGGTCGATTTCCATTCTCTGGGACTGGGCGGGCAGGGTCTCCGTGGCCTGTGCGACTGTGGGGGCCCCTACCACCAGGGTGCTGAGGGCCAGGGTGGCCCCGATGGCGGCGGCGATTTTGCGTTTGGACATGTCTTTACTCCTACGAGTTGCTTGGTTTTTGAAGTGCTTTTCATGCCTATGGGAGCTTCATCACCACGTTTGGTGAATGGCGGTCTCCCATCGGTGTTCACCTGTCATGATTTGTGCAGGTGGCGTGGTTTCGGTCGCGATACCCGGCTATGAAGACTGCTGCCGCGTGATCGTTACGAGACGCTGTTTCACGGATTTTTGTCAGCCTTTTTTGCAGTAGTCGCCGCCCAGGAACCAGCAGAATATGGGGCGGAAGAAACTGTAATCGCTTGACGACGCAGTACGCGGGTCGACTTCCGTTCTCTGGGACTGGGCGGGCAGAGTTTCCGTGGCCTGTGCGACTGTGGGGGCTGCTGTCGCCAAGGTGGCGAGGGCCAGGGTGGCTCCGATGGCGGCGGCGATCTTGCGTTTGAGCATTTTTCTCCTTGGAGTTGAGTGGTGGAAGGAATTTGATGCCAGATGATCTCTCTGATGTCAAATTCATTTTTCTCTTTTGTCGTTGTTCAGTTTTTGGTTCTGATTCCCCGAGGCGTGACGGGCGGAGTCGTTCTCCGAGCCGATTTGGCCTCGTGGCGAATGAAACGCGGGAGCGTCATTCGGCTTTGCGGAGGTGGGCGACGATGCCGTCGATGTCCTGCTGGAGGCGTTCCCTGCGGACGAAGTGGCCACCCTGTTCCTCGTAGCGCTCGTACTTGATTCCGGCCGAGTCGAGTGCGGCCGTGAACTCGCGTTGGGTTTCGCGAACGATATGTTCGTTCGCAGCGCTTCCGATGATTCCCATGATCTGGAAATTGATGATGTTCCTGTTGTTTCCGGAAACCAGGAAGATGCGTTTTCCGCGGTAGCTCTCGATGTTTTCTATGGGGTTATCGGCGCTGATGAGGTCCTGGCGCCAAAGAAATTTGGGTGCACCATAGATGGTGCCGCCATTAAGTTCAATCGCGGCTGCGGTAACATTCGCCCAGCGGATGACGGTGCTGAAGTGGCTGCGGAGGTTTGCTGGTCCGGAGTGGGCGCTGACGGAGGCGAATTTGTCGCTGTACTTGGCGGTGTATTTGAGGGCTCCGAAGCCTCCCATGGAGAATCCGGAGACGGCGCGTCCGGCTTGTTCGGGGAAGGTGCGGAAGGTGGCGTCGACCCAGGGGATGAGTTCCTCGATGTGGAAGGTTTCCCAGTTGCGTGGGCCCACGTTGGAACTCACGGGGTTGCAGTGCCAGCCGAGCCCGGCGTCGGGCATGACGACGATGAGATCACGTCCAGCGGTCATTTCTCGGATGTTGTATCCGTCGAATTCGGTGTATTGACCGCCGCCTCCGTGGAACTGGTACAGCACGGGGTAGTGTTTGCCGCTGTCGTAGCCATCGGGGAGCAGAACGTTGACACGCAGGTTTCTCGTCGCGCTGGGATTGTGCTTCCTGGCCAAGAACGAGGGGTTCTCGGGTTTCCTGACCGAGGGAGTGACAAATTCGTAGGTCTGCATGCGTCCGTCGGTTTCCTGGCTGACGATTTCGAGGCCCTCTGCATGGGCGGGAGTGGTGCCGCTCCACGCAGCTCCGGCGCCAATGATGGAAGCCGCGGCGAGCCCTCCGGCTCCCTTGAAGACGGTGCGACGACTGAGTTTGTGGTTCAAGGACATGGCTTTCCCTTGCGGTTGAATTTCCATCACGATAGGTGATTCCGGGGTGGCTGACTTCCCCCTGGAATCAATTCAGGAATGGTGTTTGGCATCACGACGGACGTGATCAGTGTGCCGTCTTGAATGGTCTGTCCAGCCTCCGCTCCTGATGGGGTTCCCTCATGCTCAAGCTGGACGCAAGCCTAGCTGGATACAACTGTGTATGCAACCCTTTCGCCATGTGGGATTCTGATTGCTATTTCAAGGATTTTTCTGATTGAACGGCGTCCCCGGGGTCTCAATTTCTGCGGCTCGGGGATCCCGGTTCCGTCCGCGAGGTCTCGTGCTGGTCGCGCAAACCGTGAGGGTACTGGGTGAACAGGTGGAGGAAACAGCATCCCGGCTCCCTGCCCTGGTGCCCCTCACCCGGACCGGACGGAGCCTCAGCGGATGGGTGGCGCGGGCCGAGTTCGTCGACATCCATGCCCTCGGTGACATCGCGGTGCGCAGGGGCCGCGGTGATTTCCGTCAGGACAGCCAGGCCGCCAGCGCCACCAGCAACGTCAAGGGCACCGTCACCAGGGCCAGGCCCAGCCCGTAGGCTTTGGGTGATCTCCGCACCACCGCCACGAACTCCCGCAACATGGCACTGGGCCAGTAGTACCACGCGGT